>Ga0272441_10008970_pt1 | contig 15613 bp, 18 predicted proteins | sample SSMProp6N_FD_193582 | JGI IMG/M metagenome (GOLD analysis project Ga0272441, IMG submission 193582) | Marine sediment archaeal communities from Little Sippewissett salt marsh, Falmouth, MA, United States - SSM-Prop-6N | ecosystem: Environmental > Aquatic > Marine > Wetlands > Sediment ... | reverse complement strand
AAACGGCTGATAACAGGCATAGATTAATATCCTAATTATAACCTTATACTATTGTACTAAAAATATACATGATAATCAAGTTTATTTTGTGATTTTTTTTTTTAGCATAACGCAAAACAATCAGCAATGCGAAGCGTTTGCTGGATTTTCTGTCTATGGTTTTTTATTCTTCTTATGATATTCCCGTAAAAGCTCAACTAATACTCTCACATTTTCTTTTACTTCTTTCCATTCATATCCACCTTGTTTTGTTCCTTTTGGTAGGAAGCTTATTATTTTTTCTAAATCTTCTTTTATATTAGGGTCTTGTTCTGACTCAATCGATTTGATTAATGACCTATAAATATAACTATAGTCTTCCTTGTAAAAACTACCATCAGGAGTTACAACTGGTCCGGAACTTAATATACTATTATAATGGAAGAAAGCTTGGGTAGCTTTTTCTTGAATCGTTTTATTATGATTATTAATGGCATTCACAACATGAAAAATAAATTTATTCTTTTGTATCTTATGTTTTGGATGCCATATTATTATTGTCTCTAGTCCCTTCCATGCTTTAATTCTGAAAGACTTGCGACCATTATCCAGACAATCAAAAAGAAAATCAGCCGCATCTTCTCTATAATATGGGAAACAAGTAATTACACCCTCATTCTTTAATAATCCTTTTCCAATAAACCAAAAAGGCAAATTATCTCTCATCCACTCACATGGTCTATCTGCAAAATCATATTTTGTGTATATTTTAACCAGCCAATACCCAAACCAATTATGCAAAACCCAGAGGATAATGACAATGGCAATAGTGGGAATGCCGATCCAAATTGAAATTTTGAGAGCCCTACTTTTCCTCTCTACCCTTGAAAACTGGTCAGTACCCGACTTAGCTTCCGGATCCTTGTCTGGTTCGTAGACCTTGTCTAATGTTTTTGTATCGGTGTCGTTAGTCATTTTGGAAGCTTTAATGATACTATAAGAAAAGGAGTCCAAAACATAACTAACATATATCCCCACACATCATTACTTTCGCTTTCATCCAGTAACATATATGGCCCTGCCCACATTGATGTAAATATTAACCAAAAGACTAATTCACTCCACCAAGGATCGGATTCAACCCCTCCGCCATAAACAGGAACTGACCTTTCCTTGCTGCACTCCGACGGCACCGGCATAGCATATATAATACCTTGGAACGGTATCATTATCAACAATAAAATCATAATAACTTTATTCATTTTTATACCATAACGTCTGAAGTCAGATAGAAGAGAATGGCGCAGCCATACTCTGATTATCTGAACTGGTTTGTTATGTTTCTTCATTACATTTCTCTGCAATTTCTATCTTCATTTTCAATCCAAAAGCCCAAGCTGAGCCAATAGCAATTGCCATAGTGCTATAGTAGATATAGTTAGGAATAGAATACTGGTGGAACCTTAACCAAGCAGGAACGCAGTGTACTGATAATCCAAGCCACATGTAATGGAGATGATTACTGAACTTTAGATGAACATTACAGAAAGGACACGGGGCTTTACGCGAAATAATACCAAATGCTGTGAACCTACTTCTCTTGTGCCCAGGAGGGGGACATTGGTAGTTTAGTAGTTTTTGAGATTTTAGACAATTCAATCCCCTGCTCCTGTCAATTCCGCAATCTTTAGCCCGTGGAATCACGCTTCTGCGAGGCACTTGATCGATATTCCACCGGGGTTCGATATTCTCTTAACTCTTTCCTTGGAACTTGCGTTATTGCGTTATTGTGATTTGCCGGCTCCGCCGGCTTCACCCCCCGCTTTACCTTTGAATCTGACAATAATTTTCGTTCCCTCACTTCGATCCAGTTTGAGGTTCCCGTTCAGTTGGCACACGAGCCCTCTGATTAGTTTAAAACCAAGGCTCCCGGTTTCCATGAAGTCCAGGTCCTTGGGCAAACCCACGCCATTGTCACTCACAGTTAATTCGAGGTCCTGTTCGCCAGCCAAACCGAACGCTATTCCGATCTCGCCAGTTCTGTCCCCGGGGAATGCATGCTTCAGACTATTGGAAACAAGTTCATTAACGATCAACCCATACGATAACGCATCACCAATTCCCAGACAGATGTCCTCAATCTCCAGCCTCAGACCTACCGAGGCCCTTTCGATGCCGAACGACCCAAATACCCCAGCGGCAATATCCGCGATGTATTCTGCAGAGCCAACCCCTTCGATATTTTCTGACTTGTGGAGTTTCTCATGGAGTGTGGCGATTATATCAATGCGGTTTACACTATCATTGAGAATATCGGCAAGCCGTTTGTCCTTGGCAGAGGCCGACTGCAGATGCAGCAAACCGGACACGACCTGCAGGTTGTTCTTGACTCTGTGATGGAGCTCGTGCAAGAGCGTTTCCTTGGCGTTGAGGGCTTGTACCAATTCTCGTTCTGCTTCTTTCCGTCTCGTGATGTCCGTGCCGATCACCATGACAGATGTAGTTTCTGTGCCCTCCTTAAGGGGTACAAAACGGACTTCAAACCACAGTGATGTGCCGCCGTCGGCATCCAGGACAGGAACATCGATGCTCCGCACCTGTCCCGTCTTGAATGCTGATGCAAGCATCCTTCTGTGTTCGGTTTTAGCCTGCGGGGCAACATAATCATACAGATTCGTCCCCACCACCTTCTCGATCGTATACCCGGGCGCAGCCCTGTTCATGAATTGTATCGTGTCATTGCGATCCACGACCATGATGTAGTCAGGCGCATGCGCCAACAGGAGCTCGTGCATGTCTCTGCTATTCATGTTCTTATATCTTCACAACTGTTTGATTCTGTTACCGGTCGCATGTGGTCCCTTCAAACTACTCTTTCACTATAAATATTATCCAAATTACCGTTTTTGTCAAACATATTTCCCTTTTTTCTACTCCTGCCCACATCCCGGCCAGCTTCCTTTTCTCTTCTCTCTTAACTTGGAACTTGCGTTATTGCGGTATTGTGATTTGCCAGCTCCGCTGGCTAACTTTAAACTCCAACGTTGCCCCTTTTGCTACCGCGGTTTTTTGTTAAATACAGTCTGAATTACTTCATCCAGACTCTGGAGAAACTTTGATCGGTTTTTATTTCCAAATGGAGCTTGATTGCCTGATATGACCCCCATTTCTCTGAGTCCGGACATAAGTTCTCGCCGGGCAACTGCATCTCCAATTGAAGATGTTGTATAAATCCTTCCCTTGGGAGTAAGTACACGCGCATTCTTTTCAATACATCGGGAGGCAAGGAGAATATCTGTGGTTATGATTATATCATCAGTCTCTGCATGTTCAACAATCCAATCGTCAGCTGCATCAAACTCATCTTTAACAAGAATGAATTCGATCTTCTCACCTTTCGGGACGTTCATCCAGACATTTGCAATAAACGTAACATAAAGATCATAACGCCTTGCAACCCGAAGTATCTCCTGTTTTACAGGACAGGCATCCGCATCAACCATTATATGGGGCATAGGCCCTTTTCCTTTGCCTTCCTGCTTTTCCTCACTCATCTCTTCTCTTAACTTTTAACTTGTAACTCTTAACTTATAACTGCATTCACTTACCTCTGATCACTTAATCCATATTGAAAATCCCGGCCGTCACGCAGGCTTGGCGCGTCGGGACCACTGCCGCTTCCCGGCTAACTCTTCTCTTCTATTCTCTTTTAATTCTTAAATCTAAAATCGTTAATCGATATTCGTTATTCTCTTCTCTTCTTTCTCTTATCCTGTTAATCCTGCCTACGGCCCCGCAGAGTACGCAGTACTGCTCGGGATGATCCTGTCTAATCTCTTCTCTTTTAATTCTTAACTTCTCAAATCAAAAATTAGTTGTGTTCCCGGAATATCCGGAATATCAGACTTCCCCCGGATTATTATTGTCCAGGCCGGTGGATTCTGTATCCCGCTTCTGAAAGCACTATTACAACAGGAAATTTTTTCTTTAAGATATCCTGTTCCTGATGAATAATACTGACGGTGTCTTTTATGGTTTTACCCACATTAATTAAACGATATCTGAACAGAATTACTTTTCCTCTTCCCCATAAAGTGCCGAATTCAATAAGACCGCCAAAATCCTTGTCCCCCGTCATCAGCACCATATCATTTTTTTCAGAATATTCAAGAATAACGTCATCAGTTTTCCCTGTAAGCCCTGCTTCCCGGGCTGAAACGACTTCAATACCTTTATCTTTGATACCCTGCACTATTTGCGTATGAATATTTTCGTCTGCAAGGATTTTCAATGTTATTTTCCGGAAATGACTTTTACTTCTTCCCCCTGAAACTGACTGGCAGCAAAATCAAGAGCTGCATCCAGTCCTTCTTTTGACAATGTTGGATATCCATTTAAGATATCTTCCCTTGTCATACCTGAGGCAATACACTGGAGGATTAACGCTACTGATATTCTGGTCCCTTTTACCGCCGGTTTTCCATTCAAAATACCCGGATCACACACAATCAGGTCTTTATCCATTACAATTCCTTAAAACAAGATATAAATAATAATAGCCTGCTTAATAAAAAAGTCAAGTGTTTTCCCCCTCAAAATCCAATATCTTTAATATAATATTTCTACAGTAGCCTGGAGCCCTCGTCACCGGCCACTCCGGCTTGCTTCGAACGAAGTATTTATATCTTGAGCCTGTCGAAAGGTCAAGAGGCTCTGCTGGTCTCCTTTTTGATCCCGGCTCGTAAGATGTCGGGACCGAGTATCCTTCGACTGCGCTCAGGACCTTGAGCGACGTCAGGAGTCGAAACGGTTCCCTCGGGGCGACCTTAGACCTCTTCTCTTCTTGGTAATTGATTATTGGATACTCGCCGTCGCGACGGAGCTTTGGCGTAGTCGGATTGGTTATTGATCCCCTTCTTCACTTACCCCCTACCTCATAATCCATATCACTGCCGGGCTTGCCGGCTCTACCCCATAATCCATATTGAAAATCCCGGCCGTCACGCCGGCTTGGCGCGTCGGGACCACGCCCGGCTTCCTTTGACTTTTTACTGCAATATGCACAGCAGAACATAACGGGGTTACTCTACTCTGATCTGTATTTATTCTCATCCTTTTATAGAAATAATAAATTATACAAATAAAATGCTAAAATAATACCAATACATAATAAGCCCAAAGCAAACAAAATAGTCCTTACACTCACGTATCTTGAAAACAATTTGTTTTTTCCTTCTTCGGTTTGTTCGCCAGCATCTTTGCCTGTGATGGCGCCCAAATAAACAGATATTAATGCTCCAATAAAAAATAACCTGTCATAAAATGGTATTTCATTTGGATATATCTTTACAAGAATTATTCCCCATATAAGCAATACAGTGGCGAATATTATAATGAGTATTCTTTTCTTTTTTGACATAATTATTGCACCAACAATATTTAACCTTCAATACTCAGACAATGATCGCAGCGAGTATTACTGCTATCCCGCTTGCGATAGTAAAACCTATATATGCATTCATTTTATCTTAAATCAATCAACTATAAACCATAAACCTTAAACTATAAACCACTTTCACCTTTCTACTGTACTGAACCGTCCTTAACTTACATACTTACGTATTCGTCCCAGATTTGGATTCAGTTCTTCTTTTTCCGTATCTTACTGTATTCCTGTAAAAGTTCTCGATGATCTTTTGACCTGTTCTTTTCACCATGCTCTGGATCGGCATAGAAATTTGATTTTTTAATATTAAGCTCTTTATCTATTTCAAAAATCTCAGCAAATTTTACATCTGCATTATTTTTATGGAATATAGCACCCCCTATATACACGTTGATTTTATTATAATCCCTACAATATGTCCAGCAATCCCTTATATGTATCCCTGTTATGAATTTCCTGGCATTTAATGTCTTGCCTTTATCATCAAGCACTTCTATAATGAAACCCTGTTTTTTATATTCGGAATCAAATATATTAACTTCCATCCAAACCCGTATTCTTACTTTAATATCAGGTTTACCAATAGCAAGAAGAACGCTTTCATAACAAGGCATATATTTAATACTTCCAATAGGCAGTTCGCCTATCAGCATTTTATGATTCTTTTCCAGCGTTTCAACAATCTTATTGTCAATCTTATGTCTGTATTTCTCATACCCGGTCTTTTTCTTTTCTTTTACTATCTGGAACTTCTTCAAGTTACGCAGAGCATAAGAATAATCTAATTTATCAGGCTTCTGCAGCACCTTATAATCAAGGATTTCTGGTTTGATTATCTGCACAATAGCCCGTTTATGCAGGAACCGGATTCTTTCTTTTTCTTCTTTTGCCCAATTCTGTTTATATTTTTTATATTTGTCTTTTCGTTTTTTTTCAGCATTTTTATCTTCCACTAATTCCAAACCGCAATCTTCATAAATCATAAATTCCGGATAGGCCTTATTCCTCCATTCCATAAAATTGAGTAGCTTCTCTTTCTTCAAGTCCTTCCCGACCTTATACATCTGAATCAGAAGTCCGGCTTCGTGATAAGGAATAAAAAGCAGCTTCTTAACTACCGAATTCTTTTTTAACTCTTTCAGATCCGGTTTTGTTCCAGGAGGAAACGTCTTTATTATTTTATCAAGCATTGAATCTAATTCTAAAGCTCTTTTTTCAGCAACGGATCCGATATAGTAATCTATCAAATCATCTGTAGACACCTTACCGGTAGCGTCTTTATTCTGCAGAGTACATGAGATTATCATAACCAGCAGCAAGGGAAGTATAAGAATCATTAACTTTTTCATATTATCCCTTCGACTCTCGGCTTTCAAATTTCATCTTTTTTAAATATGTTCTCATCTCGTCAATAGATTCTGATCTTAAGAGCATAAACATGCTTTTATACTCTTCCTTTACATCTTCTGCCTCAACATCCTCCCATGATTCTTTTTCATTTATATCAATCCTGCCGTACTGCTGCTGAATTTCATTATTTTCAGGATCTTTACCTTCAAAACCGATTGAAGCACGTCTTCTGGCAAAAGACGGCCCCAGAAGCCACCTCCCGTTAAGAAATATCAAACCCCATATTAAAACCGCAATAGATACTACAATGGCAGCTGTAATAATCTTTGTGTTTGATTTCTTTTCACGATTCATATTTTTTTCTTTAGATGAGCATTTTCTCGCAATGTATACCGATATGAGTATAACAATTATTATGCAAATAACATATAGTGCAATATTACTTATCATAATTCTAACAGCTTTTAACTTTCGACTTTAAACTTTCGACTTTCCAGCTCTGCTGGTCCCGAGTATCCCCTCGGGGCGACTTTAGACCTCTTCTCTTCTCTCTCAACTTTTAACTTATAACTTGTAACTTGTAACTACTTACTACTTACTTCTTACTTCTTCCCGCCTTTCCTCACATATCTCCTATCACTTAATCCATATTGAAAATCCCGGCCGTCACGCCGGCTTGGCGCGTCGGGACCACGCCGGCCCCGCCGGCTCCGCCGGCTCCCCAACCACGGTGCCTTCAAAACCATTTCCTCCCATACACTCTCCGGTTCTTTCATCTTTTCCGGAGTGATCACAACAAGAGATATCCCCGCCTTCTTCGCCAGGGCCTTTTTTACCCGCATTCTCCGTTTGTACCACTTCACAAACCTGCTTTTGCTTTTATGCCAAAACCCCGCATATTCGACCCATAGACTACAGGATTTCGGATTCCGGATTGCGGAGTGCGGATTTTTGCGGGCTTCCGGCGGGAATAGCACAAAATCACAGTCCTTCCCCGCATATCTTCTGCTCTTCCTCTGCCCGGGATATATCACATCATGCATATGGTCCATACCCACAAAACCATAAATCCAGTCATCCACCAAAGCCTCAGCCAGAGAATGATTCAGATGTCCATGCCTGGACATAACCTCATCAAATGAATTCAGCCCCCTCAGGCAGTCATCAGGCGATACATCATAGCCCGCATCCCTCAATATCCAATACAGAATCGGTATATGCTCTCCCGGCAGCATCCTCCACTTCTCCCTCACCACTTCCGCCCTCTGCCTTCCGTCCTCTGACTTCTGTCCTCTGTCCTCTGCCGGCTTGCCGGCTCCCATTCCGGAATCCGCACTCGCCACTCGACACCCGCCACTTGTCCCTCCATCGAAGCTGTAGTATTCCACCAGCCCTCTCGCCCTTTCCTTTATATACACAAGCGTCACCCTCTCCACCCCTCCGGCCTTATCAACAAGCTCCCGTATCTTTGCAGCCCGCACCTCTTTAGACTTCCACGAAACGGGATCCGGCACATCATATCCTGCCTCACGCATAAGCTCCTTTATGCCCAGTCCCCCATGCACCAGCAGTCCGTCAAGCCCGATCCTGATAAGGTCATCCCTGCTCACCCGCTCAGGCCTTTTCCCAAGCCTCTCCACTGCCTCCCGTACAGCCTCTATTCTGTTCTTCTGATGTTTCCAGGCACCCCACGGAACTCGCGGCCGATCCAGAAGGCTGATCTCTCCGTAATGAGCCTCCAGCATCTCCAGCGTATGTGCATAATATCCCTCGAGACGACGCCCCCCGTTCTCACGGATCATAGTACTCGTAAGCTTCTCCGGCCCGATCCTATACTTGCGAAGCAGCGAATCCAGAAACTCCTTCTGATTCTCCTTCTTCGCCCAAAACCCCCTCGGCTTCCTCTTCCGTTTTTTCATTGACCCTATTAATCCTCCTGGCAACACCGGCCGATTCCGCTGATTCCACAATATTCATGATTACGAATGAAACAACTCAAGGAGGTCATTTATTTTATGATCAGCAAATACCTGACTTATTGTCTTTCTTTGGTTTTTCGATAAAGAATCAAACGTTTTCTTCGCCTTAGTCCCCTCCCCATTTTCAACAAGTAACCGCAGAATGCTTATACCAGCTTCAAGATCCTTTGCCGCTTTAGACGTATCCCCCCGCCTTGAAAGAACCAGCAGTTTATGAAGTCCGAAATTGATAGGATGAGGGATGTTTATTTTTAATCCGAAACCATCGACAGTGATAGCATCTTTATACAGAATATCAAGAAACCTTAATCTTTGAGCGTTCATGGAAAGTTCAGGCAAAGGATATGGCTTGCTTGAACCTCTGCCTGCTTCAGGTACAAGAAATTCAATAATCAGCTCCGGATGAGTCAGTCTCATATGTCCATCAGGATAGCTGTGCTCAGGAATGAAGCCCATATCTTCAAGCAGTTTAGGGATATCTGTTTTCTTTCTGAATTTTACATTCCTGCCTACTAGAAAATCAACATCCCTGGTCCTCAAAGTAGATACAGTTTTTCCCTTAAAATAATTATCTCTGTATAAAGGAAGGCACCAGCTTCCAATAAGAACAACTTTCTCAAGAACTCCGGATTTATTCAGCCGGGATAGAACATCAGCTAAAATATCATACTGGCTCTTTCCCACGCAGCGCACCTTTCAAATATTTTATCTGTTTTTTCAGCTGTGAAATATTTTTTCTGTATTCTGCCCTGAGCTTTTTTGCGTGCTCATATTCCTTTTGCATTTTCTTTGAGACTTCTTTCCCTTTGTATTCAAACTTTACCCTACCCTTTTCGCGGAATGCGACATAGTAATAAACATTGTCTTTTATTATTTTCTTCTGAAGGCTGCCTCTGGGAAGTTCGGATAATTTCTTTTCATATCCCTTCTTCATCCTGATAGAATTTTCCAGTTCTTCCCGTAATACATCTTTGATAGCCATGTATAAGCTCCTGTTACCAAACATTACATATACTATTATATCTTGTTAGGTAATTCTGTCAAGAAATATTACCAAACTATTTTCATTATTTGTTGTATCGTTTGGTAACTTATACTATCTGCTTCTCCAGAAACTCCTTCTGATTCTCCTTCTTCGCCTAAAACCCCCTCGGCTTCCTCTTCCGCTTCTTCATTGAACACTTAATCCTGAAACAAAAGCGCCCAGAAACCGGCTATTATGCCTGACATCCTTCCGTCTTTGCGCGCATGATGCAGGGAAGATTTCCTGATACGCTCAAGTCTCAGGTCAAAAAGCTTAAGCAAAGCTATCAATTCCCCCGTATCAAACCACTGACCGTGCTCCCTGCATATAGGGCACGGCCTTTCACCTGTTTCACGCAGAATTACATTCATATCTTTTTCCTACCCTTCCTCACTCATCTTTTATGCCCTTTCACTATGTAACTCTTCCACCATTTAACTTTTCTACTTCGCTTCGTTGGACTGTGTCCCCCTTCGGATTCTGCATTATTCCTTCGCGCCAAACGTATTTACTTAGAGTCCAAGTAAAGTCTGCTAATTTATACCAAACTACAGAACCAATAATAGAGAAGACTGCGATTAATATTCCCGGCCATACTTCTAAATTGAAATTTAATAATTCCCTTCCTAAAATATACACAAAAAAACAAAAAAAGCCTGCAATGAATAACCACATAATTTGCCATAGACCCATCAATATTAATATAAAAACACCTGCGATCTTTAGCTTTATATTATTCTGCACCTGCTTATTCATAGACCCACCAACAGACCATCAAACCTGCCAAAAACATATCCAATTCTCTTCAACCTTACTGCCTTCTTTTGCTGAGATTAGTTAATTTGTTAATAATGTCCCGTTCATGGCTTACTTTATGCCGATATCTCATTGAGCATATGAAAAGGCAGCACTGTTATATCCTTATCCAGCTTATACTTCTGCTCCCCGGGATACACCACCCAAAAATGAGAAAGACCAAGGTTTTTTACTGCTGTTCCCATAGAACGGCTTTTTCGGGGAGCGTCTTTATATTTAAATTCAGCCCCCCAATTACGGCCGCGGGCCTGCCAGAAAAGATCAACTGAAGGCCCGTTGTGCACATGCCAGAAAAACACTTCATTATACGGTTTTCCCAGATGACGGCACAGGGCCTCCAAAGCAAATCCCTCCCAGGATGTGCCCAGTTTGGGATGAGAAAGCAGATCATTTCGGGAATGTATGGAAAACAAAGCATGTAAAATACCCGAATCCCTCAGATAAAGCTTCGGATGCTTTACCTGTCTTTTACCTATATTTACATACCAGGGCTGCAGCACACGAACCATAAAGGTCCCTTCCAGGATCTCAATATATCTTCTTACGGTCATATCAGAAATACCGAACGATGCGGCCAATTCTGAATAGTTCAGTATCTGTCCATGATAATGGCTGACCATATTCCAGAACCTGTAAAGCGTGCGTGAAGGGATATTGATTCCGAGCTGAGGAATATCCCTTTCAAGAAACGTCTGTATAAAATTTATTCGCCAGATCATACTTCTGTCAAGGCTTGATATAATATATGCTTTGGGAAAAGAACCTTTAAACCAGAGATCATTAGTATTCTCTGTACCGACATCATTAACTGTAAGCCCTCCCAGTTCATAATAGGCGATACGGCCTGCAAGTGATTCGCTGGTCATTTTAATCAGGTCAGGGGAGGCACTTCCAAGGATCAGGTATTGCTGATCTTTGTGTGTATCTGTAAGATACCTGAGAAGCGGGAACAGCTCTTTTTTGCGCTGAATTTCATCTATGAGTATGCACCCTTTTAATTCTTCAAGAGTGAGCAGCGGTTGGTCAAGACGTGACATATCTTTCGGATTCTCAAGATCGAACTGGTGGTCAGTTTTCAACATCCCTGCCAGAGTAGTTTTCCCGCATTGACGGGGCCCGATAATAGCAACAACGGGAAAATCCCGGAGAAGCCCCTTAACAGCCTTTTTATCGATCTCCCGTTTAATTAGTTTCATTATATAATCGTTTCCTTAACTATGATAAATCATACTTATTATATGAATCTTCATTGTTATGTCAAGATAAAAATAGAATAAAAATGATCTTTTTCGTGTTTATACCCTTCTACCCTTCCACTTTTCCACTCTTGTACGTCTTATATCCACTATGCACAGCAGAACATAACGGGGTTACTCTGATCTGTTTTTATCCAAATCACTGTCTTCCGCCTACTGTCTCCTTCTTCTCCAGATATCCTAATTTGCTTCTTAAATCGCTAATCGGTGTTCCTTGTTCGATATTCAATTCTCTTCTACTCTTCCACCTTTCCACCCTTATACCCTTACACTGCACAGCAAAGCTGGCCTTTCACCTGTTTCACGCAGAATTACATTCATATCTTTTTCCTACCCTTCCTCCTTCGCCACTCCAGCTCCCTACCCCATGGAATCATACTTCTTCGAGGCCCTTTGGATACTCATGTCTTGTTTTTTATGCTTTTAACCTGTAACTAACTTAGTGCCTTAGTGTCTTCGTGGTTCCTCTTTTTGTTCTTCTCTCTTAACTTGTAACTTTTAACTTGTAACTAACTTATTCTTGGAACTTGCGTTATTGCGGTATTGTAATTTGCCGGCTTTGCCGGCCTCCCCTACTCCTTTTTCCTGGTTACGATTACTTCTTCAGAACCCTGCAATTGATCCTTGACCTGAATGGTTCTCTTGCTTACCAGATCCTTTCTTTTTCCGCTAACATTGCGGTTATAGGTGCGTTTGGCGGAAATGAGGCGGCCTTCATGAGGAGAGAACTCAACTTTCATGGACAGGGATTCAATACCTCTCTTATTTTCATAAGAAGACTTTACCATAATGGGGCGTTGTAAACTGGCTGACACTTTTACAGAAGAGGGCCTTGCACTTGCAACACGCCACTTTGGTTTCAGCTTGCTGATCTGAGAAACGTGAACCGGAATATCCTGCGAGGTGTTTACAGGAAACCTTTGCCCTGACTGGACTCCTTCTTCAGGAAACCTGGGGTTCAGGAACAAGCGTTTCGAAAACAGGGCTGAAATGGCCGTGGTTAATTTAGAATCTTTATCCTTTTTTAATTCCATGATCATGCCCCATCCGATCATGTCCTCTAAAACCAGTTTCTGCTGAACTGCATCGGTCATTACCTTGACCATTCTATCAGCTTGATCCTCCCAGAAGGGCTTTCTCTCTTCTTCAGCAGTCTTCATGACTTTACGGACTTCAGGCTCTTTGCCCTCTTCGTAATTGAGGTGGATCTCATAGTCGGCTAAAGAGTAGGTCCACTTGACTTTTTTCAGGACAACCCGGCAGTGCCAGGACGGAGGGAATTTACTCTCCTTGTCCTTTATGATGCGAGGCAGCCAATCCATGTCTATGCTGATATCTTCTTTGAGATCCTTTGGGGCCCGGCTTCCAACATATTTTCTCGTTACTTTGTAGGTCCATTTTACGCTGAAACTGTCCTTTGAGTCCAGATACCACTTGACTTTGACTGGTTCACTTCTTGAGTAGACAGTTTCATAGAATGTCCCGGATGTAATGATAACCAGAACCAGGAACAGCAGAACTGTTTTCTTCAGCATGCTTTTGTTCCTCATGATAAACAGAGATTCAGCAAAACATTTTTTCATATCAATCCTTTCTAAATCAAAAATCAAACTTCAAAAACCAGTAAAGCGTCCCCGGATTCTAACTTTCGACTTTAAACTTTCGACTTGCGACCTTTGACTTATAACTTGTAACTCTTAACTCATAACTGCATTCACTTGCCACTTACCACTCCCGGCATCGCCGGGCTGTGTCCCCGGAAATCTCCCGGAAATCTATGGGTTAAGGTCGAAAGGGACTGCTGTACAGTAATCGTTCAGCCTGAGAACTTCCCGGCCTGCATATATGATCAGGCCTGCTTGAGCAGCGTTGGGAATCGTATCACGGAATTTGTCAAAGTTTTTCAGCGAACGGCCGCCGGGGGTTGAGCCTGCTTTGATCTCAACAGGAAAAAAGACCCCGTCTTTTTCCAGTATCAGGTCTATTTCGGCACCGCTGTGAAGCCGGTAATGATGAAAAACAGGGGTAAGTGACTGCTGCTGTACCTGCTTATAGCATTCCTGTACGACCATTGTTTCAAACAGGGCACCGAATGCAGGATGGCCCTGAACAGCTTCCGGAGAGGATATCCTCATTAGATAGGCTGCAAGGCCTGTATCACAGAAATATCCTTTAGGTTTTTCACTGAGCCTCTTGATATGGTTTGACGCGAACGCAGGCACTTCAAGCCATTGGTATGTGGCACGGAGAATGCTCAGCCATTGTATCGCTGTGGGTGTTGATATGTGTATATCTCTCCCGATCTGACTGTAATTGCATTCCTGACCGGTAAGTGATGCGCATAATGAGAGAAACCGTGCAAACTGCGTCTCATCTCTGACTTTAGTCAGCAGCCGGACATCCCGCTGAAGATACGTATTGACATACCCCTGCATCCATCCTGACACAACATCAGGCTTAAGGTTGCGGACTTCAGGAAAACTGCCTTTCCAGATATGTTCAGTGGCAGAAATGTTTGCAGATTCACCCCCCTTTACACTTTCGAAGGCAGCATCAGCCCCCTGCCCTGCTGCTTCCATCCACCGGTTCAGCCAGCATGAAGTCACACAGCCCTTTTCCTGCAGACTGAATCCAGGCAGTTCAAGAAAAGCTGCCCGTCCGGCGAGTGATTCAGAAAGATGCCTCATTACTTCCCATTGCTGAGATCCTGTTATCAGGAACATACCGGGCCTGCGGTTTCTGTCAATATAGCGTTTCAGCGCAGGTACCAGTTCAGGCACATACTGAATTTCGTCCAGAATAAGAGGAGGAGGGTTATTGCGAAGAAAGAGATCGGGATCGTCTTTTACAGCGTACAGATCCTGAACAGGGTCAAACACGAATATTTTACATGTATTTCCGTATAATTGCTCGACAAGCGTACTTTTCCCCACCTGTCTGGCGCCTGCGACCAGAACACAGGGGAAGGATTCCCAATACGAGGCCAGCTTTTTTTCCAGCAATCTATTTACGTATTCCATGTCGATATTGTAAAGTATTACTTTACATTATCAAGTTTAAAATAATTTTATTTTCAAAAAAACCCTATTTACAGTGGACAGGCGGGCAGCTCTAAAATCTGGAAATCAGGTAACAGGCGGGGCAGGTATGGAAGGCTTCTGGCGTATGTATTTATACTGCACAACGGAAAGCTTGTGAATCTGAATGTATACATGGTAAAAGCAGGCTGCAGCCGCTACTATACCAAATACGGAAAATCAAAACTGTATAACAGGGATTTCCTAAAAGCACTCAGTAATTAACAACCCCAACCAGTCAAAACTTGACCGCTGACCATCCTTAAACGACTAAACTTCCAATGTCCCCTTCCCGGTTCCCAGTACTCCATTCTTCCATCACTACTAGCGCGGGATCACACTTCAAACCATGATCTGACTGCAGTTTCCTTATGCACAAAAGAGGTGCCTCCTCCGTATATTACTGCAGCCGGGGTTTTGGGCTTATCAGATATCTTTCTCCAGTACTGTATACCTTTGAGGAAATCTGTGCTGAATGTCTCGCCTGATTTTATCTCTACCGGAATAAGACGTTCTCCGTCTTCCACCAGCATATCAATTTCATGGCCGGCTGAATCACGCCAGAAATACATATCAGCTTCTTTTCCTGCATCAGCCCTTTTTTTAAGGCTTTCGGAAATGATAAAACTTTCAAATACTGCTCCCCGCATTGAATGAAGGCTCAGTTCCTCTGAAGACCGTATTCC
>Ga0272441_10008969_pt1 | contig 15616 bp, 11 predicted proteins | sample SSMProp6N_FD_193582 | JGI IMG/M metagenome (GOLD analysis project Ga0272441, IMG submission 193582) | Marine sediment archaeal communities from Little Sippewissett salt marsh, Falmouth, MA, United States - SSM-Prop-6N | ecosystem: Environmental > Aquatic > Marine > Wetlands > Sediment ... | reverse complement strand
TCTAGGATGAAGAGCCATGGCATCGGCAAGGCTTGTTCCACCTTCAACGTTTGCAAGAACATCGGCAATAACCTTCTTGAAATTCGCTTTTTCAGTTTCCCTGACAAGGTCGTTCAAACCTGTCAAAAGAGGAACACCTGCTGATAGAACGGTTGAGAGATGAATTGTGAATGTAATCATCTCTTTTCTTTTTACTTTTCTACCGGAAAACGACTTTTTTTTAGAAGCTTTTGAAGCTTTGGTTACTTTTGTAACCATAAGCCCCATTTCGGTCAATTTTTCGACCAGCATTACTGAGCTTTCGGCATCCAGAACACCTTCAATCGATTGACCGGTATTATCTCTTGCTTTATAACTGAAGGTTGGCATTAAAGGGCTCCCCAAAAAAATGAATCATAATACACTATAAAATCAACTTTTCAGATAAATATCGGCATTAAATTAAAAAACTCAAACAATCTAAAATGTTTAGATGTTTGAAAATAAAAATCAAAGAAACAGTTCTGACATCAGGGTGACTCTTTTAACTTCATCAATAGTTGTAACACCCAGACGCACTTTTTCCATACCGGCTTCAAACATCGAACCCATACCCATTTTTCTTGCAGATGATCGAATTTGATCAATTGAAGCCTTATTTTCAGCCAAATCACAGAGAGTTGCGTTCATTGTAATCAACTCGAAAATACCTAATCTGCCTTTGTAACCGGTATTATTGCAAAATGAACAACCTTTACCCCTGTAAAGGGAGAATTTTTTACTTTTTCTTTGAATACTTTCCTGATCAACGACGAATGTATCAAGAGTATCGAGTCCGATTTCTCTTTTACGTCTTCCCAGTTCATCCAAGCCGAGCATATCCAGTTCTTCAGCAGTTGGTTCATAAGATTCCTTACAATTGGGGCAAATAATTCTGACCAGACGTTGGGCGAGAATACCCAGGATCGAAGATGCGACGAGGAACGGTTCAACTCCCATATCCATCAAACGCGGAAGAGCACCAGCAGCATCGTTTGTATGCAAAGTACTTAAAACGAGATGGCCTGTTAGTGCGGATCTGACAGCCATCTGGACGGTTTCAGTATCCCTGATCTCACCGACAAGAATAACATCGGGGTCCTGTCTTAGAAGGGATCTCAGACCGAGTGCGAAAGTGAATCCTGCTTTAACATTGACTTCAGACTGTCTGATAACAGGCAGAGTATATTCTACCGGATCCTCGATAGTATGAACGTTTAAAGAAACCGCATCGATAGAAGCCAGGGCTGAATACAGTGTGGTTGTTTTTCCAGAACCTGTTGGACCTGTAACCAGTACGATCCCGTAAGGGAGGTTAATAAGTCTGTTGAACTCTTTTCTTTGTTCCTCGTTAAAGCCGAGTTTTTCCAGACCGAGTGTCAAGGTAGCTTTATCGAGAATACGCATAACGACGTTTTCACCTTTAACCGTTGGGAAAACAGAGACTCGAAGGTCGACCTTTCTTTTACCGAGAGCAAATGATACAGCACCGTCCTGGGGTACTCTTCTCTCTGCGATATTCAAGTTGGACATAATTTTTATACGAGAAACGATAGCGTCTCTCAATTTTAGAGGAGGAGTTTGTCGAGGATGCAAGATACCATCAATTCTATACAGTACCCTGATGAGTTTTTCATCGGGTACGATATGGATATCGGTAGCTCTCTCGGCAACAGCCTGCGTAATAATCTTATCAATAAGTCGAATGATAGGTGCTTGTTCAGCTAGATCGGCAGCACCCAAGGGTCCGACTTTTTCAATTTGCTTTCTCGATTCTTCAGCAAATTTCATACCTTCCTGAATAATCTCCTCAACTTCACCCTGGCTCGAATAGAATTGATCGATAGCCATAATCATTTCCGACTCACTTGCTTCAACTGGTTTGACCTGATAATTAGTTCTTCTCTCGATAGAATCGACAGCGTGTACATCGAATGTATCAACCATTGCAAGGGTAAGGGTATAGTCATCTTTTGCAATAGGTATAACCTTTTTTTCTTTGCAAAACTCGACAGGGATAAGTTCGAGCACTTCGGGCTCAATATTAAGATCAAGCAATTTAACTCTTTCAACAGAATCTTCTGTTGATGTAGCTTCATTGAGAGCATCTTCTGAAATGAATCCGAGATCGAACAGGATTTGCCCAAGTAACTCTCCTGTTCTTTTTTGCTCGGCTAAAGCAAGATCTAATTGATGTTGATTTATATAACTTTGCTCAATTAGGGTTTCACCAAGCAGTGCCATTCTATATATTCCTCCCCTTCTATGACAATAAGGACATTTTCACAATAATATTATAATTCCGAAATCTGTTATAAACAAACGGTGCCAAAAACAATATGATGTTTTTGGCACCTAAAAAAAAACACATTAATTAATTACTCTGCACGATATCCAATATCATCAGCACGTACGTTTGTTGACCATGCAGGTGTGTCAACGTTAAAGTTTGGACCTGCGCTCAAACACCATACAAAGTTGCTCAAATTTCTTCCTGCGGGTCCGAAACCGTTAACAGAAACCAAATATTTATAACCCCATGGGTCATCAGTAATATATGGTAAATATGGGCCTGCCCAGCCATGGCGGAGAATAGAAGGACCACCATAACCGTCTCCATACATAGTAGATTTTGGTTTATACCACCATGTATTATCTCCCCAAGTTACCAGACTGAAGAACATATCTGCTCCTTCAGTTCCCCAAGAAGAACCTGCTCCTGCTGCGAATCCCGGGAAGTCTCCCATGTTGCCATAAAGGTAATCAACATCGGCATTACGGGCTTCGCCTGATCGCCATTCTTCATTGTAATAGGGCCATGTTCCAGTATCTTTGTGGAAAAGCATGAGAGCTGTAGCAATATTTCGACAATCACCAAGAGCTCTTGTCTCATTTGCTTCATCAATATACTTGAAGATAAGTGGAGTAAGAATACCAGCGAGAAGAGCGATAATAGCTACAACAACTACAACTTCAATAAGAGTAAAACCACGTCTTGTCATCATTTCACCTCCTTAAAGTAAATTTATTCCCTGAATATCAGGGTGTTTTACGTTTGACCCGGCTAGACCGGGATTTGTTTTCGATTGTTGAATAAAAGATGTGTTTTTTAAAGGTGCGACATACATAGGATTTAACTATAGATCGAATTTATCTATCTTGTCAAGCATTTTTTCTTAATAAAAGATTTTTTTATAAAATTCTCATCACAAGTTGTCTTCCAAGAGCAGTCAAAGTATAATAAACAAGAGTCAACACTCCAAAATTTAAAATGATAAATTTTTTTCCAACAAAAAAAAAATACTTCTCCTTGATATTAATTCTTCTTTTTTTATTTTCACCGATTTTGTATTTGAAATCAACATCGGACAGTTATATTTTTATAAAGTTCTTATTCATCTGCCTCAATATAATCATATTATTTCTACTGAATAACCAAAATTCCAGAACCTTATTTTGTTCATTTTTATCCATTCCAATATTTGCATTAATAATTTCTATATTAATCTCTGTTTTAAATGTGCAAAAATTTTATGATTATATAATGGCTTTGATTACTCTTTTTCTTTTTTTGGTTTTATATTTTTTTATATCAAAGGAAAATCCACTCAGATCAATTTACAAAATGGTTGCAGCACTTTGTATTTCAAGTTTCATTGTTTCTCTTTACGGCATATTTCAGTTTATCAATCCTGGAAAGATTGGACCTTTCGATTTTGAACCTGCAAGGGATTATTACAATCTCGTAATGCATCCCTCAACATTTGGACATGACAACTTCGCAGGAGAGTTCATTGCAACGTCGATACCTTTTATTCTTGCATTTGCAATAATTTTATTTATGAAATCCCGGTTTATTCTCGCAAGTTTTGGAGTTATTAATTTAGCAGGGGCTATTTTTTATCTTTTGATAACCCAAGCGAGAGGCAGTTGGTTGGGAGCTATAGCATCATTATCAATAATGCTACCTTTTTTTGTAATCAAATTAAATTGGAAATTGAAGTTAAAATCCCTGCTAATATTTTCACTTATCCTGGTTATCTTTTCCTTTTCAATGGTTAAATTACTTAACGAAGAGTTTGATTCAATAACCTCAAAGTTCCTTTCGACCTTTAATCTTGAAGACAATCCTATAAAATTCAGGTTGCATCTCTGGAACTCGACCTTGAAAATGGTAAAAAATTTTTTCCCAGCCGGGACAGGTCTCGGAAATTTTAAGCATTATTATCCCCTTTACAGATCATCCGAGGAGATCGGGATCTCGGGACCGAATATAATGGTCAGGAAGACTCACAACGAATTTCTTCAAGTTGCAGTTGAAGCCGGTCCTATTGGTTTATTCGCATTTATCTGGTTGATTTCTGTTACGTACAAATCGATTTTTATATTGATGAGATCTGAATATATTAAAAATTCTGCATCAAGATATATAATATTGCTTGCGTCATTGGGTTCAATAACTGCGAATATTGTTCAATCGCTTTTTGGTTTCAGCCTTCAGAATCCTTGTTCCCTGCTGAATTTTATATTATCCCTGGGTATTGTTTCATATTTTTTCAAAATGGGAAGAGTATGAAGAATTCAATAAGAACAATTTTATATTCTGTGATTTTTTTTCTATCATTATTTTTAATAATCAGGCTTCTTATAGCGGATCATTATTTCAAATCGGGTAAAATTTCTCTGGATAATAATAATCTGGATAATGCTCTAAATTTTTTTGAATCTTCATCGAGACTCAACCCTTTCACATATGAAAGTTACCTGAAAGCGGGTAAGATTTTGAACATAAGGGAAGACTATACAAGAGCCAAAATCATCAACCAGAAGGCTTTAGAAACCTCACCGAACAATCAATACGCATATAATAATCTGGGCGTATCTTATAAAGGTCTGGGGGAATTTAATGAAGCAATAAAATGTTTTGAAAGGGCATTGATTTTAGATCCTTTTTTCAAAGAGGCATTACTCAATCTTGGAGGACTTTATCTTGAAACGGGAAATTTTGATGCTTCCGAAGGCATTTACGAAAAATTACTTTCGATTGGGGAAAGTTTTTACATTGTATATAAGAACCTGGGTGATATAAATTCGATTCAGGGGGATTACGAGAAGGCAGAAAAATTTTATTCAGTTGCATACGGGAAAAATCAAGAAGACCCTCACTTATTAATAAATTATGGCAGGTTGTTTTACATTCTTGGCAACCCGGGCTCTGCGAAGCAATTACTTATAAAATCAATCCAGATTAATCTGAAGTTTGTTCAAGCCAGATATCTTTTAGCTGAAATATTCGAAAAAGAAAAAAGTTTTATTAAAGCTATTGATCAATATAAAATAATAGGAACCATCGATGGTGATAAATTGAGCACCAGATTAAAGATCATGGAACTCGAAAGGAGATTATGGAATCAAAGGTAATTAATTTAAAGAAAATGTCAATTAAAGGGAACCTGATACTGGTTTGTCTTTTAAGTTTTGGAACTCCCATTATATTTACGAACCTAGTTCACATGGATGAATTATACAATCTTCCAAAGACGATCTTTGCCAATCTTATACTGATCTTTTTGATAACCCTTGCAATTTTTATCGGCTCGAAGGAAAAAGGATTCACGATCAATCCGACACCTTTGATATATCCATTTGCAGCCTTCTTAATTTCACAGGTGATCTCATGTATTGATGCATTGAACATTCATGCTGCAATTAAGGAGATCAACATTTACATATTTTTGTTTCTCATCACATTATTCACAGCAAATATCATCAGAGAAAAAAAAGATGTAGCCAAAATCCTCAACTGCATCATTTTTGCTTCATCTCTAACATCCATAGTGGGCATATTCCAATATCTCAGGTTATTCGGTTTTAAACCGCTCAAGGATACTTACGATGCAGACACTTTCGGTTCATTTATGGGTCATGCAAATTTCGCGGCAGCTTTCATAATCACGGTAATACCTTTAATACTCGTCATGACATTTTACAACCTGAAAATAAAGAGGAAAGCATACAGTTTATTTTTGATGATCAACCTGATCCTGAATCTTTGTTTTCTTTATATAACATTCACCCGGAGTTCCTGGGTCGGTATTGCTTTTGCTCTTTTATTTTTTATTTTCGTTCCACAGTTCAGGAAAAAGGCGATAATCCTTTTTTGCATTTTATTGATATTCACTTCCATTTTTGGATCATTTATCAAAGATCACGAAGGCAAGACCCTTATTCAAAAGGCTTTTTCATCTCTCGACCTTCAAGATGATCCCATAGAATTCCGGATATTAGCCTGGACTTCAACCTTACGGATAATAAAGGACCACTTCATAAACGGTACCGGTGGTAATAATTTCAACCTTATCTATCCTAAATACAGGATGGAAGCGGAGACGATAAATACGGGATTGAACAAACAGGTCACTCATACTCACAACGATTACCTGGAGTTTGCAACAGATTACGGGATCATCGGTTTTTTCTCATTCATCTGGATAATAGCCCTGTCAATATTTATTTTCATAAGAATCATGAGAAGAAGCGATGATGAATTTATAGTTTATACGAGCGTGGGAATCGGATGCGGAATAATTGCATTACTAGTTGACATGTTCTTCAATTTCAGTCTTCATTTGCCTGCATCCAGCACCAGTTTTTTCATACTTCTCGGACTTTTATCAAGTTTACTTTTCATCAGCAACAGGCAGATTGTTTCTTTTAAGCATCAAAATATGGATAAAAAGATCTCCAGCGGAATGATCAATGGATCCATTAAGAAGCTTCCAGCCTATGTCATATTGATCATCCTCATTCTCGGTATTTTTTTAATAATCAAACCTCTGCTTTCGAGTTTTTACACAATGGAAGCCATGCAATATGAAAATGCAGCTTATGATGCTGAAGATTCTAAGGAATTATTCGAAAATCTTTCCACAGCAAGTAAAAAACTTGAAAAAGCTCTATTCTTTTCCTCGCGAGATGTTGATTTGAGATATTTATCTGCCGTATATTACAATTTTCTCGGTTTATATCAAAAATCCCTTTTCGAGATTGATATTTGCCTTCAACTTGCGCCTTACACACCTGTTTATCATTGTTTAAAGGGGATCGACTATTATAATTTAGGTAATTTGGATAAAGCTGAAATCGCAATAAAGAAATCCATTGAATATGATAATTTATATTTCGTATCACATGCTGTAATGGGTAATATTTACCGTTTGAATAATGAATTTGACAAAGCGGTCGAGCATTACAATCATGCACAGGATTTGAAACCCAAAAGTCTTTTTCCTCAAGTAGGAATAGCAACCGTCTCCTTCGAAATTGGAGATGATTTCATGAAAAAGAAGAACTTTGAAGAAGCGAGAAAATGGTTTCTTGATTCAAAAGAAAGATATACGAAGGTCCTTAAAGCTGAAGAGGACAATATAAAAGTTCTCAATAACCTTGGCGTTTTGGAATTCAGGTTGGGAAACAGTCAAAAGGGGATGGAATATTTCCTAAAAGCTGAAGAGATAGCGCCAAATCATCCATCGACAAACACGAATCTTGGAATGATATATGACCTTACAAAGAACCAAGAAAAGGCAATTTATCACTTCAAGAAGGTTTTGAAATACATACCCAATTCACCTTTGAGGTTCAGGCTTGCTCAACTGATGCAAGTTCCCGTTACAGCCCTTTCAATCGAAACGGAAAGGGTTTTCTCCGGAGACCTAGATAAAATGGAACTCAATCAACTCTGGATGAATGATAATTTAAAGCTTCGGAAAAATAAAATTGAAAGGAAAAACCTCAGATCTAAATGAAAAGAACTATCCAGATTAATTATGTCCCATCATCCTGAGTACTTAAGTAATTTTTTCAGTAAAATCAAAAAAGATCATTTCTATCTCCTTTTAGCTTTAGCAAGCGGAATAATAAGCCTTCGCTGGAAGTTAAATTCTATAAGCAAACTGGACACATGGCTGATAGGATCTATTCTTTTCATACTTTCCTTTATAATTTTCAAAAGTACATGGAGTCATTTTTTTTATGGTTTTAAAAGAATTTCCTTATCATCCCGTATATTAATTTTCTTATTTCTATTATTGACAACTCTTTCTTTCAAGGAGGTTTTCTGGCGCTTTTATATTGATAAATTCAAATGTTTACAGTACGCCGGGGCATCCATAGGCAACTTATTTTTGGGGATAGTTTTTATCATTTCGATCGTTTCTATAAAAGACTTTCCCGTGTCAGGGCAAATTTTTTCATGGATTTCAAAAGTGACAGCCATGATTTTAAATATGAAGAGGAGACAATTTCTTTTTACAGCTTTTCTTTTCACTTTTATCCTGACAAATTTAATCTCCTATTTTGTTCTCGAGCATATACCACATATCCAGGACAGTATCTCTTATCTTTTTCATGCAAAGATATTTCAACTGGGGCATTTATACATAGATTCTCATCCGCAAAAGCAATTTTTTGATTTTCTTTTCATGATAAATGACGGTAAATGGTATTCTCAATATCAATGGGGTCATCCATTCCTTCTTCTCCTCGGTTTATTAATAAATATGCCATGGATAGTAAATCCCCTTATGGGTTCTTTGACTGTCATCATCATATTTTACATTGCAAACGAATTATATTCCGAGCCCATAGCACGATATTCAGTTATTCTCGCATCTTTGTCTCCTTTTTTAATTTTCATGTCATCAGGATTCATGTCTCACACAGGTACAATGCTATTTCTTGCAATTTTTTCTTTCGCAATATTGCGAACATTTAAACGGGATAATTTAATTTACCCCATCATAGCAGGACTGACCCTCGGATTTGCGTGTAATATCAGGATACTGACATCTTTTGCAACGGGGCTTCCCTTCATTTTTTTTGCATTTTACAGGATATTCAAGACCGGTTTTTTCAGGAATATTAAAAAGATCACAGCTTTTTCAATAGCTTTTTTGCCCCTTGTATGTTCGATCTTCTTTTACAATTACGTGACAACAGGAAAGCCTTTCCTTTTCGGTTATATCGTTTTTAACGGAGAATACCACAATTATGGTTTTGGTGAGAGTGGAATGGCATGGTACAAGATAAAAGGTGAAGTCTTCCACAAAATGAAGTCATCCAACCCACTAACGGGATTTTTTAACAGGAACGAAGATCTGACCGAACTCAACAATTACCTTTTCGAACTTCCAATCCCTTCACTTATTTTTATCCTGATCCTATTTCTATCAAAATACAAAAACCGTTGGGATTTTTTATTGATATCACCGATGCTTTCCCTGACATTTTTTTACTATTTCTACTTTTTCCAATCCATAACATATGGACCCCGCTTTTTGTTCGAGTCATTTCCTGGTTTGGTAATTCTTAGCGCCAGAGGGATCACTATAATCCCGGATTTTATAAAGGATCTTTATCCCAATAGTTTTTCAATGGAGAGGATCAAAACCAAAGCAGTTCTTCTCACTTTAACATCATTCTTTTTGTTAATACTGGTAGGTTACCCCTACCTGGTGAGGTTCTATTCTTTTGATTACTGGGAGGTTTCCACTACAATCCAAAAAGTCATCAAGGAGAATCATATCGACAATGCATTAATTTTCATAAAATTCGAATATGAGGATGACGACGAGGAGGTACATAATATTTCAGGCTCCTATCATTTTGGTCCCTGGAACTCAGCATTTTTATTAAACACACCGCAACTTGATACCGACATCATTTTTGCCCGTGATATGGGTGATGATAATTATCTTTTAAAGCAATGTTTTCCTGAGAAAAGTTCTTACCTATATCATCCATTGGATGGAGAATTGACATCCCTATAGCTTTTGGGGTCAGATCTTTACTTTACACTTAAGCAATTTAAATTTTACGCGATCCATATATAACTGGACTTTACACGATGCATGAAAAATTAAGTGTAAAGTAAAGATCTGACCCCGAATTGAATATCAAGAAAAACAGGAATTTTACCGATTTAATATTGTTACTAACAATGAACCGGAAATTATGCCAGATAATTTAGCAGAAGATTTAACACCCCAAAAGAAAATTCTCATAGTAGAAAAGGAATCTGCTTCCCCATCTATGCTAACAGAACTTTTCACGCTTTCCGGATACCTGGTAACTCCTTCCTCAAATGTCAAGGATGCCGTCGAAAAACTTACCAATCAGGAATTCAATGCAGTTATCACTGATATACCAGATTCAGGAATGAACAACCTCGAGCTTATAGACCAGATCAAAGACAGTAACAGTGATTTACCCCTTATTGTTATTGCAGGTCATGGAAATGTGGAGCTTGCAGTCGAAGCCATGAAAAAAGGTGCGTCTGATTTTTTAACAAAGCCGATAGACATTCAAAAAGTTAAAAATAGAATTACCAATGCTCTTGAAAACCAAAAAGTTATAGACCTGAGAAAAAAGGATATGATCGAAATCACACAGAATTATCAAAATTTACTAAGGGATAATAATCAACTAAAACTCGAATTGCTCAAGCAGACGAACCGGCTCGAGGAAATGAAAGAGGCGCTTTACGGAAAAATAACGTTTCTCGAAGCGATCAACCAGGTAAGTACAGCTTTATGTTCCGTTCTAGACATCAATGGACTATTTCAACTCATCGTTGAAACAAGTATGAGCAGTGCAAAAGCTGAAAAAGGTTCTTTGATGATAGTTGACCAAAAGACAAAAAAACTGGTTATCAAAGTTGCACTTGGAAACGATTCCGAATTCATAAAAAATAAAACGAAAAACATGATTGACGGCATCACCGGTTGGGTATGCCTGAACAAAAAAGCTCTTATTATAAAAGATTTGAGATATGACAGGCGGTTTTCATATCATTTTGATGAAAAATACACGACAACATCCCTGATATCTGTTCCCATCCTTTTCAAGAATAAGCTACTAGGTGTTATCAATATAACCAACAAGATGAACAAGGAACCCTTTACAACAGATGATCTCAACCTATTGACATCACTTGCACAGAGTGCAGCAATCTCAATTGAAAATGCGAGATTATATAACGATTTACATACGCTTTTCCTTGACACAGTCCGTTCACTTGCAGCAGCAATAGATGCAAAAGATCCTTATACACACGGTCATTCCGAAAGGGTTTCCCAATATTCGGTCAACATTGCGGAACAATTAAAACTATCACGAGAAATCGTGAAAAATATCCGTCTTGCAGGTCTCCTACACGATATAGGGAAAATAGGTATCAGCGAAAAGATCCTTTTAAAACCGGATATTCTTACCCCAATAGAATTTGAAGCAATCAAACAGCATCCGGAAGTCGGTGCCCGGATCTTGAAGAAGGTCGTGGCCTTGGAAGATCTCATACCCGCATTGCTTCACCACCACGAAAGATGGGACGGAAAGGGTTATGTTCAGAGTTTAAAAGGCGAAGAGATACCTATTGAAGCGAGGATACTATCCGTTGCCGATGCATTTGATGCAATTACAACAGATCGACCATACCGCAAGGGGCTCAATTTCGACAAAGCGATTCAAGAGATAAGGAGATGCTGCGGAACACAATTCGATAAAACTATTGTTAATGCATTCATAAAAACGATCCATTGATATTTTCAAAAGAGTGTAAATTCTCGAATGAAAATCGGAATCATCGCAGATACACACGATAATTTCTCGAACACCCAAAAAGCGGTAGAAAAATTCAACAGCCTCAGCATTCCCATGATAATTCATGCCGGAGACATTATTTCACCATTCGCTGTAAGGATTTTATCCAGGCTTACAGGTAAGTTCATCGGAATTTATGGAAATTGTGATGTTGATAAGAATGCACTTAAAAACACGATTTCCAAATTCGGGAAAATAGAAAATCCACCTTTTTTTACTGAAATTGGTGGTCTAAATTTCTGCATAATACATGAGCATTTTCTTATCAATAAAATATCCAGGAACCCATCAGTGGATGTAATCATATACGGGCATCTTCACAAACCGGATGTGAGGAACGGTAAACCTCTCGTGATAAATCCGGGGGAATGCTGTTCACACCTTACAGGGAAAGCGACTGTAGCAATACTGGATACAGCAAATTTAAATGTAGAAATCCTTACCCTTTGATTGAGTTCAAAACCATTCTTTGCAGGATTTGCACAGGGGAATTTTATCGAAATCCCCTTTCAGGTGGGCAATTCTCAATTCTTTTAACTTTTTTGAATTCCATATTTCACGAATTGAATGTTCATTGACATTCCCTACTTTTAGCACACCGTTTACATCGTAGCAGCATGGAGTAAGATCTCCGTTTACAAAAATCAGAGCGGTCTTCCAGAGTTGACGGCAGGGTAATCTCCTGCGGTATTTGACTTTTATGGAACTTCTGTCTTCGACTTTCCCAACCCATGTATTGAACTCGTTGATTTCAACTTCGTCGAAATCACTCAAAATGTTCAACCAGTAATTTTTGAATTCGTAGATCTGGGATTCTGTCTCCTTCATCCTTATGATCCTCATGTGAATCTTTGGCAGCCAACTCCCTGATTTTTTCCGGATTTCGATAAATCTCTTTATGTTCGACATGACCCTTTCGAAGGATGCATTCTTTCTGAGTTTTTCATATGTCTCTTTATTACAACCGTCCAAACTAAAATAAATGTCATCCAATAGATTGGTATCTATAATTTTGTCAGCAATATCTTTAGACAGTTTTGATGCATTTGTAATAGCTATAATCTTATCTAAATTTTTTGATCGGGCATAAACGAGAATTTCGATATAATCCTTATGCAGTAAAGATTCACCGAAACCCTGTGGTGCGAAGGCAGTTTCCGGAAAACCAGCAATCTCATCTATCAACCTGAATGCAAGTGTTTTATCCATGAAGCCAAGTTCTCTTTTCATTCCTACCCTTGCGCACATAATGCACTTGAAATTGCAGTGATTTGTGAGTTCGATCGAAACCTCAGGGGGATATGGTATATATTTATCCCACGGTACTTTTGTCCTTATAAATTTTGGTAATTTTTGTATGAGTGGATAGATATATTTCATCTGTAAATGAGAAGATCGTTGATAATAACTCTGAAGATTGAATCTGCAACAATAGAATGACCAGCTGCGTTTGGATGGCAGTTATCCACGAAAAGCATTTTATCCCTTCTTATCTTCATCATCTCCTGACCCAAAATGTTTTCGAAATAAGTGTCTGTCATCATAAGGAATTCCAACCTGCTGGCTGGAGCCCTTACCTGATCCCTGTGCCTTCTATAGTAGTTAGCGAGGGAAGATTCAGCATCCACAAAACTGGCTCCCGAGATGATGCTTGCCCTTTTCATCATTTTCTGATAATCGGGCGGCAGTGAAAAAGCTAGAAATGCAGCTTTTGACGAAAGTTTTTCTGCTTTTTCGCATATTTTAACCAGGTTATCTCGATAAGAGTGCAGATCGACCCTTCTTTTACTCATGTTCCTGTCGAATTTTTTTGGTAATGCAAGGGGAGCGAGAGGATCCGAGCTTCTGAATAAAAGCTTGCTTAAAAGGCTAACCAGCCTGGAATGTTCACCATAATATTTATATGTTGCCGAACTTTCACCATATTTTGGAATCAGTTTGGAGTCTTCAAGTTGTTCTTCAGAGATGATAGCGGCATCATTGATACCTGCAGATACAATGATGAGATCAGGTTTTAAAGCTTTAATCCGTTCTTCAAAAAGGGCTAGAATTTGAAAGGTCGAATAACCGAGTATTCCTGCATTAATGACTTCAAACCTGATATTCCTGAAATGATTATCGAGTTTTTCCTCGAGTTTTTCAGAATAGATATCCTCATAGGTTACGAAAACTCCATAGGTAGATGAATCCCCGAAGCATATAATTCTGAAGACATCTTTTCCCTTTTTCTCATTTATCTCGTTTCCCCTGAAACCGTAAGAGTTATTTGCAAAAACAACTCCGTCTGCCTCCTTACTCGAATCCGGTTTTATCCTCCAACCGAGTATGGGATCCGATATCATCATGGTAATAGGAGTCTGGATGATATTAACAGATGCAAGCCCTGACTCTTTCAACTCATAATTAGATTTGACTCCGAAAAGATAAAGTGCAAACTCGAGAAATATCAATATCATCAAGGGAAAAACAACACCCAGGAGGAAGAAGAATATGAATCTGACCAAAGCATTTTTTCCTGATTTTGATTTATTCGAATTGTGTTGTTTTTCAGATTTTTTTGTCGAGAAAATCATTAAAGAAATATTACCTTATTACTTTCAACCTGTCAGCACTGACAAAAAGAAGTTTTCCCTTAGATTGCAACGAAGAAAACACCTATCATTGCGATGATTATACCCAAAAGTCTGTTTCTCGACATAGTCTCTTTCAGGAACATGACCGCAAAAATAGCGATAAATATCGTACTCGTCTGGTTCAAAATAGAAGCAAGGCTGGCAGTTGTATATTTCATACCCGCCATCCAAAGAATTAATCCACAGTATCCACCCAGAAAAGAGCCCGGGAGCATCTGGCGCCATACTTTTCCAGGTTTGAAGGATGCAAAAAGAACTTTTTTATACCCCATCAAATAGGAAATTAAAAACAGAGAGACAGTCCCACCAATAAGCCTGACTTCAACAGCCCAGAGTAATGGAGAATTGTTTAAAATGGGTTTTATCATCACGATTCCGATCGCCATAAAAACCATTGAGATAAAACCGAGAAATACTCCATTTGCAAGTTCTTTTTTCGTCAGTTTATGTTTTTCTGGTTTGACACATGCAAGAAGTATGGCAGAGATTATGAGCAAAGCGCCGATAATATCGAGTAACTGCAACCTTTCCGAAAGAATAAAGTAAGACATGATTATGATCAGGGGACTGTAAAAACAATCCACGATAGCCTGAAGTCCCGCACCCAGTATATTGAGGCTTTTGAAAAAAATGGTATCTGCAATTCCGATTCCAAGCACTCCGCTTATTATCAGCATAAAGTATTCGTATGAAGATGTCCTGTAAAAAATGGTTGATCCCGTTAGAATCATGGTAATCAGAATAAGAACAAAGGTCATTGAATTCTTGAACAGATTCAGGGAGATTGGTCTTATCGTCTCACCTGTTTTCTTGAATAGAACGACAGCGGAAGCCCAGAAAATGGCGCACAGAAAGGAATATAATTCACCCATTATTTATCAGAATTCGTCCTCAAAGCATTCGAAACCAGCTTCAACAAGGTCTAACTTGATTTTATATCCCAGTTTCGGCATAACATGAGCCTGATACTGTATACCGAAGAGATATTGGGGAAGATTCAAAACTGGGGATTCTTCCAAATTTTTCAAAGCTTCCCGATATTTTTTCTCGCCAACAGCAATCCTCAGGACATTGAGATATAGCCATTTCGTTTTTTCATCCAGAGAGATTTTTCTTCCCCTGTATTTTTCATCAAACCATGACGCTATTTCATCATCTTTTGTTTGGTTGTAGGATTCCTCATGAAGAATTGCACCTTTTGGCAACCGGGAGGTCTTTTTATCGATTTTTTTATCAGGATATCCCAAGCATAAAAGAGCAACAGGGAACGTCAATCTGGGTAATTCAAGATATCCTTTCAATTC
>Ga0272441_10008968_pt1 | contig 15617 bp, 31 predicted proteins | sample SSMProp6N_FD_193582 | JGI IMG/M metagenome (GOLD analysis project Ga0272441, IMG submission 193582) | Marine sediment archaeal communities from Little Sippewissett salt marsh, Falmouth, MA, United States - SSM-Prop-6N | ecosystem: Environmental > Aquatic > Marine > Wetlands > Sediment ... | reverse complement strand
TCTTTTTACCATTAACAAATGCAGAATCCGTATGTACATATACCCATTTACAACCTGCTACATCACAAGCATCCTTGATTATATCAATAAGATTCCTCACTATAGCAGTTATAGAATCCGCTACTTCATAATCCCTCATTCTACTATTTGCCCATCCAAATATACCATGAGAAAAAGCAGCTGCTTGGGTCTTAAGAGCAAAGTCTATAGATTTCAATCTCTTCCATTCTTCCGTATCACGCTGTATGCTATTCAATTTCTTTTTGATTTTACCTCTTTCTGCCATAATATCTTTAAGAGTATCAATAAAAACACTATGACCATCATTAAACATTATACCATTTGGTGTAAGATTATCTCCATTCAAATCCTTTGTCTATGGAGATATATTTTTAGATATAACTGCCCATGGATATGCATGCACTAAATCGGTCACTATCAATCCTTTATATATACCTGGTCTAGCATCTGGTTCTGCTGCCTTATACTTTACATCTTCATCTTTAATGCTAAAATCTCTAGTAGGTAATACTATACCTGATTTATGGTATGCCCTTAGTAATGCAATATCATTTACCACCGCAGTTATAGTAACATCATCTACTCCTACCTGTAGATTCCAAGATAGTATGAGATGACCTTCCATACCACCTAATATATTATCTATAATTTCTGGTATTATAGAATCCATAACATTATATTCTAATAATGAATCTTCATCTAAATCTCTTATGTGTTTAGCACCTAAATGCACTTTATCTATACCTGCTAACTGTTTTCCAACATTATCTAGACTCCACCTACCTCTAATCTCTCTAGCATACATCTTTTTGGATATAGATAATAAATCTAATATTGTAATACTCTCTGATAATTTGGGATTAAATTCTCTATCTCCTAACTTTATTATTCCATCTTCCTCTTTTAGATAGTTTCTTTTAATAAGTATATTTAAGAGATTTTTAGTTTCATCTTCTTCAAGTATATCATTCTTTAATATATTCTCTATATATTTATCCTTACTGTATTTGTATTTATTTCTAGCATAAGTGAGGTGTTTCTCTATGTTATCCAAAACTGCTTCTGGTTGTTTTCTATCAATCTTGCATAACGCTCCAATATCGAACTCTACATTCCAACCTGTCACTATGTCATAATTGAGTAATATTTCATATAGATTTAACGCTAACTCTGTCGGGTATTTAGTATCAAATTTACTCTCATAAAGAATAGGATTCTCTGAATCATTAATGGAGTAAGAAATAATATTATCTGTGACTGGATAATCAGTCTCTACATCCAATATCGCTACTTTAGGTTGTATAGGTGTATCAGGTTTAAAGTAATCGTACATATCTATAAGGAATCTCCTGTGAAATAATATATCACTCTCATATGGAGAACCTCTCCTTCTTTTCAAACAAGTTTGCCTATATGTTTTCACTTTACTTGGATGCATCCCTTTGAATGTTAATTTCTCTACAGGAATACCTAGATAAGTCTTATAGTCTCCTTCCTTATTCTCTCTATAGCAATAGGGTTTAAATCCTTGTACTGTTAATTTAAACTTACCGCTATTACTACCTCTACCTAATAGATATATTCTTGGTGTATCCCATCCCTTTTTAAAGTGATAATAAGCAGAATAAATCTGCATAGTCTTATCTAATATATCCTTTATTATACTCTTATCCACTTTATCTCCATAGTATAACTCTGTATCGCTATTATAAACTAATGCATCTGGAAGATAATCCTCTTCCATATCTTTAGGTAAAGGTATCAATTTCATCTATACATCATTCCGTAAGATATGTCATCATCTTTTTCATCGATTTCCTTTTTCTCTTTCTTAATCTTTTTCAACGCTTTTACCACTTCTTGTGCACTGTCTGCTATGTCCGTTATATTAGCGCCACCGAATGTCTTATACATCTTTACTGCATTCGCTAACAATCTAATCTCTCTAAGTAATACCAAAGAAATAAGTGCTACACCTATCAGGAATATTGCCACATCCACTATTACCATTCTAGGTCCTCCTCATCTGGATACAAATCCTCTGTATGTACTACACTTGCTGCGAAGTTGTTCATGCAATCCTCGCACTCATCAAAATCCCAGTCATCATCCAATATCTTTCCACATTCTATACATCTCCTAATATATATCATCTCCTAATTATTTATATTCCAACACTATCCAATATAACTTTTGTATCATCGTATATACAATCCTCTACAGTACAATATCCTAATTCCTTAAGAGTCTTACAAGATGGAGGTATATACCCTCTACCTCTTATATGCTCAATCTGTTTAGCAGTATAGTCCTCTTTGAAATCAACCCATCCAAAAGATTCAATCTCATCGAGTATCTCATCATTACTCCATCCTTCCGATATTCTTAATGCTACATATGTAAATCTGATGAGATGTCTGGGTTCTATATCATCTCTCACAATACTCTCTATACATGGATAGTCATGGAATTCTGAATCTGTATGTTCTCCTACTTGTACTATATCTTCTGTATCTTTGTATACCACATCCAAGTCCAACTCTTTGCCACTACTCATTGATAGGATCCTACAGACCCCCCCATTTATATTTATAGTTTGAGGTATCCTCATCAATCTCCTTATGTCTCCAAATATTTGCTCATCTAGAGTTTTTAGATTAAGCATATTCTTAAACATATTTTGAATAACTCTTATCTGTCTTCTACCATATGTCTTGGGTTTAGTTATAACATATACATGGAATCCCTTTTTACCAGAGTATGATATATATACTCCATATCCAGACTTCATCATATGGTTATATAACTCCTTAGCATCTCTCCAAGCATCTCTTAATATATCAGAATCAAAATCAAATGGTAGGAACAGTAGGTAAGGTCTTCCTTTCTCATAGGTACACACTGATATACCTATATTATCTATACCTAGATATTCCTCTACTTTCTCTATTACTTCTCTCTCTGATTTAACTGGTTCTTGTTCCCAATGACCGATGAATCTAGTTCCAAATGGTACATCAATCAGACTTCTCATCTTTTAACTCTATATATTTAATGTAAGATTTAATAAACATTTCGTAATCCTCATCAGGTACTGTTGCTGTTGCCAAGTAAGGGCAATCATTCTCCCAACAATCATTGCATATTTTATTCTTACAATATTTGGGTTTTTTAGGTACCTTATAGTTTGAATCGTACTTTGGGTTTTTTATCTTCTCTGTCTTGAATGGTTCAGTACTTACAACTCTATAGTTATATTTATTCTTTTTGTTATTCAGTTTTCTAAAGCAAAAACCTTCCAGTATTATATGATTCCAACCCATACTACTCATATCAATTCCACCATCAAGTTACAATATATCATTTATGTACTTAGAAACATTCTTCACGGAATAAACTCATACTTTAACTCCCATATCTCACACTCTTTTCCTTTCTTTGCTTCCTTCTTTGCTCTATCGTATAATTCCTCCCAATTATCTGAATACTCTACAGATTCATTATACAACTTATTATTAAAACCAGTTATATGCAGGGAGTATCTCTCCTTTTTGTAGGATTTGAGTTTATAGTGTTCCCTATCATACTGCTTTATCCAACCACTTCCTAAATATTCTTTTCAATATCAAACTATATAGGAATAACCCACCTACTATAGATACCCATATAGAGTGCTCTATACCCGACCATTTGAATAGACTACTATAAGCATGAGTTAGATAGTATGTTATAGCGAATAGTATGGCACAACCAGATAAATACAACCCGAACACTATTGAGTCTCTGTTGGTGATTTTGTATCTTTTTCCTTCCACTTTTTTAACCATATAAATTCCTTTCCATTACACACATTACATATCTTCTTACTTCCTTCCAACTGTAGATATCCCAATCCTCCACACTGAACACAAGTCACTTTAACATAGTCATCAGTAACTTCGTAATACTTTTCCATATATGTGGATAATTCTTTCTGTATTTTGTCTAAATCCAAGATAAGGTTATCTCTCTTTCTGGCAAGACTATTAATCTTGTCTTCTAATTCTTCTTTATTCATAGTTTATAGTGGATAGGAGATTTGACTCTCCCATCTACTCTTTATATTCCTAGCACGGACATGGGATTGTATAGGAGTAATTCTCTACTGATAAATCACTACCATCCCAAACTTCCACTAACCAATAAATATGGTTATGTGTTGTTCCTGTAAATCCTTTAGTGACATATAAATAGTCTCCTGATTTACAAGAATAGTGTGTTGGTCCTTTCCAAGGACTTGCTCCAGTATAGAATCTATAATATACATCTATACTTAAGTTCTCATCATCTGCATCATCTAGTGTTACATTTAATGAGAATACTCTTGTAGAGTAACTTATTTTACTTCCACTTAAGCAGTTCAATATTATTTCTGTTGGTGTGTTTGGTATACAATCTTCCCCAGAATCCCCTTTGGGTCCTGTAGAACCTGTATATCCTCTAGGTCCTCTATCACCATCAGTACCGTTTATACCATCAGTACCATTAATACCTGGTGGACCTTGCTCTCCTTGGGGTCCTTGTTCTCCTTGTGGACCCTGCAATCCAACTGCTCCTGTAGGTCCCTTTGGACCTATAAGGTTATCTGTACCATATGTCTGATAAGCGAGTGCCCCACCCACTAACAGAGCAATTACAGCAATAACCAATGCTAATACTCCAACTTTTTCCATATGTTTTACCTCCTTTAGTTAAGTGTTTCTTTTATGTTCTTTATTGTTTTTTTACCTAACTTTTCTATCTTGAGCATATCATCCTCTCTAGCATTTGCTATATTAGATATACTTCCAAATTGCTTCAGAAGTTTCTTGCTCATTTTCATACCAACACCCTCTATGCATGTTAAAGCATTTTCTTTTCTCTCATTTATGGATACTGCTTTTCTAAACATAGGTGCTGGTCTTTCACTGTGACCATCTCCAGTTATCTTTTTGTGTAAAGATTTGAGATAGTCTATAAACATACCTTCAGAGTCTAACTGTATTATCTTTAAATTAGGATACTTGGCAGTAAGGGTAGTCAATGTTCCTACATAAGATTTGTGTATATAATTTCCCTTAGTGAAATAGAAATCCTTCCATATGTTATTCTCTATAATAACTAATATGGGATGTTTATATTCACACAGATTATATAACTGGTTGTATAACCTATTACTTTTTACAGAGTTTATAAAGTCTAAACCTTGCTTTCTCTCTATAACATAATCATTCGGTAACAGATAATCTCCTACCTCCAGAAAGTCCTTCTCTATCTTTATCTTACTTCCTTTTAAGGCAGTTTCTATTTTATTCGGTTCTCTGGAATCTATTACAATAATTCTACCATCAACTCTTCTGCATCCAAATCCCAATTACCATCCAAATCCACATACCATCTTTTTCCATATTTACCTACTTTCAATCTTCCGCTACTTATCCAAGGATTATCCAAATCAATATCTCCTTTACTGATTTCTTCTAATAAGGTTTTAACTAATTCTATAATACTATTCCTTATCTCCTTCCTTGATGGGATTTTGTCATCAAATCCCCAACTCCATCCCATATTTACAAATATTTTATGTATTTCACTTACCACATTATCGAGTCTATTCTTCATCTAACTTCTCCCACTCAATCTTCTCAAACATTCCTCTACCAATAGTATATTCAGATTGATTTATATCCACAACTATAGGACCCCTAAATGGGTGTATGCTCTTTATGGTCATAGTCTTGCCGATTAGTATGCCCATACACGAAAATCTATCACTACAACAATGACCGCACTGAAATCCAGTTATGCGGATTTTATCGCCAACTTTTAATTGCATAAATCTACTCTTTTTATTTAAAAATTCTTCTTCTATTTTTTTATATCTCATAATTACCCATCCCGTTACGAGTAAGGGGTTTTTTTACAGGAGGGAAAAAATGACTTAATGGGGTAGTTGGATGGATAGTATTAATCAACACTTTCTCTCCTTACAGATTTATTTAACTCGTAACGCATTTTTAATACATATTCTGCTTTCTTTTAATCTCATTTTCCATACTTTTCTTACGATAATATCGTTGCTTACATGCATTATTATGGAATACCTTTTTAGGTCCTTTTGTTTTCTTAATCCTAAATTTATGTTCACAACCCTTACAAGTAATTGTGTAGTATTTACCTTTATGCTCCTTTTTAGGAATTATCTTTTTTTCTTTCTCTATAGGGTTCTTATATTTCCATGGTTCTACTTTTACTTTAGGTTTAGGTGGTGTATTATTTAGTTTAGTATGGTCCATCTGTACTTCGTTTATCCTATCTACTAATGTTCTATAATACTCGCTATTCTCATCCTTACCAAGAGACTTAACCCAATCTCCACCCTTGGTTTCCTTAAACAACCCTACTCCAAGAACATATACGATATACTTTCTTTCCCATTCATCCCAAACAAAATATGCATCTGGATATCTATCTCCATAGGGTATTATCCAATCTTTTGGATTTGGGTTGCTCATATCCATTTATGACTCTCCTTCTTCAACTTCTTCCTATCTTTCTTACTTCTTATCTTCCTCATCTTTTTAGGAGGATTTATTATCCTACCTTCTTTTCTCTTCTCTCCCACTAGGTATCCTGCTAATCTATTACGTAATCTCTTACTGGATATATCTGTAACCTCTTCTAATAACTCCTTATTCTCTTGGAAGTCTGTGGATACTCGATTTGCATATCTCCTAATAATCTTATTACCTGCATTCTTTATGTGGTCTGGTCTTATCTTACCCATGTCTTCCACCTATGTAATCTCTACCTATAATAGCACCACATCTTGGGCATACATCTATATAATGTATAGGTACATCAAAGTTACTTGCTTCCCAACCACAATTACTACATCTTATTTTCATATTAACTCAACCATCACTTCATCATTAGTTGCTTCTCTAACATCTAAATCATCAATCGCTTCTTTATTTAAATATACCATATACTTTTGATTGTTCTTTTTATATATAATGCTATATGTTTCCATTTCTGGATAATAATACGTATAAAGTATTTTAACTACTAAATCTCCTATTTTATACCAAATTCCTTTTCTTAATTTCATATCCCTAACACCGTAAACTATATTGTGTATGGATAATTCACTATTCGTCACAATACCCATAATCCTTTTTGAGTCTGACTGGGATGAGTTCTCCTGTAGTCTGCTCATCTGGTCTCCTCAATAGTTTTACTCTTCTCGCTTCCAAACCCCATCCTGTCTCATTCTGCACCTTCTTCGGAGCATCTATAAACTCCATAGCGTACTTGCTGTTGTACAGTATAGGATTACCTCCATAAGGTTTACCCAAGTCTCTGCCGAATGGCATCATAGGATTTATACTGGCATGGTGATTGACTATTATTGCTATATCATATATCTGTGCAAAATGATATAACTTACCAAACAATCTCTCTATCATCTGTGCTCTTGCTGGTAGATTCTGTGTCTCTGAACCTACAGAATCCTTTAGTGGTTTAGTAAGAGAGTCTATTATTATCATAGAGGTATTCTCCAACTCCTTATCTGTTAATGTTGCAGGACACTTGTTGAACATAATAGAGTATTTACCCTTTTGGGATATATCAAATGTTACCATATATCCAAACATTTGGAATAACTTCTGCATAGACTGTAACTTTAAATCCCCTAAAGTTTTCTTTATTAGGAATCTACTATCCACATCCTCTTTCTTAAGTCCCCATCTATCCATAAACTTATAGTGTATCATGCGGATATCGTAGGGTCTTAATCCTTCTGTCTCTATAAGGATTGTGTTCTTTTTAGTCTTTGCAAGATTAGATAAACCACATTGATGTCCAAACATACTCTTACCTGATGTGGGTTCTCCAAATACAGCAGTAACAATACTGTAAGGCACTCCTCCACCAAGCATCTTATCTATAATTTCACTTCCTGTCTCTAGGAAGTATATATCTTCTTTCTTTTTCATTTTATCATAATCCACTTTATCTAATAAACTCATTATGTGTTTGCAAGGCGTATTATTGAATACATAGAAGGGACAACTACACCATGCTCTATGCAATTCACTATCGATTGAGGCACAATATATTCCTGAAGTACCTTGTACAATTCCTCTTGCAATTCCAATATTGTCATAATATAACTCTAATACTTTCATAAATATAAAAAATAAAAAGGAGGGGAATAATCCCTCCAAACATCCAGATTTATTCCACTATTCGGAATCTTTTAAACATACCGAATTTGTCTGGACTGTAGTTCCTGAACTCACCATCACCGTGCTTGGAATTTTCTCCCCATTTAACTACGGCATAGGTTTTGTTTGCTTTTTGGAAATGTCTAATGTCAGCGACTTCGCCAACGTCTCCTTGGTAGTCTTGCTTTGTATCTTTTATTTTCTTACCTAATAGTTTTGTAGTTTCCATTCTGTACTTTCCTCCTTTTGTTTTCACCAATAATTTGGTTATCCTAAATATAATAGACAATACAAAGTATTATTGCTATTATTATAATCCAAAACATAAGTATTTTAAAGAAATCTCTATCAAATAACATTAGTTAATAATATCAGCAGTAATCTCTACTGCCTTTTTGGTACACATCTTCTTAAGATTACACCTACTACACCTAGCAGGATTGTCTGTAGGTATCGCTTTAATACTACCGTCCAATATACCTAGGTATCTCTCTATATAACCATTTAGTTTCTCTTCCCATTCTTGTGTGTATTCCTCTTCCCAAGATATATCTCCTGTCTTGTAGTTTCTCAATGCAGCCTTAACTATAATGTTATCTGCTACATCATTTTCTTGTAGGTATGCCATACAGTATCCCATTGCTTGTGCTTGGTCTCCTTCATATGCAGCACCATTACTCTTGTCATCTATTATCCTAATGTAGTTCTTTCCTATCTCTATCTCATCCATTCTACCCTTTAGAATATCTCCCTTAACTGATACTTCTCTGCTAATCTTCTCTTTAGGTTTTAGTTCTTCAGGTAATGTTTCTATTTGTCTCTGTCTCTCCTCATGTGCATCTTTGAGTTTAGCATGTGCCAACTTGCCTGTAATCATCTCTGGATTTACTGGTATGTAGACTTTCTTATCGCTATCCTTAAGTTTCTGTTTAAGATATATTTTATATTCACAATAGAGTAGTACTCCTAATTGACTTATCGCTATTTTTTTAGTCATCTTTATCACTATATATCATACTTGGATTACTATTAATAGATTGTAATATCTTATTTATCTCTTCTTTATCTCCTCTTGAACAAGCACATCTTTGCTTATGGTCTAATTTTACTAATGTAATTCCTATATCTTTAAATGTATCATATGGTAATTTATCTAAACTATCTTGTTTATTACTTCTCTTAAAGTTTGGTGAAGTTCCATCCTTACTTTTCTTTTCAAGAATTACAAATTTTTGTGCTTTAACTATAATATCTCGTATATCAGATATACTACAACCTTCTGTAACCTTCTCCATTATTGTCTGACCTACAAATGTTCTACCATTTATATGGTCTCTAGATTCATCTGTAATACCATCTCTACATAGTATTATCCATCCTAGACTTACTAAACCATACCAATCTCTACGAATATCTCCTTTTAATTTCTGTAGAATTATACTACCCAACCACCAATTTATTATATTTTTATCTTCCTGTTTCATATTTATATAGTCATTTTTTATTTTGATTGCTGTCTCTAATATTATCTTTGCCATTGTTTTTATTTCTAACATTTATCTTCCTCTTAATAATTCCTTTACCAATAGCAGTTATAACATTACAAGTAACTGCATTACCTAGTTGTCTATATCTCTGTGTATCAGATATTATATTATCATTTCCTTCTGCATCTCTACCATTTAGTGTCCAATCATCAGGAAATGATTGTAATCTCTCACATTCATGTGGTGTTAATCTTCTTAAAGTTCTCTCTGCTAAACTCTTACCATTCCATCCACCAAGTCTTCGTGCATATCCACTTGTATCTAGTGTAGTCATATATTCCATATCTCTAAGTATTTTTTCTTTCTCTTCTGGAGGTAGGTCTCTAACTACATCTGGTACATCTTGAACTATATTTCTTTTCTTTTTATCAAAGTATCCTTCTGGTGTTATTCCTTTATGCATATTAGAATCTAGACATCTTGCTACACCTTGGTTATTACCAGCATCTAGACAATATGCTTCATCTTCTTTACCTATAGTACCAGAACCAGCATTTGGTTTAAGTCCTGCTTCTATTCTCTTTCTTATCGCTGGTCTATTAATATCTCTCTTCTGTAGATTCATAACTATAGGTACATTATGTCCTCCTGTACCCATATTCTGAGTTAAAGTAGGAGAACCTTTATGTTCTCTTATTTCGTTTGCTCTGTGTGCTTTGAATGTTTTTCCTTCAGATAATCCCGAAACCTCTTCTGCATTTTTTCTGAAAGGTAGTATTTGTCGTCTACCTGTTCCTCTAAGATATCCAATAATGAACACCCTTTCTCTGTTCTGGGGTACTCCATGAAATTTGCTGTTAAGTACCATCCACTCAGTTTTATACCCCAATTCATCCAACGTTGAAAGGATGACTCTGAAAGTTTTCCCCTTTTGGTGATTGAGTAAACCCTTGACGTTTTCGAGGAGTACAATCTTAGGTTTTTTATCTTTAAGTATTCTTGCAATTTCGAAAAAGAGGGTTCCTCTGGTATCTTCGAAACCTCTCCTGTGTCCAGCAATTGAGAATGCTTGGCAAGGAAATCCTGCACAGAGCATATCAAACTCTGGTATTTCTTTTGTTTTGATTTGTCTAATATCTTTTGGTTCATAATTTTCGTTAAAGTTTTTGTTATAAACTTGTACGGCATACTTATCAATATCATTATACCACACACATTTGAATTGTTTGGATGCTCTCTCTAATCCCAATCTGAAACCGCCTATGCCTCCAAACAAATCAATAAATTTTATTTCTTCCATATTATCTCTACAATAATTTAGTGAGGTCTTCTATTAGTGTATCAGGATTTACTGTTACCTTTAATCCACAGAATCCTGGATGCCCATCAATAATCATATATTCTAGATGCTTGAGTTTGTCTCTCCAGTAATATGCCAAATCTCCTCTTAGTGAACCGCTACCATTCTCCCTATTAATTGCCATTACCGCTTTCTCATCTAAAGAACCCTGCATTACTGATGCTACATATCCTGACATCTTGTATTTGGAACTGAAGATAAATACTGCTAAATCTCCAAAATCAAAACTCTCACTACCTCTAATTATCTTCTCGAACTCTGCTTTTACATCTTGTTTTGCCAGACCTGCCTTTAAAGAGTTAATAATATTTTTAGGTTGTTGAGAATATCTAACTAGATTTACTGCTTCTTGGTGCTCATGTTTTCTTAAAAGTGCATTCACATAAGAAGACAATAACTTATATACTGGATAATATCCTATCTTCCATTTACCATAAGATGCATAAGAAGATGTTTTTATTTTAGATAATAATTGTGGACATTGCTCAAATACCTCTGTAGGTATAAGTTGTGGTTGTCCATCTCCTACTAGTCCTATTGCTACCTTCCACCATTCTGATTTAGGTATATCATCTTTAAATTGTTTCCATGCTATCAGTGATGCTGGAACATCCTCATAAACCAATTCGAACTTTCTATCATCTTTATAAGGTCCATGATGGTCTATTACTATAAGACCCTCCATATTCTGTATGGGTCTCATATCGCACATTATATCTCCTTTCTTGAGACCTGTTGTATCTCCAAAATCTCCATCCCAAATCTCTATTTCGTGTTTTGGGTAATGGAAATTGGTAAGATATGCTGTAGTTATTCCATCAGCATCGTGATGGCAACGAATTTTTGGCATAAGAATCACCTATAGAATATATACCTTGCCTTTCTCTTCTTTAATTAATTTAGAATCAATAAAATCTTTCCATTGAGATTCTATATCTTTTGCTTTGTTACTTGTAGTAACAGCAAGATAGGCAATTACATCATTCTTAGCGAGTCCACCCTCGGACATATCCTTTTTAACTTTTAGTGCTTCCACTATTTTATTATCTATATTTGTATTAGTAGATGGAGATTCTGATTCATCTCCTCTACCTATATATTGGATGGTGTAGTTCCAATACTTCTCTCTTACTCCAAAGATAGACCATTTAGTGCCATCTAGTTCAGAGTTTTTTATATCATTAGATTTCATCACTTGAGCAAACGTTCTAAGAAATGCACCCCGTTCACCTCCTAGACCCAATACATGCTCTACACCATTTATTTCACATTTTGCTTGAAATATCGCCCAAGGTTCTCTTGTTGAACCATCCCTATTCATAATAGGGTTACCTTGTGCATCTTCTACTGGAGGATTCCATACACGACCTATAAGGTCTTCTTCCCCTGGTTCTATTTTTTCTATAGGAGATTTCATCAGGACTTCTATCTTGCCTGTGTCCTCCTTATAGTAAAAATACTGGGAGGGAATTTCTTTTAGGATATCCTCAAACATGTCGTCTGTTAATTCAGCCATTTTTATTTACCTCCTTATTTATATATTAAACCTAATTCCTCTCTAATTTTTCTTCTATTTATTCTGTGAACATCCTCTAATAATAATATTTCTGTTCTCAATATCCTAATACCACTAGGACAATACTCATATTTTAAATCTTGTTTTCTTTTAGTAATAAGAAACTCTATCTCATCTGGATTTAATGTGTTAGCAAATTTCCAAAGATACCAATTTGCTCTAGCAGATTTCGGTTCTTCTCCTCCTTTTTTTCTTAAGAGGGTTCTACCATTATCTGTGGTACCCTTTACATAATCAGTCATCCAAATCCTCTGTATAATTCCAATTCTCATATACACCTTTTCGTGTATGATACTTATAATAGGTATAGTCAGTCTCATCCTCTTCATTTATATCATTAACTAGAGGACTTGCTGTATTATCTGTATGACTATATTCATAATCATCTTCATCCTCAGAGAATGCTACACCATATAAGGGATTATAAAACTCATCTAGAACTATACCCATCTCTGCATCAAAGTAATCTACTCTATCCTGTTGTGATGGAGATGCGTATGTATCATATAACCTATGCTCCAACTCTTGTGTAATCATAGACTTTCTCTGCAATAGTAATTTGTATTTCTCCGCATTGTCCTCATCATTTAAGTCATGATGATTCCTAAAGTATCTAATATCCCTATTGTATTTATATTTTAGAAATGATAGACTAGATACATCCAAATCTGCTAATAAATTGTCGTAATTTGATTGATGTCTCCAACCATCAGTTCTAATATATTTTCCATCAAATCTAGTTTTACCCATATTAATAACCTATACTACCAACTGGATAATCTTCCCAAGTTTTATAATTCATATAACAAAAATCACATAATCCATCATTGTCATCATAAACTTCTTCTGATATAATCTCACCACAAATTTTGCAATATTTGTAAAACTGGTAATCTTCGATATTATTCATTTTACCTCTCTCCATTGTTCTCTAATGGGATAGAAATCTTTATATAGTTTGTGGTTAGAATATACTTCTTAACCAATCCAATAACCCTAATTTTTTTATTTCTTTATTTATTGGGTGAATATCTCTAGCAAATGCTACCTTATTAGTTTCTCTAATCAAACAATCATACTTCACTAAAGGTTTTACATTAGTATTTTCAGACCTATCTACAAAGCATATCTTACCATTATCTATATTACTTTGTAACTTGTAAGTACCATCTGGTTGTTTTACATTATTAAAGTAGATAACCATTCTTCGTTGTTTATTTACCAAACCACAATCCCCATGTAATTCCTTATGACACTTATCACATAATGGTATTATTTGATTTTTTATAGGATTCATACTTTTTGGTATAGCATGATGCTTCTGTATCTTCTTACTCTTACCACATCTCCAGCATTTTTCTCCTTTCATATTAATTCCACCATTGCTTCATCATCACTTAATATTTTCCATCCCCATTGTTCATTTTCAGCAAAGCAACTCTTTAATACTACGATATCATCGGAAACATTTATATTATCGTAGATAATCCTAGCAAATTTATCATCCAATATTATAAATATTCTATATCTATATGGCGATGTTCTATCATATTGCTTTACTATATCTCCTATATTACATATCATAGTAACTCCACCATCATCTCATCCAAATCCTTAAAAGTTTTACAAGAATGTGCAAATGCTGAATCATATGAAAATCTATGTCTGTTAATTAGATTTCTGTAATCTAATACAGAAACCCTATTTTTATCTATATTGAAATGTAGTAATTTAAATAAATAATAATCTCCTTCATAACCAGTTATAATACCAACTATCATATAATCTTTACACTTATTAATAAAATAATTTCCCTTCTCTAGTTTTCTTTTAGTGCAATTTGAATATGACATCTCCCTTACCCTTATAGCAATATAGACACTTATCGCAAGTTATGTTATTACCCTTACCTTTAGAGCACTTAAACCCTTTAGGTTGCTTTTTATATTTAGGTAGTTTCTTATCATCTACCACATACGCTTTTAATCCATCCTTTGGAATCTCTTTACTATCTGGCCATATAGTCCAATACACAATAAGGTTATTAGGTTTATGTGAGAAGTTTAAATCGTATCTTTGAGTATATACCATAAACATTTTATCTGGATTCAATCTACAAATCCTAAACCACTTATCTAGATATATTTGATTATAGAAATCTCCACTCTCATGTATTCTAATATATGGTGATGTTCTTTTCTTTATTATATCACTCATTTTATATACAAATGAATCCTTTTTACTATCCATTAGATTCCTTTCCCTACTAGGTAATACATTAGGATATACTCTCTCTGCTTTTTTAGCATAACAATGTTTCTTACATAATGTTGTAGCACTAGGGCAAGTTTTCTCTGCTGGTAGACTGAATGTGGGTATCTTCATTCTCCTATTACCCTGACTTATATAAACCATCTTTCAACTCCTTTAATATCAATTTCTTCTCTTCTATCCTATATTCCATAAACTCTATTTCTCTTTCCAGAAATTCTATCTCTTCTTGTAACTCCTCTTCATCCATATATTATCTCCTATAATCCATCCATCTCTTGCACAAATATTATAGGTATGTCTTTAGGTATTTTCTTCATATATTATGCACCATCAACTCATCCATAAGATTATTCCTTAAATATTTTTTCATCTCCTTAAATGTGTCAAACTCTCTATCTAGAGTTTTTTCCCTATCTACCTTTAGAATCTTCACTTCATAAGAATTATACTCATTATTACCTCTATGTATAACCATAATCATCTCGTTGTTAGATATTTTAAATACCCACAAATAATAATCATAATTTACTACATAAAAATTATCTCCATATCTTTTATTTATCAAATCCTCTATCTCTTCACACTCTTTCTTATTCATAGATTCTCAACCATATTAGCATCTATAACATCTTGAAATCTCTTATACACTT
>Ga0272441_10008967_pt1 | contig 15620 bp, 21 predicted proteins | sample SSMProp6N_FD_193582 | JGI IMG/M metagenome (GOLD analysis project Ga0272441, IMG submission 193582) | Marine sediment archaeal communities from Little Sippewissett salt marsh, Falmouth, MA, United States - SSM-Prop-6N | ecosystem: Environmental > Aquatic > Marine > Wetlands > Sediment ... | reverse complement strand
CTGATGCATCGATTGAAATACATGCACGCCGCTGCCCTTGAGCTCCCCCCATCTCCCCGACCGTTGATCCACTGTATAGGTAGGGTCTATATCGTAAATGAACATCTGCATGAGCTGCTCTCGGGAATATCCAAGTCCTTTACATAGATGATCATTGACGTAGATGAACTTTCCATCCCGGTCTAATCTGTATATGTCAAAATCTGCCTGGTCGATATAATACTGGGTGGTCATGAGGGCTTGATCATCTTCACCCTTGTCATTGATCTTCTTGAAAAGGCACTGGGCTACCAATGCATTGTTCATGTTGTCATAGTCAACGCTCCCATCGAACTTGCAGGGTATGACCTCGCCATCCTTTCTGACCAGTTCCAAATCCAAACCCCTGATATATCCCTGTGATTTGAACTTTTGAAAAGCTCTTTTAAACAACTTCAAGGACAATGGCGAAAGGAAAAGATCGAATCTTTTTCCTATGCAGTCCTTTCTCTCATACCCCAGCGTCTCCATCCAAGAATTGTTCACATTTAGTATGATGCCCTTATCATCCAGGGATTGGTAGCAGAGGGGTGCCTTCTCAAATAGGGATCTGTACCTTTTCTCAACTTGGGACAGGGAATTAAGGTCCAAAACCCTCTCCTTTGCAAGAATGTAGTGATGGACTATAGCCTCGAGGATCTCAGCATGATTCCCAGTATATTCTGAACCCTGATGGTTTGATATGAAGAGCACGCCTAGGGGCTCTTCCTCCAAGATCACAGGCGCGTAGATGGTAGATATCGATTCATTGGATTGCTTGGCCTGGGAACGCCCACCATTCTTCTTAATGATCTTTTTCCCGTTGTAATAGTATGCTTGGGGGCCTTGGCCCTTCTTTCGCTGGCCATTTATAATCAATGACCTTTTAGAATGGATGACCTGGCTTTGCGTACCCTGTCCCTCTTCGGCAAGGTCCAAAGGAGGGAAATGGGCCACATCCACCTCTTCATTCATGTGAATGACGAACTCTGCCCTGAGCTTCTTCTTGTCACGGTCGTATGAGGAAATGGTAAGGTCGTCACAAGGGAGCTCATCCTTAACAATCGAATACAATGATTCGTTCAACTGGTCAACTGTCGTGGCCTTCTGGAATCTCTTGGTCGACCTTTTCAATAGATCGATCAAATATGTCTTATGATCCATCTCTGCCCTCATAGCCGCCCCAAATCTCTTGCTCTCAGAAAGGGTATGGAGGGTGATCACGCTCCTCGCAAGATTGTCGTAATCGATGCATAGCGGGTCCAACAGCATTTGGAGATTGATATTCGAAGTTTTGATATTGTCCCCCTTTCCATCGGCGATCAGGAAAACGGGAGTATCAAGACCGGCCCTCTCAAAAAATGCCAAAGCATTTTCCCTGCCAAGCTTAGGATGGGATATTATTGCATGAAATATTTTTTCATTTAACATCTTTTTTGCATCCTCGATGGAATAACCATGTTGGATGTCCAATCTGTATTTGGGAAATTTATGCATGCTTGATATCAAGCCGTTTGAAAATGATATGTGACGGTCGTTCTCAGTATCAAGATAAAATATGTTAACATCCATTGATATCACTAATAATATAGGTATATTTATTTATTATGAAATATTTAATTTGAAAAATGATCGCTAAAGGCATATCCTTCCAACTATTTTTCTGACCATGGGCACTACCATAAGGGATATTGGAAATGCGATAGCAAAGCTCAGAGCGTACTTTGGAAGCCATATGGCGATAAGGTCCCTGCTCAGCCCCGTGTTGATGATCACAAGGCACAAAGATATTGCAAGGGACATGAACAACGACATGAACAGACAGAAAAATACTGTCCTGTGTTTCTCGGGAAAGCGCATATAACATTGAATAAGATGATTTATATATAGTTTATCGATGCAAATCGAGTGAGCGGACTTTTTTAAAACAGAAAATAATTATTATGCCCCTACGTGACCGCATTTTAGGATCCAGCGGGGGCAACTACAAATAGGGGCATTCCCCTAAAGTATCAATTTGCCCTGCGGGGCCTTCTGCCGCCATTGCCCTTTGAGTAGTTGTAGCTGTGCTTCTTGAAGGCAAGTAGCTTGAATTGAGGCGTCCTGAGCGCCTCTATGTCGTATGAGTAGGTGCTCTGCACCCTTCTGAAGGCATCATGGTCGTCCCTGCTCAAAAGGGAGATGGCCACCCCGTCATTGCCTGCCCTGGCAGTCCTTCCTATCCTGTTCGCATAGTCCTCGGCATTGCTCGGTATGCTGTAGTTGAAGATATGGGATACATCTTTGATATCAAGACCTCTTGCAGCGACGTCTGTTGCGACCAGCACATCCACCTTCTTCTTGTGGAACTGCTTCATCGTCTTCTCCCTGATATTTTGTGACATCCCCCCATGAAGTGACTTGGTGTTTATCCCGTTGTCCCTTAGATTCCTTGCCACATCGTCAGCCTCCCTCCTGGCATTGCAGAACACTATGGAAAGGTCTGGCGCCTCGTTCTCTATGAGATGTGCTAGAAGAGAGAACTTCTTGGGATATGAGACCTCGCAGTAATACTGCTTGAGTATGGACTCGTCCACCTTGAAGGATGTGAATATGTTCCTTGCGTTCTTGGAGAATCTCGTTCTGAGCCTCTTGAGATTGTTTGGCATTGTGGCACTGAACAATAGCGTCTGCCTATCCTTGGGCATCCTCTTCGACACCTGCACCATGTCGTCAAAGAAACCCATGTCAAGCATCTTGTCCGCCTCGTCCAACACGAACGTGCTGATATCCGACGTATATATGTGTCCCTTGTCCATCATGTCTATTACCCTGCCGGGGGTGCCGACCACTATCTCGGCCATTTGGAGGGCCTTTATCTGGGGCTTGTACGATGTTCCGCCATAGATCGCTGTGATCTTGAGCTTCTTGAGAAGTGAGAACTTTTTCATCTCACCGGCAACCTGGTTTGCCAACTCCCTTGTGGGCTCAAGTATCAGGACCTGAATGCCCTTGCCCTTCTCCACCTTGTTCACTATGGGAATGCCGAAAGCGGCCGTCTTCCCGGAACCGGTCTCCGACTGGCCGAAAACGTCCTCGCCGTTCATTATTAGAGGAATCGCTTTTTCCTGTATGTCTGTGGCCTTGTCAAAACCCATCTTTTGTATTGAATTATAAATACAATTCTCTAAATCTAACTCTTCAAATCTCATTTCTATACAACTCGTTTTTGAAAAACGGAATAAAACGATACTATCGTAGAATTATCACGTGAAACTCAAAGTGTGGTTTCCCTTTAAAAGCATTGCTGTTAAATATGCGATTAGATATGAAAAAAATACATAATTCTTAATTAATCAGAAAAATAGATAAAGGGATTGAGTTAACCCCTATCTATCATTTTGGACCAATTGTTCTTCACCGCGTAGAAGATGGCCCCGAAGCCAACGCTGGTGAAAAGTACTATGAAGAACAGATCGATGAATGGCAGCCATGTCAGGACCCTGACTATTATGAATCCCACTATGAAGTACCAATAGTCGCTGGTCTCCCATTTTATCGTTTCGCCCAACTTCCTGCCTATGGCCAACGATACAAAAAGGTGCGCCAGAAGCAGCGCCATCACTGTCAACGCCCCAAGCAGGATTGCAAAAGGTATGCCCACCAGCGTGATTGTCAGCAATACTGTGAGTATCAGAGAGCCCAGGAATAGCACGAATCCCAGAACGGTGGCAATCACCGGGGAGCTCCTGATCTCCTGTTCTACAGCCAGGAACTGTTTTTTGAATATCCTCAATAGGATCAGACCAAGGATCATGAAACCTATAGTCACCAGGATGCTGATTACCCTGATAATAAATCTTATGAAGGATGACAGACCGTCCAATCCTTCAAGGTCCTGCATCTCGTAGAGCTCAAGATTACCTATCACGCCATTGTTCTCAAAATCACTAGAGATCACCCTCATCTCCCCTGTGACCTCTCCGTAGTTCTCGACTGTTGGTGATGCAATGTAGGCGTTGGTTTTTATCTTTGAACTAGTGTGTATGTCCACCTTTCCTGCGGCCGCAAGGACCTTGTAAACATCGGCCCTGATGACAACGGTGCCGCCAGCCACTATGATCTTTCCTTCAATATTCTCATTGACCTCGATCACGCCCCCAAAAGCTATAAGGTCCCCGTATATCGGCGCGTTCACATATATGTTGCCCCCCAATGCCAGCACATCGCCGTTTACTGGTTCATTGATATTGATATTATCCCCCGCTATGAGCAGGTCCTCTCCCACCATAGTACTGTCAACCTCTGAAGCAACGAGGGACAAGCTGGACAGGAGCAATGCCAACATAAAGAAAAAAGCTAAGGACTTTCTCATGATCCCACCAATCTTTGTGATAATAGATTGGAGATGCTTAAAAACATTATTATTTTTTATTTTCCAGATCACAGAACTCTATTGTTGGAGGGCCCATCTTTTTACACAATGTCTTGGATAAGAGACCGGCCTCGAGCCAGCATGATATAAGGATGGCGGTGGGGACAAGGCAAGTCGCTGTACACCTGGACTTGTAGGCCATCTTGCATACGAAGTTCTCTCCGTAGGTAAGTATCTCATTGATGGGAACCTTGAGCTCCATGAGCCCCTCAATGTTGCTACAAGTGGTTTCGACATTGACCTCTATGTCACTTCCTACGGCTTTGCTTGTAATTTCATGCTCATGGTCGCAAAGAGTTGAATGTACCTTGATCCTTGCCATTTGACTACCTCAAAAATGAATATGATTGCTCATTAATAATTCTTTTTATGTTACACCACGCTTACATGATAATGGAACAATGTTACTTACGTTGAGTTCGTACTCTTTTTAAAGGTTCTAATGCTTTTTTCATTAGGTGTATAGTATGATAAAGAAGATATCGGCAGTCGCTTTGTTTTTTGTAGCCTGTTTGGCCATCATGGCAAGCGGGGCCTTTAACTCGGTCACTGCCGAAAGGGTAGCATCGATTAATGTTGTGGGGGATGGGGCAGCACTATTGTCCTTTTCACCAGCGGACGGTCCAAACGGCTCATATGCAAATATAGTCAATGGAAAGCTCTGCATTGACATCCCGAACATGAACGCCGGTGCAAGCGCAATAATAAACGATGTGTTCACCGTAACTAACAGCAGCAGCAGCTCGGTAAGACTTGAACACATTGAGCATGGGGACAATACTGGCAATGTATGGTTCATAAGGCTGCACTACATTGGTGTGACACTTGGTCCGGGCGAATCATACACAGAATCGATGGCATTGGCCACCCAGGAGCTTTCTCCAGGCGACAACATACTTCAAAGCGTTACATTCATAGCCACAGTAGTAGAATGATCCAAAGGATCATCTTACTCTTCCATCTCCTCCACTGTAAGCACCAGCGGCTTGTGCGATTCTCCAAAATGTAGTATTATCCTGTTTTCCTGGACATCCACCTCAATATCGCGCACAGTATCGAACTCTATTATCAGCTTGTCCCTGTGCTGTCCAAATCCAAGGATCGAGAGGCTTGTCGTTACAGATATCTCATTTATGAGCTTGCAAGTGTCCATTTTCCTCTCTTCGGGAAGATATGCCCATGCCATGGATTTCAATGGGGCTCAGTATTAAAAAATCTATCTTTGTATGTACGAGAAAAATGATATTCTTAAGTATTTTTTATAAATCAGTATAAATACACCGAAAAATTTATAAATAATGCAGATTAATAAATATCGGTATTAAAATACCTTAGAATGAGCATATATTTGTGAGTGTGAAAAGCATGAATAAAAAGACCCTGTTAGTTTTAGGTACTTTTTGGATTTTTGTGGTTGCTCTAATTTGTACAGGAAGCGTTGCAGCTGAAGGAATGTACTGGGGCGACAGTATAGGTGTTATAAAGCCCGCCATTGGTGTGGGTATTGGTGCCTTAGCTTGTGGTATGTACTGGGGAGATTAATTCTATCCCCATTTGGATTTTTCATTAGGTCTATCAGAACGGCAGTAAAAAGTTATTTTTAATTTTAATTTCTAATAACAAAGTTTTTTAACTATTTCTTTATATCTTTTCTCGATTACTATGAAGATTTTAGGAATTTCTGCCAGTCCTCGTGTAGGGGGCAATACAGACATAATCATAAACGAAGTGCTTGAATCGGCCAAAGCCGAAGGTGCAGAGACAGAGTTTCTCTCCCTTGCTGGCAAGACTATCAATCCATGCGTAGCATGCGACAGCTGCAAGAAATTCGGCAAGTGCAAGTATGACGACGATGTCCTTCCAATACTTGAAAAGATAAGTGAAGCGGACGGAGTCGTTATAGGATCGCCAGTATACTTTGGAGACGTCCCATCACAGCTCAAGGCCCTTATAGACAGAGAAAGGGTCATAGGAAAGAAATGGGGATCTTTCGATGGAAAGGTAGGCGCATCGGTCGCTGTTGCCTGGAAGTGGGGCCATGTTAAGACCCTGCAGACGATCAACACATTCTTTACTGTGAACAAGATGGTGCAGACAGGGATAGGCGGCATACCTGGAATTGGCATGATGATATTTGCAAAGGACAAGGGCGAAGTCAAGGAAAACGAGGATGCCATGAAATCTGCCAAAGCCCTTGGGAAGAGGGTGGTTGAGACCGCCAAGAAGATATCAGAATAGGTGGTATTCATATGGTTGACCAAGTAGAGGATGTGGTGAAAGGCACCATATTTCCTAGGATAGACAAGTTGTATGATGGAATAAATGATCTAAGGGAATCGGATACTTCCCTTGAGGCATTGGGTGAGCTTCAGACAATATTGGAAAATTTCAAGAAAGAGATATCAAAGAACGAGATAGATGCATCCACGCAGGAAGTGCTCATTTCCCAGTACAACAACGCTGAAAAGCTAATGGGAAGGCTAGAAAAGTTCTTCAATGACTTTAAACAGATGAAAACGCCGGATTTCACTGTTGTTGATGCAAAGAAGCATGTTTCTAATCTTCACCTAGTCTTCAACGGCCTTTGTGATATAGCAAAGGAGATCGACAGGAACTATGTAAAGAAGCCCCACCTGCTGTGTGGTAACTTCCCTCAGTGCGCCTGTTGCCAAAAACATAATGAAGATGAAAAAGAGGAATAGCCTTCATAAGGCAAATTCCTATTTTCATGTTTTTCTATTTTAATGATTTGATCTTATTCTTATTAAGTCCTTTCATTAGGTCTTTTTGCCCATAATATGTAAATATTATTAATCTATATGTCCTAATTTTCTTGGGTGCATGGCTTGAAGATATCATTTCATTACTTTATGGACATCCGTGATATGTTTAGAAATCCGGAGATAAGAGGCCTGATGCCCTCTGTTATCGGGACTCTGCTCGTAGGAACGGTCTTTTACCGCATAGTAGAGGGATGGGGTTGGGGAAATTCACTATACTTCAGTGTGATAACCCTTACAACTGTAGGATATGGGGATTATTCACCACAGACCGGGGTGGGCAGATTGTTCACGATCTTTTATTTATTCATAGGCATAGGTCTACTACTATCGTTTGTGAACGTTATAGCGAAACAGAAACTGGAATTATTGGAAAACAGGGGAAAAGAAAATGGCTAAAGATCTTCTTTATGGTACTAAATTAAGATGGACAGAAAAGAAAATGGCCATCGTGTCGTTTGAGAAAGGTGAAAAACCCAATATAAACATTGGCATTGCTCCAGAGTTCATGGGTCATAAGGACATGATAACTCCCGAGGACCTATTCGTCTCTTCGGTGAACTCATGTATGATGTCTTACTTCATAAACGTGGCGGAGAGAATGAGGGTCAAGCTAGAGTCCTATGAATCATCCGCATATGGCATACTCTCAGAAAAGGGCATAGACTTCATATTTTCGCGAATAGACATTAATGTAGATGTCAAGGTGAAAGATGAAAAAAGTGCAAAGAGAGCACATAGAGCAATTGATATGGCTAAAAAAGGATGCTTCGTTGCCAATTCCATTAAATCAGAGGTAAATGTGGAATACAATATTTCGATATTAGAATGATATGCCCCCATACATCATATTTTTAAAAGGGCAAATCAAACGATCTTTATGGCTAAACAAGTAAAGGCATCACATATACTTGTCAAAGGACAGGATAAGGCGAATGAGATCCTTCAAAGGATCAGATCTGGCGATAATTTTGAAAGGCTGGCACAGGAATTCTCTGATTGTCCATCCAAGAAGAGAGGCGGGGACCTGGGATACTTCGGTAGGGGCATGATGGTAAAAGAGTTCGAAAAGGCGGCATTCGATGCCGAGAAGGGAGAAGTGGTAGGTCCCATAAAGACTCAGTTCGGATGGCATATCATAAAGGTCGTCGACAAAAAATAGATTTTTTTAACCATATTTATCTCTTTTTCATCTTATATTGATATATTATCTATTAGCGTATTAGAAACTTATATAAATTATCAAAAAAGAATATGGGTGGTGAATATTATATGAGAAAACTCACTATTTCTATTGCCATAGCATTGTTGCTCGTACTTCCAATGCTCTCAGGATGCATTGGAGGCGGAGACGACGATATAGAACCATGGGAAGGGGACATAGAAGATCTCCTTCTGACCGTTGATGACCTCGGAGAAGGATATGAAGTGGAGTCTGAATCTTACGATGACCCAGAAGAGTTCGCCGATGACGTAACAGACCTTGAGGCACATGGATTCCAGGAAGGGACAATGGCCGATTTCGGATTCTTTGACTGGGAGAACATGGTCATGGGCGCCCAGATGGTTCTCAGATTCGACGCTGATAAGATGGACGGACTACTAGATGATTTCAAGGACAGCATAGACCTAGGTGCAGATGAGATTGATGAGATTAGTCTTGGTAATTATGGCGATGAGACAATAGCGTTCAAGATCTTGAGCTCTGACCTGGAAGGATTCGGAGCTTATGCAATAGGATTTACAAAGAATGACGTGATGGTATTCATCATGGTGGTCTCAAACGACGATGAAGGAGACCTCGTCAAGTCTTTGGCAGATACCGTTCTTGACAAGTTCTAAAATTATCTTCTTTTTTTTTATTTGTGATATTATGAATCGAATTCCATATGCCGGATTGATCATCTCTTCAGTAGGAAGCCTGATAATCATATTCTGGGCAATGTGGAAAGTGGTAGAGCTCTTAGAGTTGCCTTTGATAATCAAGATTGGGCTAATGCTGCTTGTCGGTGGAATAATAATCACAATAGCTTCTCTCATCAGGGAGAGAAGCCAAGACATAAAAAAAGAAACGTACCTTAAATGATCTTTTGATCCTTGAAGTTCTCTATTTCTCCCTTAGAGTAACCCAGTTCTTCCAATATGGATACTGTATGCTCCCCCAGGACAGGTGGTGGCAATCTCAGTGAACCTGGTTCGTTCCTGTATTTTACCTGAAGGCCTGTCTGCTTGAAAGGACCTATCGTTGGGTGGCTGAGCTCCTGCACCATCTCCCTGAATAGAACCTGCTCGTCATTTAGAACCCTGTCTATCGTATTTATAGGACCGCATGGTACCCCGGCCTCGGTGAGCTTTTCGAGCCACTCGTCACCTGGTCTGGTGACCAGTACCTCCTCGATCATGGGCACTACAGTCTCCCTATTCTTGACACGATCGTCATTGGTCCTCATAAGTTCGTCTTCCTTCCATTCGGGCTTTTCCATCACATCGCACATCTGTTGCCATAGTTTGTCCGAGCCTGCGGCGATGTTGATGAATATGTCCTTTGTCCTGAATGCCTGATATGGCACAATAAGCGGATGTGCGGACCCCATCTTCTGGGCCACCTCGCCTTCTGCAAAGTACCTCCCTGCCTGGAAGGTGAGCCATGAGACTATGCAGTCCAGCATGCTTATGTCAATATATTCGCCCTTGCCCGTGATTTGTCGTCTGAACAAGGCTCCGGCAATCCCATAGGCGGCGAACATTCCGGCAGCTATGTCAGTGATGGCCAGTCCCACCTTTACGGGTGCGCCGTCCTTCTCACCGGTCACGCTCATAATGCCGCTCATTCCCTGTATGACCTGGTCATACCCAGGCCTTTTCTTGTATGGGCCATCCTGACCAAAGCCGGAAATGGAGGCGTAGACTATCTTGGGATTTGTCTTCTTTGCCTGTTCATAATCAATACCCAATCTTGTGGCCACTCCGGGTCTGAAGTTCTCGACAACAATGTCGGAGTTCCTAACAAGATTATTGAAAACTTCCTTCCCCTTCTCGCTCTTCAGATTCAGTGTCATGCTTTTCTTGTTCCTATTGACACTCAAAAAGTAAGAAGATACACCATTTACGAAAGGTGGACCCCATGCACGTGAATTATCCCCAATATCAGGCACTTCTATTTTGATCACATCCGCACCTTGATCCGCCAACATCGTTGTACAGAACGGTCCGGAAAGTGCCTGCGTCAGATCGATGACCTTTATTCCCTCAAATACGCTCATCATGACACCTTGCACAAATGTAATAGGCTCACATATAAAATTTATCCTATCTACAAGTCTTTGAACTATAAATCCCAACTATGGAAAGCAAAGGCTTTAATAACAAAAGGGTTTTAAACAGATTGCCAGAATGAAGCTGGGGGCTCGTGGATTAGTCTGGAATATCGTTGCCTTCGCAAGGCAAAGACCTCGGGTTCAAATCCCGACGAGTCCACCACAATTCTGTTTCTGCATAGAATTCATAATATGTAAAGACATATTCTAGACCAAAAAATATATATATTATTAAGAATTATTAAATATAGGTATTGTAATACCTAAGAACTTTAATATCTATTTAATGGCGGTATGTATGAACAAGAGAACATTGATTGTAATGGGGCTTTTCTGGATATTGTTGGTATCCTTTGTAGCTGCAGGAAGTGTCGCAGCAGATGGAATGTATTGGGGAGACAGCACAGATCCGGATGAGCCGGGAAATAACGGTAATCATCATGGCGCAGGGAATGGGAATGGCAATCATCATGGCGCAGGGAATGGGAACAACTGTAACAATTCCGATGATGTAGACATTTTCATAACTAGTGGCATGTACTGGGGAGATTAAACTTCCCATTATTTTATCTTTATTAACATTTATTAATCAATTGACTTTATTTTTTCATGAATCATCAAGAACTTTTACTTCCATGTAATATTTCATTTTCATGATGATTAGATTATCTCAAAATGAGGTACAATGAAATATCAATTTATTTAAAAAATTAAGAAAATTGATGCTTTAAACATCAACTTCCAGACCGAGCTTCTTCTCAAATTCCTTGTATCTGTTCCTGACAGTGACCTCTGTCACCTTAGCGACCTCGGCCACCTCTTTTTGGGTCCTTCGCTCCCCTTCCTGTATGCTTGCTATGTAGAGTGCTGCTGCAGATGTGCCCATGGGGCCCTTTCCCGAGGTAAGTCCTGCTTTGAAGGCCTGTTGCAAGATCTCTATTGCTCGCCTCTGGACCTTTGGCGATAATCCGAGCTTTGAGGAGAATCTTGGAATGTAGCTGACCGGATTGGTCGGGGCAAGTTCAAGTTGCAACTGGAAGGATATGAAACGGTAGCTTCTTCCTATCTCTTTTCTTGAAACGTGTGAGACCTCTTCGATCTCGTTGAGAGTTCTAGGTATCCCCGCCTTCCTGCATGCTGCATACACCGCCGCCGCCGTAACGCTTTCGATGGACCTTCCCCTGATTAGTCCGGCGTCCAGGGCGTTCCTGTAGATGACGGCCGCATCCTCCTTGATCGTGTTGGGAAGCCTCAGATTGGAACACAGCCTGTTAAGCTCCACTAGTGCAAATGAAAGATTTCTCTCCGCCGCATCATTGACCCTGATGCGCTTTTGCCATTTTCTCAATCTGTAGATCTGGGACCTGCTGCCGGAACTGATGTCCTTGCCATATATGTCCCTATCCCTCCAATCGATCATCGTTGAAAGACCTTTATCGTGGATGGTAAATGTGGACGGAGCACCGGTCCTAGCCCTGTTGTTCTTTTGATCAAGGTCAAAGGCCCTCCATTCAGGACCCCTGTCAACTATGTCCTTCTTGATGACTAGGCCACAATCAAGGCAGACAGTTTCTGCCCTGTTAAAATCCTTGATGAGTCGTGTGCTGCCACAATCAGGACATCTGGCATTATACTTTGAATCCTTTGCTTCAGTCTCAGCCATATTATTACCTCTCACAGGAAAAAATATCCCAATAATTTTGAAAATTCCTGATAGAAATGTTTATATAGGAATCGTCTGTCCATTTAAAAACTTTTCGGTAAAATATATAATATATAACATTATTTTGTATATGAAAATATCCTATTTGGAATAATTGTTACATTTCATTCATAACAAGGCTTTATACATTTTGAAAAATTGAATAATATAATATTTCATAAGGGCTCCATCAATAATAAGATTTATATTATATAATTGAATATGAAAAGGTTAGGCGGCTATAGTCTAGTGGTAGGACGGAGGCTTCCCAAGCCTTTAGCGCGGGTTCGAATCCCGCTAGCCGCACCAATTATTCTGAATTTGAAAGATATTGGCAATAAAGGCCTATGTTCTTGATCCTCTTTACAAAGTTCTCTACAGATTTTTCAACGTAGAGGTTTGCTCCAAGGGTATAGCTCTTTTCTATGTCCTTAATATCTGAGGACGTAGTGAGCATGACCACAGGTATGTTCTTGGTATCGTTGTTCTTCTTAATCCATTCCAGTACCTCAAGCCCGTTGAGCTTAGGCAATTTGATATCCAAAAGGATCAGCCCAAGTGATGAAGTAACGATGTCCTCAAACCTGCCTACTCCTTGGAGATAATCGAGAGCGTCACTCCCGTCTTCCACCCAATCAATGTTATTAGTGACACCAGATTTTTTAAGTTCCCTCATGATTAGGTGTGCATGATCGGGATCGTCCTCGACCAACAGAATATTAAACGTATTAGATTTCACTCAATTCAGCCTCCAAATAGGGTATAGTAAAAAAGAATTTAGTTCCAATTCCTTTCTTGCTTTCAACCCAAATTTTTCCTCCATGATGTTCGATGATTTTCTTTGATAAGGGTAGACCTATTCCATTTCCTTTGGAATCTATATCCCTTACTCTTTCAAATACTTTAAAAATCTTGTCGAAATTTTCATTATCAATCCCAATTCCATTGTCAGATACAAAGAATTCTGTGTGATTTTCATGGTTTTTATGACATATTTCCACCTTTGGCTCTTTCTGGTCTCCCATGAATGTAACAGCGTTCAGGATAATATTGTAAAAGACCTCTTGCAAAGCCAGCCTATCGTATACTACTGAAGGAAGGTTAGGGTCAACGACAAATCGGATTTTAGATACATCCTCCTCCTTTGAGATGTCTTCTATGATCCTATTTAGCAGAACTTGCACATCAATGCGCTCTTTTGGGGCGGTTATCCTTCCCGCCCTGGATAGTTTCAGAAGGTCATTGATCAACGATTCCATCTTATCGACATTGGCATTGATCCTCTCTATATAATAACTACCATTTTCATCTAGCAGATCTTTATAGTCTTCTTTCAATATCTGTGTCATGCCCTGGATCGCAGTGAGCGGAGACCTCATGTCATGGGAGATGGTATATATCACCCTCTCCAAGTCATCATTAGTTGTTGGATCCTCTCTCTTCAATCTTTGCACCTCTTAATGGAAACAAAGAACATTAAAACTTCCAATTATATATTATTTTCGGTAATTAATGAATAAGAAGAATAATAAGTAAATACTCTGATTACGTTAAATAAATGATGGATAGAAAGCTTTATAAAAACAAAATTGAACTTCAACTCTATCAGGGACCGTAGGGTAGCTTGGCCCATCCTTCTGGCTTTGGGAGCCAGTGACCTGCGTTCAAATCGCGGCGGTCCCACCATTCTTTGATGCCACCATTATTATATAAATATATAACACTACTTTATCTTATCATGAACAATGCGTTGGAGTGATAAATTGCAGGATATGGAAAGCAACGAAAACAAGAATCTTGAGAATCTCATTGTCGTCAGCCTTGACCTGGAAGGGAACATTGTACAAATAAACGATAAAGGATGCCATGTATTGGGGAATGAGAGGGATGAGCTAATAGGAATGAATTGGTTTTCAAACTTTCTGCCTATAGACTGCAAGGAAGAAATGCAAAAAGTATTCTTGAACATCATAGAGGGGAAAACCGAGCCTGTGCACTATTATGAAAATGCCATCATCGACAAGAATGGAAATCGGCGCATGATAGCATGGAACAATACTGTCCTCAAAGACAATGAAGGCAATATAATTGGCCTGTTGGATTCAGGATTTGATGTAACAGAACACCTCAAGACCAAAAAAGAGCTGGTCGATACTGAAAAGTATCTTTTGGAGGCGTTGAACAATAGCCGCCAGCACGAAAAGGAGGTAACGGCCCTCCTCAATGGAACAAGGGCCGTTTTAGAATATGACACCTTTAAGAATTCCTCACGGAAGATATTCGATCATTGCAAGGACCTTATAGGGGCAAAATCAGGATATATCGCGCTTCTAAATAGTGATGGAAGCGAAAATGAAGTCCTGTTTTTAGAGTCTGGGGGCCTCCCGTGCAATGTGGACCCGGCGCTTCCAATGCCGATCAGGGGATTGAGGGGTGTGGCGTACTCTGAAAAAACAACGGTATATGACAACGATTTCATGAACAATGAATGGGCGCGATTCATGCCCCAAGGCCATGTTGTACTTAAGAACGTGCTGTTCTCGCCATTGATAGTCGAAGGGAAAGTGATGGGTGTTATGGGGCTCGCGAACAAGGATGGTGATTTTGATGAGGAAGATGCAAGAATCGCCTCGGCCTTTGGAGAATTGGCTGCAATAGCGTTAAAGAATCAATATCAAATGGAAAAGCTCCAAAGCCAAAAAGATGAGCTCTACAACTACTCGCATATCGTATCCCATGAAGTGAAGAACTATATTAATGTCATACAGGGATATCTGGAGCTGTACCAGAACGATATGGTGCAAAAGGATTCGTTCATAAGGAAGTATAAGGGGCTTATAGAAAAGATGAACAAGTTCGTCACCTCTCAATTGGAACTTGCCAAATCAGGGAAGAAGATCGGCAATATAAAATATGTAGATCTTAACAAAATTATAGACGATATTAAAGAAAACTATAGCCTGGAGATAATTAGAGGCGACCTAGGCTATATAATGGGTGACAGCGAGAGGATAGAATCTGTTTTCATAAACATTTTTGATAACGCTATAAAGCATGGGGACGCTTCCATCTTAGAGATCCAGAGGGAGATCATGGGCAATCAAAGCAAAATAATCATCAAGGACAACGGCATGGGCATGCCTCCGGAAGACGTTGGCAAAGTGTTCAATATAGGCTACTCGGGCAGTGGGACAGGATACGGCCTCAATATAGTGAAAAGCGTTATGGAGTCACTCGGCGGTTCCGTAAAGGCCAGCTCCTCGCTTGGACATGGATTTGAGATAATAATTACTTTTTAATATCCTATTGCATACATAACACCATGATAGGCGTTGGTGATAAGTCCAAATCATTTAGGGACATCCTCGGATGGATCAACTCGGACAAGG
>Ga0272441_10008966_pt1 | contig 15621 bp, 10 predicted proteins | sample SSMProp6N_FD_193582 | JGI IMG/M metagenome (GOLD analysis project Ga0272441, IMG submission 193582) | Marine sediment archaeal communities from Little Sippewissett salt marsh, Falmouth, MA, United States - SSM-Prop-6N | ecosystem: Environmental > Aquatic > Marine > Wetlands > Sediment ... | reverse complement strand
GAGGCGTATGACGGCAAACGGGAGCAAGCATGATCCATGCCGTAGAAGAAATTCTATTCCGGTCGCGCGGGCCGGTGCTGGTGCTGATGGCGATTGCCACGCTCGTTACCGGCTATTACGCAACCGACCTTAGAATGGAAGCCGGCTTCTTGAAGCAGGTGCCGCTCCAGCACCCGTATATTCAGACCTATTTTGAGTACCAAGACGAGCTACCCGGCGCCAATCTGGTGGTGATCGGCCTGCGCAGCAAAACCGGCGACATGTGGAACGTGGAGTATTTCAAGCGGCTCCACGCCATTACCGAAGAAGCTTCGTATTTGCCGGGCGTCGATCGCGCGCGGCTCATTTCGCTATGGTCGCCGGCAACGCAAATACTGGACATACGCGAAGACGGGTTCGACCTCATCAACGTCATTCCCGGCAACGTCACCGCGGATACGCTTACCCAGGCGGACGTGGATGCCATCCGCGACCGCATTCTAACCAGCAATCTGTACGGCGACCTGGTGGCGCTGGATGAGACCGCCTCGATCATATTGCTGCAGCTCCAAGAGGCGGGTGCCGGTGAAGGCGATATTTCCAGCACCGCCAATTTGGCCCTCGACGTGGCCGATATCATGGAGCAGAAAATTCGTGCGCCGTATTCAGACGAGCAAACAGATGTTCTGATCATCGGCTTCCCGAAATTCATTGGCGACATTGCCGCCGGCGCCATCATCGCCGTGTCCTTTTTTGCGCTCGCTTTTGTTCTCACGGGCATCGCCGTGTTCATCTACGTGCGCTCTTTCATGCTGTCGGCTCTTGCCATCGGCTCGTCGCTCGTTTCGGTGGTCTGGCAATTTGGCGTGCTGGCAATGATCGGCTACGCGCTCGACCCGTTGGCCATTTTGGTGCCGTTTTTGGTGTACGCGATCGGCGTCAGCCACGGCATGCAGCAGGTGAACCTCATCGCAACGCAGATTGCCAAGGGCCAAAGCGGCATGTTAGCGGCGCGCGCCACTTTTCGCCGGCTGCTCGTGCCCGGGTCCATGGCGTTGATCACCGACCTGGTGGGCTTCATTACCCTTTACCTTATTCCCGTAGGCGTGGTCCGCGATATCGCCGTCATTGCGACCATTGGCGTTGCCTTAAAGATCGTCTCTAACCTCATCATGTTGCCGCTGCTGGCCTCATACATCCCGCGTGACAGGCAGCAAGTGCGCTTGTTCATACGCGCGCGCATTCGCCGCGAGCGCATCATGAACGTTATCGCCCGGATTGCTCGGCCGCGCCCTGCAACGATTACCACCCTGTTAATTTTTGTAACGTTGGCTGGTGCCTACGCCACCAGCCGCGAACGCCACGTGGGCGACATTACACCGGGTGCGTCCGAGTTACGCGTCAATGCAAAATACAATCAGGATACGGCCTATATTGCATCAGCGCTTAGCGTGCCGACGGATGTGTTGATTATCGTTCTTGAAACACCGCCGGACGGCTGCATTGACCCGGACATCATGAACTATGTTGACCGCTTCTCGCTCTATATGGGTGGCGTGCCCGGGGTTGTTTCGGTCGATTCGCTAGCGTTCGCGGCCAGGTATTTCCAGGCCATAGGCGCGGATGGATATCTTAAATGGCACGAGCTACCGCCGACCACGCAACAGCTCATCGCCACAACGTCTCCCGTCCCGAAAGCCACAGGCCTATTGAACGAGACGTGCACCGTCTTGCCGGTGATTGCATATCTCACCGACCACAAAGCCACGACCATCAACGAGGTGGTGGAGGCGGTTACGTTGTATGAGGTGCTCAATCCCAACGACCGGGTCACTATCCGGCTGGGCATGGGGAATGTGGGCATTATCGCCGCCACGAATCAGGTGATCGAAGAAAGCGAAGTGCCCCTCATTTTGTACGTGTTCGCCACCATCATCGTGTTGGTGTTTGTTGCCTATGGCGATTGGCGGGCGGTCATTTGCTGTTGCATGCCCCTGCTGCTGGCCACTTTTTTAGGATACGTGTTCATGGTGGCGCTTGGCATCGGTCTAAAGGTTACGACCCTACCGGTGCTGGTTCTTGGCACCGGCATCGGCGTGGACTACGCCTTCTATCTCTATAGCCAGATCCGGTATTATCAGCGCCAAGGCTTACATATCGCAGACGCCTATGAGGGCGCGCTGCATTCAACGGGCATGGCAGTGGTGTTCACGGCCATCATGCTGGCCATCGGTGTGGCAACGTGGATATTGTCGCCGCTGAAGTTTCAGGCGGATATGGGCGCGCTTCTGGCGTTTATGTTTCTGATGAACATGGTGGCCGCTATCATAGGACTTCCGGCGCTCGCAGCAGTGTTAGAGCGCATCGCGCCGCCAAAATACCTGCAGGCTGCGCCGGCCTAGCCGGCGACATGCCCCCGCCTGTCGTGGGTCGGCCCAACTGCCCGCCGCATCAACAGCGCGGCTCCGAGAACAAAATCGGGGTGCAGCCATGAAATCCAACGCGATCACATGCGCGTATAGGCTCTTGTAGGGTGAAATATATCGACCCTATATATATCTCTAGTTCATACCCTTGCCCAGGACCGTCTGGGCTCGGGGTTGTCTGGGAAAACCGGTCACGATGGATGTTCGCACTATGTGCTTGGGGCTGCTCGCGTTTGGCGATGCGTCAGGCTATGAAATTAAGAAAGAGTTCGAGCAGGGCCCATCGCGCCATTTCATGGATGCGAGCTTTGGCTCTATCTACCCGGCGCTCACGCGGATGACCGAGGACGGTCTGCTGGCGTGCCGCACCGAGCCGCAAGAAAAGCGGCCTGACAAAAAAGTCTATTCGCTGACGCGCGCCGGCTGGGACGCGCTTTATGACGCCATACATCAGGCCATCACGCCGGATAAAATCAAATCCGATTTTTCATTCGTCATGCTGTTTGCCGACCGGCTACCACACGCGCGCGTGGCGTCGCTTATAGATGACCAGATTGCCCATTGGCGCCGCAGCCTCAGCGAGCTTGAAGAGACTGCGATCCCCGAGGACAGCGCCGGTGCGTCGTTCGTGCGCCGCTACGGTATGGCACGATGCAAAGCCGATATCGATTTTCTCGAACGCAATCGCCACCTAATCGAAGCGGCGGCAGCCAGCGACCCGGTGGCGGCGGCGCGCAAACCAGAGACGGCGTCATGACCGGCACCTCCTATCATTATTCGGCCTATTCAGCGCCCGCGCCCTGGTATCGTGCGCGGTACCGCTACGCGCACGGCCCCATGACCCTTGGGATCCGAGCCAGATGACCATAAAACGCAGTTACGTATGGGCCGCCGTTATTGCCCTTGTTTTAGGCTTCTGGATTCTGTCCGGCCGGATCAATTCCAACTCGGACCAGGCACGAAACGCGCCTGTGGATCTGATCGAACAAGGCTCGGCGGAAACCGACGGCGAGAATGCGCAGGCCGTGCGGGCGCGCGTTTTTGTGGCGCGGCCCGTCCAACGCGACATCGTTATTCGCGGCCGGACCGAGCCCGCGCGTGCCGTTGAAGTGCGCGCGGAAACCTCCGGTATCGTCACCGAGCTGCCGGTTGAAAAGGGCGAGCACGTGGCAAAGGATGATTTGCTGTGCGGCCTGTCCGTTGACGCACGCGATGCAATGCTCGACGAGGCGTCCGCCATGCGCGAGCAGGCCTGGCTACAATATGATGCGTCTCGAAAATTGGCTGCCAAAGGCAATAGGTCGGAGACCCAGGCGGCCGCCGACAAGGCGGCGTATGATGCCGCGGTAGCGCAGGTCAGGCGCATGGAAGTGGAGCTAAGCCACACCAATATAATCGCCCCCTTTGACGGTATTCTGGATGATAGGTTCGTCGAAATCGGCGATTTTCTGGCCGTCGGCCAGCCATGCGCGACCGTCGTCGACCTCGATCCGCTACTCGTTGTCGGGCAGGTTTCAGAGCGCGACGTCAGCAAGGTGCGCATGGGCAGCCAAGGCAATGCGCGGCTGGTTTCCGGCGACCTTATCGAAGGGGTTGTGCGGTTTATCGCCAAAACGGCCGATGCTGAAACGCGCACGTTCCGCGTTGAATTGGCTGTGCCCAACCCCGATAACGCCCTGCGCGCCGGCATAACCGCGGAGATCGTCGTGGCGACGGAGGCGGTGCCGGCGCATTTGATGTCGCCTGCCTTTTTGATCCTCAACAATAGCGGCGTCATCGGCGTGCGGCTGGTCGACAGCGACGGCACGGCGCGGTTCCAGGCCGTCACCATTCTTGAAGACAGCAATGAGGGTGTATGGGTTTCAGGTCTGCCACCTAAAGCCACGGTGATCACCGTGGGGCAGGAATTTGTCCGCGACGGCCAAAATGTGACCGTCACCCTCGAAGACGAAAGCGCGCAATCATGAACCCGCTGGTCTCCGCATCGGTAAGCCGGACGCGCACCGTTCTCACGACAATGGTGCTGATGATCCTCGCGGGGCTGACCTCATACGTCACGATCCCGAAAGAAGCCGATCCGGACATACCCATTCCGTTTTTCCTGGTGTCGATCCCGTATCAGGGCATCTCGCCGGAAGATGGCGAGCGCCTGTTGGTCAAGCCGATGGAAACGGAATTGCGGACGCTGGAGGGCCTTAAGGAGATTACCGCATACGCCGCCCAAGGCTTAGCCGGCATCATCCTCGAATTTGACGTCGATTTTGACAAAGACCAGGCCCTTCAGGATGTGCGCGAAAAAGTGGACTTGGCGCGCGCGGAAATTCCACAAGAGGCCGATGAGCCGGTCATCCGCGAATTCAACGCCAGCCTCTTCCCCATCCTGGTGGTGACCATTTCCGGGGAAGTGCCCGAACGCACGCTGTTAGCGCACGCGCGTAAACTTCAAGACGCCATCGAGACGGTGCCGACGGTGCTCGAAGCCAAACTCGTTGGCGATCGCGAAGAGCTCCTTGAGGTCATCATCGATCCCGTCAAGCTGGAATCCTATAACGTCTCGCAAGTTGAACTGATCGATGCGGTATCGCTGAACAACCGGCTTGTGGCCGCCGGTACGTTGGACACGGGCCAAGGCCGGTTCAACGTCAAAGTCCCCGGCCTGTTTGAAACCCGTGAAGACCTCATGGCCCTGGCCGTGAAAACGTCCGGCGAGGGCGTGGTAACGCTCGACGACATTGCCGACATCCGGCGTACGTTCAAGGATGCAGAAAGCTTCGCCCGGTTTAACGGCCAACCGGCCATTGCCATAGAAGTCACCAAACGGTTAGGCACCAACATCATCGATACCAACGATGCGGTGCGCGCGGTGGTGACAGCGGAAAGCGCTAGCTGGCCGCCGGACATAAAGATTGCCTACACACTCGATGCATCATCGTGGATCTACCGCTCCATCAATTCGCTGGAAGCGTCGATCATCACCGCCATAAGTCTGGTGATGATCGTCGTTGTCGCCGCCTTAGGCATGCGCTCGGCAATCCTTGTCGGCATCGCCATCCCGACATCGTTTCTCATTGGCTTTTTCTTGCTCGCCTTATCCGGCCTCACCATGAACATGATGGTGATGTTTGGAATGCTGCTGGCCGTCGGCATGCTGGTGGACGGCGCCATTGTGGTGGTGGAATACGCCGACCGCAAGATGGCGGAAGGCGTCGACAGGGCCGAAGCCTATACGGCGGCGGCGTCGCGGATGTTCTGGCCCATTATCTCCTCCACCGCTACCACGCTTGCCGCCTTTCTGCCGATGCTGCTGTGGCCGGGTGTGTCGGGCAAATTCATGTCGTATCTGCCGCTGACCCTGATCTTCGTGCTGGTTGCATCGCTTCTAACGGCGCTGATTTTCTTGCCGGTGCTCGGCTCGCTCTTCGGCAAGGCGGAAGATGCCAATCTGGCCACGTTGCGGATGCTGTCGGGCGCGGAATCAGGCGATGTCCGGGCGCTGCCGGGCATGACCGGCCTCTATGTGCGTATTCTCGACAGGCTGATACGCCGGCCGTTTGCCGTTGTCACCGCGGCGGTGGGGGTGTTGATCGGGATCTTCATGCTTTACGGGCAATACGGCAACGGCGTGGAGTTTTTCGTTGAAACCGAGCCCGAGCAAGCGGCGGTCATCGTCAGTGAACGGGGCAACCTATCATCGACAGAAATGCTCAATCTCGTAACCGAGGTTGAGGATATCGTCATTGGCGTGGACGGCGTTGAATCCGTTTTCACGCAGACGGGCCCAGGGCAAGGCGGCCCCGGCCAAGGTGGCGATGCACCGGCGGATATGATCGGGCGCATCTCGATCGAACTGGCCCCGTATGAAGAGCGCCGCGCCGGCGCGGTCATTCTCGAAGAGATCCGCGCATTGACGCGCGACCTGCCGGGCATCAACGTTGAAGTGCGCAAGCGCCAAGACGGCCCACCGACCGGCAAGGATGTGCAGATCCAACTCGCGTCCGGCGACCCGCAAATTCTGCGCGCCGAAACCCAAAAGGTGCGCGATTATCTCACCTACGAAGTCGACGACATTATCGACATTGAAGATTCGTTACCCCTCCCCGGCATTGAGTGGGTGTTGAAAATCGACCGCGAACAGGCAGGGCGGTTCGGCGCCGACGTTGCTGCCGTCGGGATTGCCGTTCAGATGGTCACCAACGGCATTCAGATCGGCACGTACCGGCCCAATGATGCCGACGACGAGGTGGATATCCGAGCCCGCTTCCCGGTTTCCGAACGGTCGATCAACCAACTCGATCAGTTGCGGCTGCGCACACCCAATGGCTTGGTTCCGCTGAGCAATTTCATCACCCGCGAACCGGCAAAACAGGTAAACGAGATTACCCGTATTGACGGCCGTCAAGTGATGGACGTCAAGGCGAATACGGTGGAAGGGGTGCTGGCGGACGACAAAGTGCGCGAATTGCGGGGCTGGCTGGAGACCGACGCGAATATCGACCCGCGGGTCTCATGGCGCTTCCGCGGGGCGGATGAAGATCAGGCTGAGTCAGCGGCCTTCCTGGGCAGAGCCATGATCGCCGCTCTGTTTTTGATGTTCATCATCCTGCTTACCCAGTTCAACTCTTTCTACCACTCGGTCCTCACGCTGTCGGCGGTCGTTATGTCGACGGCGGGCGTGCTTGTGGGCATGATCATAACCGGGCAGACATTCTCGGTGATCATGACCGGCACCGGTATCGTGGCGCTGGCCGGCATTGTCGTGAACAACAATATCGTGCTGATCGATACGTTCCAGGGGTTGATGGCTCGTGGCATGGAGCCCATCGAGGCGGTGTTGCGCACCGCAGGCCAACGGCTGCGGCCGGTGCTGCTGACGACCATCACCACGATTTGCGGCCTGTTGCCGATGGCGACGCAAATAAATGTCGGCTATATCGACCGCACGGTAACCTATGGCGGGCCCGTGGCGGTGTGGTGGGTGCAGTTGTCTACCGCCATCATTGCGGGGCTGGGATTTGCCACCTTGCTGACACTGGTTGTCACCCCGGTGATGCTGGCGGCCCCGACAATCGTGCGCCAGAATTTCGGTTCGACGCGCGATTGGATAAGGGCACGCTTTGGCGGACGTGCACCGGTGCGCCAGTCAGGCCGCGTGGGGGCGGCCGAATGAACACCGACCTCTAGCGATATAAACTCTGTTCGCGCGCGCTGCGCGCTGCGCGCGTGCGCGCGCTCAGCACGCGGAAGCGCCAGAACGCTAAAGGCAGCGTGGCGATATAGGCGGCCGCAATCGCAATCAACGTCGCCCACGGATAGCTGACGCCAAGCGCTGCAACCACCGCGACGCCCAATAACAACGGCAAAGCACGGTCCGGTCTGCGCGTGATCCGTAACCGTTTGCCTGAGAATGTCGGCAAGCGGCTGATCATCAAGAACGCAACCACACCAATATGCACCGCCACGAGCGATGGCCAAGCGTTGAACGCGGTGATCGCGGCAAAATCCATATAAAGCGGCAGCATCACCAAACCTGCCCCTGCCGGTGCCGGAATGCCTATAAAAAACGACCGCGCCCATGTGGGCCGGTCCGGATCTTCGCGGGTGACATTGAAGCGCGCCAGCCGCAACGCGCACGCCACCGCATAGCCGAGCACCGCAACCCACCCCAAGCCGCCAAGGGTTTCCAGGCTCCACATATAGAGAATGAGCACGGGAGCCACGCCGAAATTGAAGAAATCAGCAAGCGAATCCAATTCCGCACCAAACTTCGACTGACCGCGCAAGAGCCGCGCCACGCGGCCGTCAAGCGCATCAAGCAGCGCTGCGATGATGATCGCATAGACCGCGAACTCATAGCGCCCCTCCAGCCCAAACCGGATCGCCGTCATGCCGGCGCACAAGGCTAGAACCGTCAAAACATTCGGCAGCATGTTGCGCAGCGGTGGCGGACGCAAACGGCCTCCGGCCCGGCGAATGCGCCCGGGTGTGGCCGCCTCGGAACCTTCAGACGGGGTGTCAGCAGAGCCTTTGATCATGTGCGCCGCCCGGGCCGGTGATCGTCATGCGCATGGTGGTCCGCCAGCACCGTTTCCCCGCCAATGCTGGTCTGCCCGACGCTTACCAAAGCCCCTAAACCTGCCGGCAGGTACACGTCCACCCGGCTGCCGAAACGGATCAGGCCGATGCGGTCGCCGGCCTCCAGGTGCGCACCTTGTTTGATGAACGGCACAATGCGCCGCGCCACTAGGCCCGCGATCAACACCACGCCGTAATCATGCCCGCCGCCGGTGCGCACCAGCAGTGCGTAGCGTTCGTTGTCGTCGGACGCTTTCTCAAGCGCAGCGTTCACGAACTTGCCGGGCCGGTGGCTTGCGCGCACGACAGCACCCTCGACCGGCGCGCGCACGATATGCACGTTGAACACATTCATGAAAATGCTGATACGGGTCAGCGGTGCATCGCCCAAACCAAGCTCCGCCGGCGGCATCGCTTCCGTAATCATGTTCACGATGCCATCGGCCGGCGCCACGATGAGCCCGGGGCGGTCGGGCGTCACCCGCTCCGGATCGCGGAAAAACCACGCGCACCAGATGGTGGCGATCACCCCTAGCCAGCCGAGCGGTGCCCATAGCAAAAACAAGACGAGCGCGATGACCGCAAAGACGATGACGAAGCGCCGGCCTTCCGGATGCATTGGCGGAACGAATGCTAATAAATCACGCATAAGGCTATACGACTCCTTTTCAAAGCCCGTGCCGCGGGTCTGCCTTTCAGGCCATAGGGGGGGAACTTAGCACGAAGCGGCCTATTTGGCGGGTACGAGTTCAGCAGGCTCCAGCGGTGCGGTCTCATCGCCCTCGGTGATTTCGTGCAGCGCTTCTTCAACACGTTGCGCTTCTTGTTGCCGCTGCCACATGGCCGCGTAAGCCCCACCCGTTGCCAGAAGATCGCTATGGGTGCCGCGCTCGCAGATACGCCCATGGTCGAGGACGATGATCTCATCCGCATCGACCACCGTCGACAGCCGGTGCGCGATTATAAGGCTGGTGCGGTTGCGCGACACCATGGACAGCGACGCCTGTATTTCTTTTTCCGTGTGGGTATCAAGGGCCGATGTAGCCTCATCCAAAAGCAGAATCGGCGGGTTTTTCAGCAAGGTGCGGGCGATCGCCACGCGCTGTTTTTCTCCGCCGGAGAGTTTTAGCCCGCGCTCGCCCACCTGGCTGTCATAGCCGTCAGGAAGGCTCGCAATAAAATCGTGGATCTGCGCCAGCCGCGCCGCCTCTTCAACCTCGCCATCCGTTGCCCCGGGCCGGCCGTAGCGGATGTTATAGCGGATCGTGTCGTTGAACAGCACCGTATCCTGCGGCACGATGCCGATCACCTGGCGCACGCTGGCCTGGGTGACATCCCGGATGTCTTGCTCATCGATGAGAACGCGCCCGCCGGTGGCATCGTAGAAGCGGAACAACAGCCGCGAGATCGTCGATTTGCCGGCTCCCGATGGCCCGACAATGGCAACCGTGCGGCCGGCCGGAACGGTGAAATCGACGGCTTTGAGAATTTGCCGTTGCGGATCGTAGGCAAAATCCACCGCCTCGAAGCGTATTTCACCGCGATCGCACGCAAGCGGCTGCGCCTCTGGTTTGTCTTCTATGTCGGCACCCACGCCCAGCAGCGCGAACATCGTCTCCATATCCACCAGCGCCTGCTTGATCTCGCGGTAGACGAAGCCTAACAGGTTCAGCGGCTGGTAGAGCTGGATCAGCATCGTGTTGACGAGAACGAAGTCGCCCAAGGTCATAGTGCCAGCAGCAACACCGAAGGCCGCCATGCCCATCAACACCGACAGGCCGACGGCAAAGATCACCGCCTGGCCGGCGTTGAGCCAAGACAACGACTTGGTGGAGCGCACCGCGGCGTCTTCATAACGCGCCATCGACCGGTCAAACCGGTCTGCCTCATGTGCTTCATTGCCAAAATATTTGACCGTCTCGAAGTTGAGCAGACTGTCCACCGCCTTGGTGTGGGCGCGCTCATCCGATTGGTTCATGGAGCGGATAAAACCGATCCGCCATTCGGTAACCTTGAAGGTGAAGTAGACGTAGGCGCCAACGGTAACGAGCGTCGTAACCGCAAACCAGATATTGAAGGTCCACCACAAAATCCCGGCGACCAGCAGCAATTCGAGGATCGTCGGGCCGACATTAAAAAGGGTGAAACGGAGCAGAAATTCAATTGCTTTCACCCCGCGCTCGATCACCCGGCTTAGGCCGCCAGTGCGCCTGCTAAGATGAAAGTGCAGCGATAAGCCATGCAGATGGCGGAACGTGCGCAAAGCAACGGCCCGCACCGCGTTCTGGCCGACACGGGCAAAAAGCCCATCCCGCAGTTGCGCTAAGCCGATCATCAGGATACGGGCAAACCCGTAAGCGGCGATCAGCGCCACTACCACGCCAAGCGCGATCTGCGCCGGGTCGGTTTTGTCCAAGGCATCGACCGCCGCGGCATAGAGGAACGGCATACCGACGGTCGCAACCTTCGCCAGCACCAATGCGGCCATAGCCACCACCACGCGGCCGCGCAGGTCAGGGCGCCCTTTGGGCCATAAGAACGGCAGCAAATCGCGAATGGCTTCGCGATTACCGGCTCTGGGGACATCCAGCGTCGTGCGCTGAGCGCTGGAAGTGCCGAAACTAGGCGACATGACAACATACTCCGGGGGGCTGCGCGTGGAGACAGAGCAACGGTCGCAGCGCAGACGATGACGCGGTGTTGTGCCACAAAAGCGCCCGGCCCTTCGACACCCGTGTGCCCGCACCTAGTGCTTTTTGCAGCGTCAAACAAGGTTGGCGCAGATTTCCGCCGCCTGTGCGTATGCCTTACCTATGCCTATGCCACCTACCCCTTAGCCGTCCGCGTCCGGGGTTTCAAATACTTGCCCCGGATATATCAGATCCGGGTCGCGTATCTGGCTTTGGTTTGCCTGATAGATCACGGTGTATTTGAACCCCGATCCGTATAGCTGCTGGGCGATCGTCCACAGATTATTGCCCGGCTGGATAACAACCGTCCCTTTCGCTTTCGCCGTCGCTACTTCAGCGGTTGAGGCCCGTTCAAACGGCGCTTCTAAACGCGCCACCACCTGGCCTTGCGCGTCGACCTGGTCAATGCGCACCTCATGTACGCCCGGGGCAATGGGTCGGGTGGCGGTCACATGCCAGCGCCCTTGCGCATCGGCCATGGCCTCTCCCACCGGGGCATTGTCCACGTAAACGCGAACGGCGGCGGGGGCAGGTGCTTGGCCTGAGAAAATGACCGTGCCGTCGTCGGCGTAATCGATGATGTCCAACGTGAGTGTGCCACCTTGGGAGACAACCCCCGGCCCCTGCAACACGCGGCTTGGTTCATCAGGGCTTTGCATTACCACGAGCGCCTCCATCTGCGTGTCCTCAGGCACGGACACCGCAACGGATTGGCTGGATGCAACGACCGTGCCGTCGGCTAATTCCGCCTCAAGCGATAATTGCCGGTCGCCGGGAGCAAGCGCATCGTCCGGTACCATGACCCATTCGCCGCGGCTATCGGCAGGCGTAGCGGCAACCACCACCCCATCGTCCAACAGCCGCACGCGCGCGCCGGGCTCGGCGCGCCCTGCCGCCACCAACCGACCGTCGCGGTCAACGCGGACAACATCGAAGCTTGGTTCAACCGGCGCCGGCGCTGGGGTTTCCGGCGCCGCCGGGGTGGCTTCGGTGGTTTCGGCGGGTTCGGCGGTGTCGGCGGGCATCTCGGCTGTGACCGGCGCTGGCACCTGCTCTGGCTCTTGACCCGATCCCAGCAGAAAATAGGCGATACTCAGCACCGCCAGCGTCGCCATGGCAGCGACACCTATGGCAATGTTGCGTGACATGAGACTATCCCCCCTTCGCGGCCAATGCCGGCACGTCAAAAAACACACGTTAGAACATATGCCCGATATTCCGAAAAACATACGCGCCATATGCGTTTTTTGCGGCAGCGCAGCAGGAAATCATCCCGCCTATACCGCCGCCGCCCATGACCTTGTCGCGTGGCTGGCGCGGGCGCGGATAAAGCTGGTTTATGGTGGCGGTGGGATCGGGCTGATGGGCTCTGTGGCGCGCAGCGCCGCGGACAATGGCGGCGAGGTCGACGGCATCATCCCGGAATTTCTCACAATCCCCGAAGTCATGCGCGATGCGCCGGGCGCCCACCAAATCATCGGCGATTTGCACCAGCGCATGCAGCTCATGGCGGCGCGCGCTGACGCATTTGTCGTGCTGCCCGGTGGCATCGGCACCATCGCCGAACTGGTCGACAGCCTCACCTGGAAGCACTTACGGCAACATACGAAACCTATCGTCATTTGGGATGTGGAGGGGTATTGGACACCGCTTGCCGGTTTGCTCGACCACATCATCGCGCACGGGTTTGCTCACGGCGACCTAGCGCACATGTTCCGGATCGTAAAAAGCCTCGACGCGTTGCCGGCAGCGCTCGACGGTCAGGCGCGGTGAGCGGCCGGCGCCCCGTCCCGTAGCAGCTTGTAGGTGATCGAATCCATCAGCGCCTGGAACGACGCATCGACGATATTAGGCGAGACACCCACCGTCGACCAGCGCGCGCCGTCGCCGTCGACGCTTTCAATCATGACGCGGGTGACAGCTTCCGTGCCGCTCGTCAGAATACGGACTTTGAAATCCGCCAGGCGCAGGTCTTCAAGCCAGCTTGAATATTTTCCAAGGTCTTTGCGCAACGCCTGATCGAGCGCGTTGACCGGCCCGTTGCCCTCGCCCGCGCTCATGATCGACACCCCATCCACCAGCACCTTAACGGTTGCTTCGGACACCGTGACCAATTCACCCAGCGCGTTGTGGCGGCGCTCGACGAGCACGCGAAAGCCCTGCACGTCGAAATAATGCGGCACCTCGCCTAACGCCCGCCGCGCCAGCAATTCAAACGAGGCTTCCGCGCCGTCATAGGCGTAGCCTAAAAACTCGCGCTCTTTGACCTCTTCAACCAGCTTCCTAACGCGCGGGTCTTGCGCGTCTATGGCGATACCCGCCCCTTCAAGCTGCGCCAACACGTTAGAGCGGCCGGCTTGGTCCGACACCAAGATGCGGCGCTTGTTGCCGACGGTTTCTGGCGGCACGTGTTCATAGGTCGCAGGGTCTTTCTGCACCGCGGAAACGTGCAGCCCACCTTTGTGGGCAAAGGCCGACGCGCCCACATAAGGCTGATGCCGGTTGGGGGTGCGGTTGAGAATTTCATCCAGCAGCCGGCTTACATGGGTTAGCTGCGCCAGCTTGTCGGCCGTCACGCCGGTTTCAAACCGCTCGGCGAAATCCGGTTTGAGCAGCAATGTCGGCAACAGCGACACCATGTTGGCGTTGCCGCACCGCTCGCCCAGCCCGTTGAGCGTGCCTTGGATTTGGCGCACGCCGCCGCGCAGCGCGGCTAGCGAGTTGGCGACGGCATTGTCGGTGTCGTTGTGCGCGTGGATGCCCAGCCGGTCACCGGGGATGGCCGCGGTCACCGCGCGGGTGATCGCTTCCACCTCGTGCGGCAACGTCCCGCCATTGGTGTCGCACAAGACAATCCAGCGCGCGCCGGCATCCAGCGCCGTGGTTGCACAGGCCAGCGCATAAGCCGAGTTTGCCTTATAGCCATCGAAGAAATGCTCGCAATCGATCATCGCCTCGCGGCCGTGTTCAACCACCGATGCCACGCTATCGCGGACGGCTTCGAGGTTTTCATCGAGCGTGCAGCCGAGCGCTAACGTCACTTGGTGGTCCCATGTTTTTGCAACCAGGCACACCGCGTCCGCCTCCGCATCGAACAGCGCCGCCAGACCGGGGTCATTGTCGGCCGAGCGCCCTACCCGCTTGGTCATGCCGAAAGCCGTCATGCGCGCGGTCTTGAGGCTACGTGCTTCGCTGAAAAACGCCGTATCCGTTGGGTTAGCGCCGGGCCAGCCGCCCTCGACGTAATCCATGCCCAACTTATCCAGCATCTCCGCAATGCGGATTTTGTCTTCAACGCCAAAATCAACACCTTGCGTCTGCGCCCCGTCGCGCAAGGTCGTATCGAACAAATAGAGACGTTCTTTTTCTGTGGTCACGTTTTCTGTGGCCACGTCTTCTGTAGTCACTTGGGGCGTCTCCTCATGGCGCAAACGACCAAGTGGTGCCTTGCGGCCCATCCTTGATCTCGATGCCAAGCGCCGCAAGTTCATCGCGGATGCGGTCTGCCTGCGCAAAGTCTTTGTCTTGGCGCGCGGCGGTGCGCGCGGCGATGCGGCGTTCTATCTCGCCGTCATCAAGGGTGCTGGCCGCCGGCCGCCAGCGCGCCCAGGCATGCGCGCTATGCCCGAATAATCCGATAAGCTGGCCCGCCGCCTTGAGCGCGCGCGCCGCCGCACCACTTTTGCGGCCCTCGCCATATAGGTCGTGCAGCGCCGCCAGCGCTTGAGGCGTGTTGAGATCATCCAGCAAGGCCGAGCGCACGCTGTCAGGCACGTCATCGGCGCTGACATCGCCTGCGTGCGCAATGCAGGTGTACCAGCGATCGAGAATGCCCTTAGCCTCGCGCACGCCGTCTTCTGTCCAGTTCAGCGGCTGGCGGTAATGGGTCATGAAGAGATGCAGGCGCAGTGCCTCGCCCGGCCATTGGCGCAACAAATCGCGGGCGATCAAGAAATTCCCGAGCGATTTCGACATTTTTTCACCGGCAACTTGCAGATACCCGCCGTGCATCCAGTAATTGGCAAGCGGTGCGCCGTCATGGGCGCAGGTGGATTGCGCCACTTCGTTTTCATGGTGCGGAAAGGCCAGGTCGATGCCACCGCCATGAATATCGAATGTGGTGCCTAGCAAGGCTTCGCCCATGACCGAGCATTCTATGTGCCAGCCAGGCCGGCCGCGCCCCCACGGGCTGGGCCATCCAGGCACGTCATCATCGCTTGGTTTCCACAGCACAAAATCCGTTGGATTACGTTTATACGGCGCCACCTCAACGCGCGCACCGGCAATCATATCGTCGAGCGATCTGCCTGATAAGCTGCCGTAGCGGACATCGGACGATACGTCGAACAACACATGGCCTTGCGCCGCATAGGCGTGGCCTTTGCGCACCAACGCATCAATCATCGCGATAATGCCGGGGATAAAGTCCGTAGCGCGCGGCTCATGGGTGGGTG
>Ga0272441_10008965_pt1 | contig 15623 bp, 15 predicted proteins | sample SSMProp6N_FD_193582 | JGI IMG/M metagenome (GOLD analysis project Ga0272441, IMG submission 193582) | Marine sediment archaeal communities from Little Sippewissett salt marsh, Falmouth, MA, United States - SSM-Prop-6N | ecosystem: Environmental > Aquatic > Marine > Wetlands > Sediment ... | reverse complement strand
ATTTTTACAAACCCCGCAATATCACCGACAAGGCGGTCCAGACCGATGAGAGGCACTACGGGGATCTGGACATCAGTCCGGAGAAACTGATGTTCTGGAAAGAGCTGTTTACCACAAAGCGGTTTTTCCTGTCGAAGGTGCAGCTGCCCGAGTATTTTTTGAAGGTGTGGACCCGACGGACCGAAACGCCGTTCGGGGAGAACTGGTATCCTCTCCCCAAGTTTGCGTTCCATTAGAAGGGTCGGCGGAGCCTGATTTCATACCCTTGGATGACCACCCCTAAGCTTTGGGGGAGTTAAAAAAAGGAAGCCCCTGCAGATCAGTCGTGAGAAGGATTTTTCGCCACTTTTCCCACAGCTTCCCGGACGACCTTCCGAACCTGCTTTGCATAATCTGTATCCTGGAGGGAGTGGGCATAGAGAGTTCCCATGAGCGAAACCCGATACATTGGAGAAATGTTGTTCAGTGCCAGAGCCGCCATATCCAGGACACATTCTTCACATTTACAAATTTCGGCATTCTCTTCAGAACCCAACTGCTGCTCCAGCTCTTCCAATACGAGCCTCTCAGCCTCGTTCACAAGGAACTCAAAATTGTAATTATCTTTAATACTCATGATCCCTGCACTCCTCGATGTTATTGATTCCTGCTGGTGAATGGTTCAAATTTAGTATAATGGGGCAAAAATGCAAGCTTAACCGTGCCTACCGGTCCGTTCCGCTGTTTTGCCACTATGAGATCGGTCTCCGTTGTTCCGCCCCTCTGATTCTGATCCCGGATGTCCCTTGAATCATCCCTCTCCCGGTGTAGAAACATTACCACATCCGCATCCTGTTCGATGGACCCTGATTCTCTCAAATCCGCCAGCGAAGGAGCCTTTCCTTCCGACTGCCTTCCTACCTGGGAGAGACAGATTATCGGCATTTCCAGCTCCCGGGCCAGGCTTTTCAGAGACCTGGAAATTTCAGCCACCTGTTCATGCCGCGGTACGTTGTTCTTGCTTTCCGGTTCAATCAGTCCAATGTAATCGACAAAGAGGACCTTTATCCCCTCTTTTCCCTTCATTCTCCGGGCCTGCGCCCGGAGGTCCAGAAGTTTGATATTCGGTGTATCGTCGATGAAGAGAGGAGCCTCGTAAATTCTGCCGGCAGCTTCGGTCAGGTTGTGGAAATCCGCAGGCCGGAGCATACCAGTCCTCAGTTTGTCCGAGTTGATCCTCGCCTCACTCGAGAGCAGCCTCTGCATCAGGGCCATATCCGACATCTCCAGGGTAAAGAAACCCACCGGTATTTTTCTGTGAATAGCCATATTTGCCGCCATAGTCAATGCAAGAGCGGTCTTTCCGACAGAAGGCCGGGCACCTATTATGATGAACTCCGAATTCTGAAATCCGCTGGTCATATTGTCCAGATCCGAAAATCCGCTCGGAACACCGGTATAACTGTCTTTTGTATGGTAGAGTTTCTCTATGGCCTCGATTGTTTCGGCAACGATATCGTGCACACCCCGGTACGAGTCGGTATGCTGTCCTTCGGTAATATCGAAAATCTTCTGTTCAGCTTCTTCAATGAGGACCCTTGTTTCCATGCCCTCGTCATATGCCTGGGACACCAGTTTGGTTGAAATACGAAGAAGCTGTCGTCTGACACTGCGGTCCTGTACAATTCTGGCATAGTACTCAACATTTGCGCTGGTCGGGACTTCATTTGTAAGAGCGGAAATGTAGGCAGTTCCGCCGCAGGCCTCTAATTCACCAGCAGCGGACAATCGATCAGCAAGGGAAATCAGATCAACAGTTTCCCCCCGGTTGAATAATTCAATTATTCCCTGAAATATCTTCTGATGGGCGGTTGAATAGAAATCATGGGTCCGCAGGTAGCGGAGCACCGTGGAAATAACTTCACCATCGAGAAGCACCGCCCCAAGGGTAGCACGTTCGGCATCCACATTCTGGGGCGGTATTTTTCCCTTCACATTTGGTGAACTCATATCACTTCTCTACGATTTTATTAATCTTCCTTTTCCTCAGCCTCTTCGGCAGGCTCTTCTTCAGCTGTTTCATCTTCGGTCGGAGCTTCTTCAGAAATGGTTTCTTCTTCAGCCTCTTCCGCAGGGGCCTCTTCCGCCTGTTCTTCGGCTGCCTGATTTTCTGTCTCCGGGGCAGGAGTTTCACTTTCCTCTGCCGGGACATCCGCTGCCGAAACCTCTTCTTTCTCTTCCTCCAGGGACTCCGGTACAGGGCTTGTTTCCTGTTTCTTCGGAGGCTCTTCTTTTTTCTCAACCCTGCCCTGGGCAGACTCGGCGCCCTCTTTTTGACCTACCACGGTGATTTTTAACTGGGCTTCATTGTTATCATAGAGTCTGACCCTGACGGGATAGGTTCCGATCATCTTGATGGTGTGACTTGAAACCTCGATCCGCTTCTTCTCTACCTCAATCCCTTCCTTCTGAAGTTCATCGGATATCATGGCATTGGTCACAGAACCGAATAACTTACCGCCCTGACCGGAGTTCATTTTGATAACAATCTCGGTATTTTCCAGCCGCTCTTTCAGACTCAGGGCGTTCTGTCTCTTTTCTTCCTTCCGCTTTTCTATCCCGCTGCGGCGGTTCTCTATCAGCGCAATATTCTGCTTTGTGTGTGCCAGCGCGAGTTCTTTCGGAAAAAGGTAGTTTCTCGCATAGCCGCGAGCTACTTCGCAGATATCCCCTTCTTCTCCGAGGTTATCCACGTCTTTATTCAGAATTATTTTCATTTTCATCTCTCCTTCACAGAAAGTAGTATGAGCCTTCTCATTCAGAATGAACAGCTCGATATCGTATCCATATTTCAGAAAGCCCCAGAAGTGGAACTCCTGCGATCAATACGAAATTTATACGGGGTGTCATAAGAACGATCGCTGCGGAAAATACCACCAGCATTTGAATGAACCGTGAAACCCCGTACTGCCCGAAGAGGAATTTCATAATAGCAATTCCCTGCAGGCCAAAGATAAACAGCAAGATCATTCCGTAGTTCCAGAATAGAAATCCGATCCACGGAATACCAATCACCACATCCAGCAGCACCCCGGTCCAGGCTCCCAGTACCGGCCATAATAACCACTGGGGAACGTAAAAACTCAGAATCCGGAAGGCTTTTCCACCGAAGAATCTGCTGTACAGCCTATCCGCGATCAGCCAGCCGGAGCTGATAACCAGAAAGTAGCTGAAGATATAGTTCTTCACAAAAAGCTGTGACACCAGACTATAAACGGTGTCCGCATCAAGTGTCGACAGCATCAGGGTTCCCTCATCAGCTACGGCACCGTCAACCCCGGACTTCAGGGCTTCCAGAATGAAGCCGATTTGTTCTTTCATCATACCCATCACCTCTTGATTGCCGGAATAAACTCCGGCGACAGGCAGACTGAGAAGAACTACAGCCACGGTAGACAGGAGAAGCCGGTTTACGACCCTGCCTTTTATAAAGAAAACACCAGCGATCCCGGATAGAATCACCAGCGGATATATCAGCTCCATCAGAAAGAAAAAGCGCCGAAGCGCCCCGCCTTCAATTCCCCGGGTTCGAATAAAAACCTGAAGCAGCACAAACACGAGAATGATTCCCATCGCGTAAAGGGTCATTTCCTTCCCGCGCTTGAAACCCAGGATAAAAAGAGGAACGGCCATGAGAAAAAACAGGGCCCCCACCTGATAAAGCAGCAGGGATGCGCCGGCACATATTCCCAGGTCGATCCACTCTTTCGGTATTGCTCCGGATTTCATTCTCTTTATTTATTTTTTTGCAAACGGGATATAAGCTAAAACACGGGCCCGCTTTATCTCCCGTGAGAGCGCTCTCTGATGCTTCGCACAGGTACCTGTTATCCTGCGGGGCAATATTTTACCACGGTCGGTGACAAACCGGCGAAGCAGGTCCGGATTTTTGTAGTCAGCAACGATGTCCTGAGTACAAAAACGGCATACTTTCTTTTTGAAAAACGGACGTCTTCCGCCTCCCCGATATGGTCTGCCGTCGCGGTCATCCTGAGAGTCCCTGTTATCCCGTCTATCTCTATATCCCCGGGAGTCTCCCCGGCTATCGCTTCTTCCCGAAGTTTCTGATCTGCCTCTGGTTCCTTCAGGTCTCTGTGGTGTACTCTGCGTGTTTTGTGCGCTCTGTGCGCTTTCATCTGCCATTATATTCTCCTTTACTCCTTACTTGCTGTCAAAATGGAATATCGTCTTCAAACTCTTCCGGCCCGCCGCTGAATTTGTCCTGGTTGTATCCGGACGAGGGCTGAAAATCCGAACCGGCATTGCTCCGGCTGCCTGATGGGGCTCCTCCTGAAGGATTGCCTCCAAGAAGTTGAACATTCAGAGCGTGAATTTCCACCTTGCTTCTGTTCTGACCATTCTGTTCCCAGCGATTCTGTCTGAGTTCTCCCTGCACACCTACCTGTTTTCCCTTGCTCAGGTACTGGTGAATGGCTTCGCCCTGACGTCCCCATAATACGACATCAAAAAAGTGAGCTTCGTCACCCCAGGTGTCGCCGGTTTTCCGGGACCTGTTTACTGCAACTGAAAATTTACATACAGCAGTTCCATTCGCCGTATATTTCAGCTCCGCGTCCCGGGTCAATCTTCCAACGAGAACCACTGAGTTTATATCGTTGGCCATAATTTCTCTCCTTCTCTATTGTTCTTTTCTGATGAGAAGGTGCTTCAACAGTTGGTTGGTAAGTCTCAATTCATCTTCGAGTTTGAACACATCCTGAGGGTCTGCTTCGAATTCGTAGTAGTAGTAATGCCCCTTGCTGCGTTTGTTGATGAGATAGGCAAGATCACGAACCCCGAGATCATCAGTTTTTGTAATAGATGCCTTGCTTTTCTTTAGGAGATCTTCTACTTTCTCTTTGCCTGTAGAAGTCTCATTCTCCTCGGTTCCGAGGATAATGGTGAGTTCATACGTTCGCATGTCTCCTCCTTGTGGACTATTTGATTCACCCTACCGGCGAATAAAGAGGTGTAAGAAAGCTACCACAGGGGAAAATCATTGTCAAGTCGGGGCCTTTTTTACCGATCTAGTTGTTATGGGACAGTGGGTTCACTATGACGATGACATCTATTATCTGAATGAGTCGATCAGAATGCTGATGCGGAGTCTGAAACTGCATCTGGACGGAACATACTTCGAAGATAAAGTCCACCATGAATTACAGTTCCTCGATAAGCTGCTGTCTCAATTCTACCGTGCCCTGACGGCAAACCAGTTCCTCCACGAACGCCCGCAAAACCTCCGCTTTCTCAACAAGACGAAGCGGCTGTTCTGCGGCCTTCTTGAGAGCATTGTAAACGGCTCCATCGCCGCTCACCTTGACCTTTCCTCACATTTCGAAGAATATAAGAAAATTATGAATCGTCAGGAACAGGAAATATCGGAAATACGCTCGGTTCTTTTTGAAATGGTGCACAGTGAGGACCAGAATGAGCAGGTGAGCTCCGAGGAGTATAAATTCCTGCTTGACAACTCTCTCTAAACCCTCCTGGAGGTAGACAGTTGAACACACCCGTTTTTTCTCCTGCTATTGAACAGGAATTCCAAAAAAAGAACATCCACCGGGAACTCACCCTTTCAATCCTCGATCGGTACAACCGGGGTGATTTCTCTCATATCGAACCGATCATCGTAAAGTCGGTACCTGAGATTGACGGGAAACAGATAATAGATCTCACCGGAGATGTCCGGTATTCCGTTGCGGCGGCAACAGCCTGTGAGAGGCTGTCCGGTATGATCACTCCGGAAGCCCTGAACCGGATCGCCGAGGTGCGGGAAAAGAATCTTCACTTCACCTCCCGGGGGCTCCAGCATCTCGGTATGCTCCTCCTCCCCTACACGGCCTTCGGGATACTCAACGGCGGTTCTGCCAGCAGTTATATTGATGAAAAGAAGAACCGGTCTTTTTCGCGGAAGCTGTATGATCTGGCCGGAGAATCCTTTGCGGCAGCCGCCTCACAGGCAAAGGGAAAACCAAAGGGGATATCACCCGCTTTTACCCATCCGGACGGTACTCCGGGTCCGAGCTTTCTCGAGCTGAAGATCAGATCCCTTCTGCTTCTCTCCCTCAGATACCGGAATCTTCACGGGGCTCCTGCCTGTGATGAAACCGATCTTGGAATGCTTCCCCTGTTTCAGATGACCAGCGCGTATACAGATAAGCAGCTTGCCGATGCCCTCAAAGGGTACTCGGACAGCCCTCTTCTCCAGGGGCTGGAGCCAGGGAGCCATCCATCGATTCTTTCCCCCCTTTCGGCCCAACAGCCCCTTATCGCAGCCTACACCCACAGTAATCGAAAAGGTCCGAAGCGGCTTTTCACAGAAGCCTGGGGAAAACCCGACACCCTTCTCCCGCTCCCGGGAGGGCACGGACAGAATTTCGCGGTGCTTGCGGATATCTACCGCCGGCTCTACCGGGGCGGCAAACGCTTTGCCTATCTCGGAAACATCGATAATCTGGGGAATACCATACATCCCGTCGCTCTCGCCCTCTTCGCACTCAGCGGAGGACAGGGAGCTTTCGAGTTCTCCTACAAGACAGCCGTCGACATCAAAGGGGGTATACTTATACGGGATCAGAAGGACAGGCTGAGTGCGGCGGATATCGGACCGGCCATCCCGGAAGCCGAGGTCCTGCAAAAGGAGCAGGCCGGTATTCCCATCCTTTTCAATTGCGCCACCGGGCTCTTTGATCTCCGCTATTTTTCAGAGCATATCAATACCCTTGCAGAGAACCTTCCGGTGAGGTTTTCGGACCAGAACAAGGATGCCGGCATGTATTCACAGGCTGAGCAAATAACCTGGGAAGTGATCGGAATGCTTGAAAAGCCCCTCATCTTCGCTGTGAATAAATACAGGCGTTTCCTCGCATCAAAGCTGCTTCTCGAAAATCTCATGACCAGCGGAGTCAAAATGGATGATCCCGGGTACCCCGAAGAATTGAAGGCTCTTTCCCGGAAGCTTCATGACGGATTGCAATACATGCTGACCGGACCGTACGGGCTCAACAGACAGGGGGACCGATGGGTAGCGATGAATGCATCGGAAGTATTGAAAAAGGATCTTTGAGCCTGAGGCTGGAGACTTGAGAAGGAGAAAAGGATGACAGGAAAAGAACTTTCTGTCCTGAACAAACTTGATTTTCAGAAAGGCGGCGGGCTAATACCGGTGATCGCACAGGACGCGGAAAACGGACAGGTGCTCATGCTCGCATATGCCGACCGTGAAGCTGTAGAAAGGACCCTTCAGACGGGTTTCGCCCATTATCATAGCCGGAGCAGAAATTCGCTCTGGAAAAAAGGAGAAACTTCAGGACACACCCAGCAGATTGTTGAGATACTCGTAGATTGTGATGAAGATACACTCCTCTACCGGATCATACAGAAGGGTCCCGCCTGCCATACCAGAAAGAGAAGCTGTTTTTTCCGTTCCATCAGAGAGCTGTGAAAATCACGCCCTCAGCCTGAGGCGAGAGAACTCTTTTCCGGCTTTATTATACTGAAGGAACCGGTACTCAGACTGCGGACCTGTTCGGCGATGGATTCACGGTCCAGACGGTACAGATTCAGCAGTTCCGACCTGCTGGCCTGAGCAAAGAAGGAGTCAATGACACCGGTCCATCTGAATTTCACCGGAACCCCCCGGCGGTTCAGCATACCCGCCACCTGCTCCCCGATCCCGCCTACGACAGCTCCGTCCTCAACCATCAATACCTGTGAATAAGCGGAAACAAGCTCGATCAGATATTCCTCGTCCAGGGGTTTGATAAACCTCAGGTTATAGTGGTCCACGCCTATTCCGTCACGCGCCAGGATGTTCACCGCTTCCTTCGCTTCCTGGTACAACCCGCCTACGGATATAAGAAGGCTTTCTCCCCCATCTCCTCCGACCATAACACCCCGGCCCTCTTCAATGCCGCTTTGCAGTTCCGCCGTTTCCTCCGGACAGGCCGCCTTCGGATACCGGAGCATCACCGGCCCCGACTGTTCAAGGGACCAGTGCAGCATATTTCTCATTTCCTGATCGCTGGCCGGTGCAAGGAGGCTGATTCCCGGAACACTCTTGAAAAGAGGAATATCAAAAACACCCTGATGGGTTTCACCGTCCGCCGGTACAAGCCCGGCACGGTCCATAGCAAAAACGACCGGAAGGCCCGGTATTGCCACATCGTGTATCACCTGATCTACCGCACGCTGCATAAAAGTTGAATAAATCGCAGTTATCGGCTTCAAACCTGCAATGGCAAGACCGGCTGAAAAAGTTACCGCATGCTGCTCCGCTATTCCCACATCGTAAAAACGATTCGGATAATGTTCCCTGAAATATTTCAGGCCGGTACCGCTTTCCATGGCGGCACTGACTGCGACGACCTTCGGATCTACCCCGGCCTCATCCACAGCAGCCTGAGCGAAGGATTCGGTAAAACTGAGGCTCGGCTTCCGTTCCACCTTTCCATCGGAGGTAATGAGCGGGGAAACTCCATGATAGCGGGAAGGGTTGCTTTCCGCCTGCTCATAGCCCTTCCCTTTCTGGGTAACCACGTGAACAACCACCGGTTTATCGAGAACCTTAACCTCATTCAATACATCGGTAAGTCTGGAAATAGAATGTCCGTCAATCGGACCGACATATTCAAAGCCGAATTCACTGAAGATGGTCTCTTTCAGAAAGGCAGCCTTCATGGTCCTCTTGAGCCGGACAAAAAGTTCAAAAAGCTTGTAGCCCAAAATAGGAATGCCCTGGATTCCACGGTCGATCTTGGCGCGTATGAACTGATAGAACCGCGTCGTGGTAAGGCGGCTGACATAGGTTGAGAGTTTGCTGAGGTTGCTGTTGATCGAGATCCCGCCGACATTCTTGCTGATCGACATGTTATTATCGTTGTAGATGATAATGAGATCCTTCCCGAGGTGTCCAGCGTGGTTCAGCCCTTCATAGGCCATTCCTCCGGTGAGCGCACCGTCTCCGACTACCACGACTACCTTACCCCGGTCGCCGAGGGCACGTCTGCCGGTCAGTGTGCCGATCCCAGCCGATATCGAAGTAGCTGCATGCCCGGTTTCCAGAAAATCATGACTGCTCTCACTGCGTTTCGGAAAACCCGACAGACCGTCCTTCTGGCGGATCGTGTCGAAGCTGTCATTCCGGCCGGTGAGAATTTTATGGGTATAGCACTGATGTCCGACATCCCAGAAGATCATATCTTCCGGTGATTCGAAAACCCTGTGCAGAGCGATCGTCAGTTCGACAACACCGAGGTTTGAGGCCAGATGTCCGCCGTTCTTCAGGACCACATCGATTATTCTCCCCCGGATCTCTTCAGCCAGCCGGGGCAGTTCCTCTTTTGGAAGTATTCGAAGAACTTCGGGTGAACTCACATACTTCAAGAGGCTTGTATTTACATCTTTGGTATTCATATATCCTTCCTCGTTTCGTACTTTTTAATATATAAGGAAAATATGAAAAATCAATGTTTGTGCAGGTAATTCTCATTCCTGAGTAAAAATCGTTGATAGAAAACGATTAAAATACCGCAGAAGGATCTGGATCTGTTTCTCCTCCGTCAACCTATACCCGAAATCAAGCTCGCTTTCTTCCTCCGCTGCCGGTTGGGATGCGGAATCTGCCTGCACAGCCGGACTTTCCGCAGGAAGGGTGCTCCCGTCCAGTATGACATCTTCCGTGGAAGCAGCTTCGGTTCTGTCCGTGCCGGGTTTTTCTGTTTTCATGAGGTCTTCTTCGGAGATTACCTGTCCGGCCGCAAGCCCCGGACTTGAATATTCAAGAATAGACTGGTGGAGGGAATGAAAGGAAATGGTACCATCTGAAGATACCTGACCCGGTGAAAACCACCCGGAAATCTTCAGATTTTCCGTATAACCGTTGAGAGTAAGACTTCTTTCGCCTTCCAGATAATAGAGGCCTCGCTGATCACGCTGCGTAACCAGGGAATTGAGCCGGGTTTCCAGACTATAGGAACTCCCTTCCTCGACCTTGATGCTTGTGCCGGAGGATGCCTGGGGAAGGAATTCAAACAAACCGCTTCCTTCACCGCCGCTGAAACTGAGCCGGCCTTCGCTTGAGTCAAGATGGGCTGCTGTCAAGGTTAATTCCGCCGCAGGATTTATAAGAACGACGAGAGTAGTACCGATATCGACACCACTCCCGTCAGCTATATATCCCTTGAATTCAGGTTCCCACAGAGAATCTGCGCCCGCCATATGGAATGACGAAAAAGCAAGGAAAAGGCACAATACAAAAAAAGTGCCGTGCTTTGTCCGCATACTCCCGGAGATTCTGTTCATACTTACTTCTTCTTGTGTCTGTTCTTCCTCAGTTTCTTTTTCCGTTTGTGCGTGGCGATTTTATGCCTTTTTTTCTTCCGTCCGCAGGGCACAATGATGCTCCTTCATATTAGATTTGTATCAGTATAACACTGGATGATGCATTCCAATCGCGGAAGACCCGCGTTTTGGGATTATGCATCTTTTTAATCTTCCGAGTCAAGGGGTTATTGAAACCTATAGGTTCTCGTTCTATATTGAAATAGATGAAAAAGAAAAAGAATGAGATCCGGCTGTATGCGACGGATGAGCAGATCAATCTCCTCCTGAACCCGCAGCGTCCTCTTGAGCACTCAAGACCGACGATCCATTTCAACTACAATGAGGAGTTCTTTATCAAACTGCCCGAGGTGGTTACGGTCCCTCATTTTCCGATTCATCACGATATCAATCTGATGTCCCCGGATACTTCCTATATGGAGGCCCTCCGCCGATTTCTGACCATCATCACGGACCTGGTACCTGAAGTTTTCAGGGATCTGACATATTTTTTCGATCCGGTGGATATCCTGCGACCGGGATTTTTCCACCTTTACCGCATCAAGGACCAGCTTTTTCTCTATTTACTGCGGATTGATCTCAATTTTAAAACACATTTCGGCACTATTATTGAAAGAGGAGGAAACGATAATACTCACACCTATTCAACATCGAGCCTCTTCCTTGAAAACGATATCATCCCGCTGGCAGCTATAGGCGAAGAAAACAGGCAGGTCCATTCGTTTTTTATACAGCAGCATCTCGCGGACACCTGGATCGGAGAAAGCGGAAAAGGATACTTCGTACAGGGTATCTGGATCGACCGGGAATTAACCAAGTTTTTTTCCAAACTGTTTCTGCCAAAAGCAAAAAGGAGCTATCCGTACTACCCCTTCACCTGCAAATATCAGACTATCTGCCATTCTGTACTCGATTTTTCTCCCGAGGGACGCAAGAGACACCTGAAAATCCTCTATCAGGCCAGAGCGTTCCTGATTCCCTCCTTCGATACGATACAGAAAGTTCTCTCCCGGGATGATTTTTCCGAAACCCTGCCGGTATTTGTGGAGCTCAAAAAGAAGATTTCACCCCGGTGGGAGGAAGTCTGGAAGCCCCTGCAGGTCCGGGTATATTTAAATGAGGATGATATGAAGGAGTTTCAGGTTGAATTCTGAGCAGCAGCGCTTTGCCGGTATGAAAATCACCATCATGGGACTGGGTCTTCATGGAGGAGGCATCGCCAGCGCCCGGTTTCTCGCCGAACGGGGTGCTGATCTGACGGTTACGGACCTTCGGGATCAGCAGACCCTTCTGCCCAGCATGGATCAGCTGCGGGATCTGAAAATCCGGTATGTCCTCGGGCGCCATGAAATCGAAGATTTCCGGAAGGCCGATATGGTAATCAAAAACCCCGCGGTCCCGCGGCGCTCGCCGTATCTCCAGGCAGCCCGGAGAATTGAAACGGACCTGAGCCTGTTTCTTGAAATGAACCGCCGGCCTCTCATCGCCGTAACAGGCAGCAAGGGGAAATCCACGACTGTTTCAGCCCTTCATGCAATACTCCTGAGCCGATACCCCGATGCACTGCTTGGCGGGAATATTACCGTTTCACCTCTTACCTTCGCATCGGAGTGTACGGAAGAGGGAAACAGTCCGGTCATCCTCGAACTTTCCTCCTGGCAGCTGGCCGATATCGAACCGCCGACAAAGCTGATGGCTTTTTCAGCCTTGATAACCAACATAATGGCGGACCATCAGAATGCGTATCCCGGTATGGCCGAATACGTAGCCGACAAAAAACGAATATTCGCGGGACAGAATAATTCCTGCTACAGCATTTGTCCCTACGATGATTTCTACCTGCCGGAATTATCTGAAAGCGCCCGGGGAAGACTATTATACTTTTCTTCGGACCAGCTGCCCGGAGATATTGAAGGCTCCTATCTCAGATCCGACAGGGGGTATATCCGCAGGGACGGACAGGAATCGTGGATATTACCGACTGAGATCACCCTGCAGGGCCGTCATAATCGTCTGAATCTCCTGGCTGCCGCCACCCTGGCAGCCCTCACCGGTATCGATTACGACTCCATCCGGGACCGGGCAGCGAGCTTCGGGGGGATCGAGCACCGAATGGAACTGATATCGACAGGCGGCCGCCTGAATTGGATCAATGATAGTGCGGCCACGATTCCTGAAGCCACCGCCGCGGCATTAAAGAGCCTGACCGGAGAGGTCCACCTGATAACCGGAGGGACCGACAAGGAGCTCAATTTCGACGCCTTCGCCGCCGTTGCAGAGCTGCCCGCCTCCATTCACCTTCTCGAGGGCAGCGCCACCAACCGAATGATCGAAATCCTGAAGAAGCAGAATATTTCCTACAGCGGGCCGTTCAACTCCCTTGAGGAAGCGGTAGAGTCGGCCGGTGAATCGGCACGGAAAGGCTCCGGCAGGACCTCCCGCACGACGATCCTTTTCTCCCCCGGCAGCACATCTTTCGGGATGTTTCTCAATGAGTTCAACCGGGGACGTCAATTCAAGGAACTCGTTCTTCGAATAGACGGATAGCCCTGAGTACCAGGACCGCACCTGAAACAGGAGAAATCATCAGGCCCGGTCCCCGAATCGACATTTCCCCTTCAGCCGAAGGTATATATACTGTTCTGAAGCCCTCCGCACCATCAGGTTAAGCAGCAGCGGCAGACTTGCTACCGCTTTTTCAATTTTTTGAAATAATAGTACCTCAGGGATTCAATACGCCGATATACGGGGTACCCAAGCCGGGAAAGGGGCAGGTCCCACGCCCCGGCGCGGTGAATTATCCTGCCACCGAATCCTGTTTTGAAACGGTAAAGACCATGCATGGGATGTTCCGGATCATCAGCCGGGGGTATTCCGAACAAATCGTAGGAGGTGCAGCCTTCCCGTCGGGCAAGATTCATCGCGGCCTGTTGAACCGCGTAGGAAGCCATCAGATTGCGTTTCCGGTTGGATGAGGCCCCATAGAGATAGGTCGCCCGCCTGCCATAGAGAGCCACTATGATGGAGGCCAGCAAATCGCCTTCATGCCGGGCCGAAATAATCCGCAGTCCCGGCGGCCGGGCGGTTTTTACCGAATTCGGTTCTCCATTATCCTCAGATTTCTTCCCCTTCTGATCGATATGAAATCCGCTCTCCATGTCCGGAGATTTCGATAGATGGTCAGCTGTTTCGAAAATCTGTCTGTAGTATTCCCGGGAATGAATCGATATCCGGTCCCTCTCGGCGGTTTCTCGATACAGTTCATACCAGGAATCTACGAACTGTTCGTCTTCCTCCCGGGTTACCACACCTTTCCGCGCAGCCAGACGGATATTGTACCTGGTTTTACTTTTCATCGCCTTCAGCTGTTCTTCTTCCGAGGCTGCCAGGGGCACAATTACGGTGCTGGGGGGCTGTATATCCATCACAGCCTTATGAAGTCCGTGAACACCCAGGGTTTCAAGCACCTGTGAAGGATCCCCGGATTCCGCATTCCACGGCAGATCAAAGCGAATACAGATCTTTCGGCCGCCGAAGCGGTCCCGCAGCTCGGTTACAAGGGTGTTCCAGTCTTTCCCCGTTTCAGAATCGGAATCTTCGAAGGGATGGGGAGCATAGAGAAGAGAAAAACCGCCGGGTAATTTTCTCTCCAGAAGAAGGAAAGGACCTTCTCTGTAGCGGAAGGCATGGGCCTGCCACCCGAATCTGGATTTAAAAATCCCCCAATAGGCGGATTGGAGGAAATTAGAACTTTGAGGAAGCTGTTCTACAGGAACCGGAGATAAAAGCGGCATGTGCTGCTCTTATCCAACCTTTCCCCGAATCACCTGAGCGGTTTTGATGCGTTTGCCGGCAACCGTCAGGGGGGTATCGCCCACCATGACCGTATTGTCCTTCACTGTAATGGGGACATCAAAGAAGTGATCAATCTTCAGCTTTTTCGGAGCCTGTTCCGGCAATTCCCGTCCTTCAAGAACGACCCTTGCCCCCGGTTCCACATCATCAACGAAGAGGACTTCGACGGTTTCACGGTTTTCATCCCCCTCCTTTTCGGCCGCGAGGAGCATTCCCTGACTCTTTACCCCCCTCAGTTTCGCCGGCTTCAAATTGTAAACCAGAATGATGTTTTTCCCCAGCAATTGATCTTCTTCATAATAGGGGACCAGGCCTGATACGATAGTTCGAGGCTCCGGATCACCGGCGTCGATGGTTTCAATATATAGTTTGTCCGCCTCCGGGTGACGGTTTATTTCAGTGATTCTGGCTATTCTCAAATCCACGGACGCATGAAACCTGTCCTCCAGACTCAGTTCTTCTTCCTCAGGAATTTCCTTTTTCCCTTCTGCTTCCATTTCACTTTTCTCCTTCGCTTTCTGTATGCGCTCCGCCTGACTTCCGGCAAACCGGCCGCGGAGTTCGGCAATCCGGTCATCCTCCAGTTTATCGAAGAGAATCTCCGGCGATTCGATGGTAGCCAAGCCGCTGAAAGTGCCGAGAACATCCCAGGTTTGTTTCTTCTGCCCCAGTATCTTCAGAATTCTTTCCGAGGTATGCGGAGTATAGGGTTCGATCATCACCGCCAGGTCTCTGACCAGGTATACCAGCTGCCCGATCAATTTCTGAGCAGCTTCAGGATCCGAAGTCCGGGTTCTCCATGGTTCTCCCCCCTGAAATTCCCTGTTTCCGTAGGATGACAGAGCGAAGATTTTTCGGAACCCATCTCTCAGATCCGCGTGCTCGAGGGCATTGGTTATCTCGGCTTCCTGTTTTCTCACCTCATCGATGAAGTCCTGGTCAGGTGTAAAATCGGGAACTTTTCCATCGAAAAATCGACTTACGAAGGTTAAGGTCCTGTTCACGAGGTTCGAAAGGTTCCCGATAAGCTCTCCGTTCACCTTCTCCTGGAAATCATCCCAGGTAAACAGGGCATCGGATTTTTCGGGGCGGTTGTAGAAGATGTAAAAACGCCATACATCCGCAGGGATTCCCGTTTCCCTGGCGTCGTTTCCGAATACCCCGATTCCCTTGCTCTTGGAGAATTTTCCGCTTTCATAATTGAGATATTCGGTGGATGACATATGATGAAGCATTGTCCAATTCTGTCCCGATGCAAGCAGGGTACAGGGAAAGATGACCGTATGAAAGGGAATGTTGTCCTTTCCGATAAATTGAAAAAGTTCAACTTCTTCCGGATTCTTCCACCAGCTCTCCCACTCATCGGTCAGATCGGCGGTTATGGA
>Ga0272441_10008964_pt1 | contig 15623 bp, 17 predicted proteins | sample SSMProp6N_FD_193582 | JGI IMG/M metagenome (GOLD analysis project Ga0272441, IMG submission 193582) | Marine sediment archaeal communities from Little Sippewissett salt marsh, Falmouth, MA, United States - SSM-Prop-6N | ecosystem: Environmental > Aquatic > Marine > Wetlands > Sediment ... | reverse complement strand
GTGGGGCATGGATGGTTCTTCGCCGGCAACAGTCGATGCAGGTACAAACAATTTGTCAGGATTGGTCGTTGGTAATATCAGAAACTATTTTACTCCGGGCTGGACTCTTAATGGTGCAATCGCCGAATTGGTCATCGTGAATAGCGAGCTTAGCACAGACGACCGTCAAAAGCTGGAAGGCTACCTGGCCCACAAGTGGGGCCTGGAGGACAATCTACCAGGGGCTCACCCGTACAAATCTGCGGCCCCGACCGTATAGGAGCTACCAATGGAGTACTATGTTTTCGCAACCGAAGCGGCGGCTCAAGCGTGCGTTGACTATATCAACGGCACCCCATGGTTCCCAATTGTCGGCGTTTGTGCCGGTCAACCCGCTCCAACAAAACAGGCAACAACCGCATGGGTGGATGCCCCGCTTGAAATGCTGTCCGGTGAGTGGGCGGTTCCTCGCATCCCAGAGAGCCGCCTCGATTATGTCGGCGTCCCGCAAGAGGACCGCGATGCATTCATCGCCGCGTTTGGACAGGACATCCGCGATCTCGCGGATGCGCACTTTCCCGCCCCCGAGTAACCCGAATGAATGTACGGTTTTTTACCAGACACGACCTCAAAGGTTGGCGAGTCTACAGCTGGATCATCGTCGCCATGATGCAAGGTCGCTTCGTCCATTGCGAGGTCGAATCCGGAGGCGTGGTGGTAAACGCTGACTGCGAAAAGGGAGTGGAACTCAAAGCGCCCATAGACAGGACTCCGAGCGTAGTGCTGCACGTTCCGCACAACGGTGAACGATATCATGCCGCAGTACAGGCCGTCCTTGGGTTGAAGTACTCCTGGGCTGGGTTTTTTCGGCTGTGTCTTCCACGGTGGGGCGAGGATCCGAAGGGCATGATCTGCAGTGAGTTGGTGGCATACCTGATAGCCGAGTCTGCGACGGAGGCGAAGCATCGGTATGTCTTTCAAGCCATTCCGCCGTACAGGTGGACACCCAACGCGATACAGCAAGCACTGATTAGAATTGGGGCGTTTTGACCTAACACTGACAAAGGAGAAGGGGGGAGTCATGAGAGTAGCGATTGCAGTACCGCACACCGGCACGGTCCACGCCAAATTTGCATTCAGCCTAGCACAGATGGTCACGTATGCCACTGTCAGCGGCATCGAGGTCGCGATGGTGGATGCGCAAACATCACTGGTCCCTAAGGGACGGCACGAGCTTGTTCAGCAGGCGATGGGCGCGGAGGCAGACGCCATCATCTTCTTCGACTCCGACATGGTCTTCCCAATGGAGACGGTAGCCGGCCTCGTCAATGCTGACAAGGACATCATCGGTCTCAACTATCGGCGCACGGTTCCACCACACGACGAGACGGCACGCAACATCCACAAGGATGGGAGCTGCGACTGGATCGGCACTGGCGGTCTTTTTATCGATCTCTGTGTGTTCCGGGACATCGGGGTGCCCTACTTCAAAATCGATTACGACAAGGAGAAGGACGCGTTCCAGAGTGAAGACTATAACTTCGCCCTGCGGGCCCGTCTCGTGGGCTACAAGATCTGGGTGCACAAGGAACTCAGCAAGGGAGTCGTGCACATCGGACAGGAGGGGTACGTGCTGTGATCTCTCCCCGAAACCAGAAGGTGATTCAGATCGAGGTGACCAACGTCTGCCCGCACCAGTGCAGCAATTGCACAAGGTTCTGCGGTCACCACAAGAAGCCGTTCCTCATGGGACTGCCGGACTTCAAGGCAGCAGTGGATTCCCTTGACGGATATACAGGCATGGTTGGCGTGATGGGTGGTGAGCCCACGCTCCATCCAAAGTTTGAGGAGATGGCCAGGTACATCCACGGCAAGCGCCCGGACACGGTTCCTGCGGATAGGAGTAAACCTATCGAGGATTTCGCGGGCTACCGCAACAAGAACCTATCCTCGATGCGCAGGAAGCGAGGCCTCTGGTCTTCTCTTGGCCTCGGGTACTACAGACACCACGAGACGATCCAGGACGTGTTCGGCTACCAATGCCTCAATGACCATCGCCACGCGGGGGAGCACATGGCGCTGCTCATGCCCCGCAAAGAACTAGGTATACCTGACGCCGAGTGGATTAAGTACCGCGATGCCTGCTGGCTGCAGAGAGCATGGAGCTCGTCCATCACACCGAAGGGCGCCTTCTTCTGCGAGGTGGCAGCTGCGCTTGACATGCTGTTCGACGGTCCCGGCGGATGGGATGTAGAGCCCAGATGGTGGCGGCGGACGCCGAAGGATTTCGGCAAGCAGCTCGAATGGTGCGAGATGTGCAGTGCATGCCTCCCGGTCCCGTCGCTGAAGGCCACAGAGAAGACCGACATCGTCTCCCCCGCCATGGCGGTCAAGCTGCGTTCGATGGGGAGTCGAAAGCGGATGATTGTCTTCGACCCGAAGGCGTACAGCACTGACCAGTTCGAGGTCAACCGCACATGTGAGCCGTACCTGCCCGAGGAGGGCAACAGCGCCCGGGTCGCAGGCACTGAGGCGTCGGTGCACGTGCAGCATCTCGAGGCCATCGTGGTGTGCGTCGGGTATGATGACTACCTGGACGAGACTCTAAGCCGGAACTGTGCTCAACTGGACTCCATCACCGTGGTCACCGACAACAAGGATCCGGCCACGGTGCGTGTTGCCCGGAAGTATGGGGCGAACGTATTTATCTCTCCGAGGATCCACGAGAGGGGGGCGCCATTCGCCAAGGGCAAGGCGATCAATGACGTGATCGACTATCTGCGTGCGGAGGGTCACAACGACTGGATTCTCCACCTGGACGCGGATGTGATCCTCCCGCCCAACTTCCGGGAGTCCCTGTCTCGGTATGTGCTCAACCCGGGATGCCTGTACTACACCAGACGCTGGGGGCTCCCAACCTACGCAGGGATCACAGAATTTCTTGAGCGCATCGACGTGGACCCGTGGCCTACGCTATTCGCCAAGTACGGCAACAAGATGCTGGCTCGCAAGGAAGCGCGTAAGGGCAACGACCTGGAGCACCTGCCATTCGGGTACTTTCAGCTCTTCAACCTCCGAGCCCAAGCCCTCCGAGGGCGTGAGCGCGTGTACTGCGAGGGGAGCAGGACGGCCGAGAACGATGACCTCGCGTTCGGGTTCGAGACTTTCCCGGAGGAGAAGACGGCCTCCCTGCCGATCCCGGAGTTCGACGTGGTGCACCTTCCGCACGGGTGCTGGCAGGAGAACTGGCACGGGCGAAGGAGCGTGCGTCTTCGCGAGGCAAAGGATCCAGGGTTTGTCTTGAGCAATGTATACACGTGCGTGAGAGACTGCCAGTGGAAGGGGCGTATGTACCTGAAGGGTGAGACCGTTATTACTGACAGATGGGATGTGCCACGGCACTTCCTGAGGGAGAGTCTTTGATGCACACACACGATTGGGTGGCAGAGCAAGCGACTTGTGGATGCCGGGTGCTGCGGTGCCAGGAGTGCGGGGTCGCAAAGTCACGTGAGAAGTGCGCTCTACATCAACCGCACAAGCACTGCAGCCGATGCTACTACCTGCAGGAGCTGCACGGGATGCAGGACATGATCCCCCGACACATGCACATCGTTGCAGAGTACCAGACTGCGCTCATCAACATGGGCGTGGACGTTCCCCGTGGGGAGTTTCCTGCCCGGGTTCTGGATATCGGGTGCGGCATCGGCTACTTTGCCCCCTTCTTCTTGGGACTCGGTTACCAGTACGAAGGCATCGAGATGGACACGTGGGCCTCCCGGTACGTGAGGAGCGCGTACATGGTGACTACCCACAACTGCGCGTTCGAGGACTTTGACGGCGCGCGCCAGTGGGACGCGATCGTGGCATCCCATGTGGTGGAGCACTTCCAGGACGCGCCGAGGCAGCTTGCCCGTATCCTGGAGATGCTGAAGCCCGGTGGCCGGTTCTACGGGATCATCCCGGAGGGGTCCGATCTCGGAAATCCGGACCACGAGTGGTTCTTCCCGGAGGGTGCCATTGAACGATGGTTGGATGAGCTAGGCTTTGTGGAGATCCGGACCTACTGCGCGAACGTGGTCCCGTATGAGAGGTTCATCTACCTCGCAGCGGAAAAGCCGTTGACCAACACGTGTGAACTTTGTACGATTCAGGTTGACAACTAGAACTCCCCATGGCGAGGAGCCCAGGCTGATCCCCCGGGCAACCCATCGTGGAGAAAGCGCCACTTTCTGTGCACAGGCGGAGGGTGGCGCTTTCTTTTGCCTCTGGAGAACACATGTACAACGCAGCAGATGAAGAGACAGTCAACGCTCGGAAAGAAGATGTCGCCCGTGAGCGTAGGCAGGAGCTTGAGGATATCCGGCTCCTACTCAAGCGTCCCGAGGGCGTGAGGTTCTTTCGTCGCTTGCTGCGGCAAGGTCACATGTTCCACACGACCTATACAGGGAATTCACAGGGGATGTTCCTTGAGGGCCACAGGAACTTTGCGTTGATGTTCTTCAACGACATTGTGGAGACCGCACCCGACCGGGTGCCTGATTTGTTGATCACGGAGAAGGAGAAGGAGAAGGAACATGTCAGCTGACACGAATGTACAGGATCCTGCCGCGCAGGGTAACACCAATGCGGACGGAGCGGGAGACTCGCCTCCCGCGCAAAACGATGCCGGTGCACAGGCAACGCCTCCCCCGGCCGAGGGCAGTGACGCCCCGGCAACCGGCGGGGATGCGCCGCCTGCGACCACTCCAGTGGAGTATGAGGAGTTCGAGGTCGCAGAGGATGTCCATGTGGACACCGGGATTGTTGGCGAGTTCAAGGAGACGGCGAAGGGCATGGGCCTTTCGCAAGAGAACGCACAGAAGCTGGTAGATCTTGCGACCCGGAACGCCCACGTGCAGCAGGAAGCGGTTGCTCGTCAGTGGGGTGAGGTCCGGGAGAACTGGGTCAACGAGCTGAAGGCGGATCACGAATTTGGCCAGCAAAATTTTGATTCGACGGTAGAGCGTGCGAACCGTGCGCTTCGGAAGTTCGATGAAGGCGGGGAACTGGCGAAGTACATCTCCAGCACCGGCCTCGGAGACTACCCTCCGCTCATCAAGATGCTGGCTCGTATTGACAAACGAACAGGCGAAGATTCGGTGGATGCGCAGAGTTCGACTCCAGCACAGGGCTTGGAGGATGATGCTGCCATCTTCTACCCGAATCAGGGAAAGCAATAGGAGAACAATATGTCAACTCTTGCAGCTACAAGTCCCACTCTTGCGGATCTTGCCGCAAGGATGGAAGACAAGAAGATCGCGAAGGTCGTTGAGATCCTCAACATGACCAACGAGATCCTCGATGACATGGCCTGGATCGAGTGCAATGATGGCACCAACCATCGCACCACGATCCGTTCAGGCCTCCCCAGTGGAACGTGGCGCTTGCTCAACTACGGCGTGCAGCCCGAGAAGAGCCGCTCCGTGCAGATCAGCGACTCCACAGGTATGCTCGAAAGCTATGCCGTCATCGACAAGGCGCTGGCCGACCTCAACGGGAATTCTGCGGCATTCCGTCTCTCCGAGGACATGGCCTTCATCGAGGGTATGAGCCAAACGATGGCCAGCACCATCGTCTACGGCAACATCAGCAGCGACCCCGAGAAGTTCACCGGCCTCGCGCCCCGGTACAACAGCCTCTCCGCCGAGAACGGTGAGAACATCATCGACGGTGGTGGCACCGGATCGGACAACACGTCCATCTGGTTCGTCACCTGGGGCAACAGCATCTGCCACGGTCTTTACCCCAAGGGTAGCGTGGCCGGCCTGAAGCACCGGGATCTCGGTGAGGATACCGAGACCGATGCCGCTGGTGGCAAGTACCAGATCTACCGCAGCCACTACAAGTGGGACGCGGGTCTGACCCTGCGCGACTGGCGGGGCCTCGCACGTATCGCCAACGTCGACGTGAACGAACTCGCGGATGCAGGCGAGTCCGGGTTCGACGGAGCGGACATCCCCAACCTCATGATCCGGGCGTATCACAAGATCCGCCGGGTCATGAAGCGTGGCCGCACGGTCATCTACGTGAACGAGACCGTCTACACGGCTCTCGACCTCGTCGCGTCGAACCGCACCAACACGTGGTTCACCAAGGAGCACGGCGTAGATGGCATGCCCATCGTGAAGTTCCGGGGCATTCCCATCAAGCAGGTGGACGCGATTCTGGACACTGAGGAAGCCGTATCGTAAACGGCCCCTTCTCCGGGGGCGAGTGAGTTCTGCGGAATGATCTCGTCCCCATTTTGAAGCACTCATCGAAAACGGAGGAATCACGATGATTCTCGACAAGCAGAACCTTTTCAGCGAAGACCAGGAAGTGACAGACAGTGCAGCCAGCACTAACATCATCGATTTGGGTGCCGTCACCAACAACGTGGCCGGCACGCCCACCACGCCCCACCTCAAGGGCGGAACCCGTGGCCGCATTCGTGCGCAGGTCACCACGGCCTTCGAGACCCTCACCTCGTTGCAGGTCAGCGTCCAAGTGGATACTATTGAGGCGTTCTCCAGCCCCAAGACCATCCTCCTTGGCGAGGACATCGCGCAGGCGAGCCTCGTCGCTGGCGCGGTCCTCATCGACGTGGCCATCCCCGCCGAGGTGGACGAGCGGTATCTTCGGCTTTACTACACCGTGACCGGAACGACCGCGACTGCGGGCGCCGTGCTCGCGGGGATCACCATGGACCAGCAGGTCAGCTAAAAGGAGACCAGACATGACAAAGGCTGAACGCACATGCAACAAGCATTGCTTCTTCGCCGGTCGTGAATGGGCTCCTGGCGAGGTGATCGCCGAAGCCGATGTGCCGGAAGGGGGCTTGCCAACGCACTTCGGGCCTACTGAAGAGCGTGTCAGCAGGTGGAAGATCAACACCGCCGCAGGCGTAAAGCCTGTGGACGCGCCTCGTCCTGAAGCGAAGGACGCGGAGATTCCCGTGGCGGACCACGTCACCACGGGCGCACCCGCAACCTTGGCGCAGGCCCAGGAGCAGTTGCTCGGGGAGACCGTCCTCCAGAAGGATGGCCAAGTCCCGATGACGCTCGGGGAAGCGCAGGCGTTCGCGTAGTATTCGTTCCCCGGGGCCCCGTGGCCCCGGGGAGCCTTTCTATCGGAGAAGGAGAGATCATGGAAATCCTGAGAACCGTGTGGTCAGTGGTTAACACTCCTGCGGGGGTGACGTTTGTGGCCAGCATCGCGCTGTACATCCTGAACAAGGTCTACGCGGCGAAGCCCCTCTGGAAGAAGTACGAGGGAACGCTCATCGCCGCTGTGAAGTTTGCGGAGAAGGAGATCCCGGACGGTTCCGCCATCAAGGCTGTGGCTCGCCTGGACGCGGCACTCAAGTATGCCCTCAAAGTGATCGAAGCCGCCGAGGGCCAGCTCCCGCCGAAGAAAATCGCGGAAGTGAAGGAGGGGCTGCAGATCACGCACGCGAACCTGGAGAAGTCTGGAGGGCTTTCCCATGGTAGCGTTGCTGATTGAAATCCTGGGGGTGCTGATCCGATCTTTTTTGCCGGCACTTGCCGAGATCAGGGAGAAGAACCGTGAAGCTGTCGAACACGCTGGCGATCCTGATGTTGATAACGAGTTCTTCGATCGTCCCCGGCTGTGATATCTTCGGAACCCGGGCGGTGTACGTGCCGCCCGGGACTACCGTTGAACTTGCAACTCCTCAGAAGTTTGTGGGGTGGGTGAAAAACAAGGAGACGGGCAAGCGTGAGCGACGGACGGTTGAGGCGCAGGCAGGCTGGCGTGTCGGGAGACCAAAATGAGCAGCGTCATCGAGATATGTAATCGCGCCATTACGGAGATCGGGGGCTACCCGATCCAAGCGTTGACCGAGCAGACCAAGGAGGCGCAGACGTGCTCTCTGTTGTACGCGCCGGCCCGCGATGAAGTTCTGCGGGCGCACCCGTGGAACTTCGCCACGCGCCGGGTTACGCTTGCGCTTCTGAGCGAGACGTACACAGGCTGGACCTACGCATACCAGTACCCTACGGACTGCCTCCTGGTCCGCGAGATATACGATGCCACGTCGGTTACGCCAGGCAACTATGGTCTCACAGAGCAGGCGATCTTTGAGAACACACGGGCCGTGTCATACAAGCCCGAGTTCGAGGTCGCTGCGGATTCGACGCTGACGAGCAAGGTGATCCTGACGGAGAAGGAGAATGCAGTCCTGATCTATACGGCCCGGGTCACAGACACCAATATGTTCGACCCCCTCTTCACAAGGGCTCTTGCGCTGCGCCTGGCTGCGGACCTCGTCACCCCGATGAAGGGTGACCCTCAGATGAAGCAACGCCTCGAGGAGCAATCTTACCGGGCGATCATGCAGGCCGAGGCCGACAACGCCAACGAGTGCCAGAAAGACCCGGACAACGCGAGCACCTTCGTATCCGCGAGGTTCTGACATGCTTACAGGCGCAGTGCAACCGTCGTTCACGGGAGGCGAGTGGTCCCCGAGTCTTTACGCTCGAGTGGATCTGCAGAAATATCCCACGGCGCTCCGCCTGTGTGAGAACTTCATCATTCACCCCCACGGGGGCGTAAGCAATCGCGCCGGCACCGAATTCATAATTGAAGTGAAGGACAGCACCAACACGGTGCGCCTGATCCCGTTTGAGTTTTCTGTAGAGCAGGCTTATGTACTGGAGTTCGGTGACCAGTACATCCGCGTCATTAAAGACGGGGGGCAAATCGATGAGCCCGCTGGGAGTGGTACAGACATTGTCGAAGCCGCGACCTACAAATGGACAGCATCGGGAAGCGGAACCAATGAGTACTACTGCGAGGCGTTGGCTGGAGGAGACCCGTCGATCTCGGAACCGAAGGGAGTTTATGAGGATGTTGGAGGCGCAGACACTGACATGCCCACAGGTATCCTCGGCTCGCTCGCGGCGGGGGAGTGGAACTACGGGGACAACGACTCCCTCGGGTACAGCACGGTCTATGTCCGACTCTCCGACAACGTGGACCCGGATACAAAAGCGGACGGATACCTAGAAGCATCCTACCCGGTGGAAATCGTCTCCCCCTACTTGCACGGAGATCTTGCGCAGCTCAAGTACACGCAGAGCGCCGATGTCCTATACATCACACACCCGGACTACGCGCCGCGCAAGCTCTCCCGGACTTCCCACTACGCATGGACGCTGACTACGATCTCCTTTGCGGCGGGCGTGGCCACGCCTACCAACTTCGCGTCTGGCACCGGGGGGACCAACACCTACAAGTTAACCGCAGTGGATGCGGATGGCCTGGAGTCGGGCCCGACTGCTGCGGTGACCGGATCAGACACTACTACGCTTTCCTGGACCACACAGAGCGTGGCGAAGTTCAACGTCTACAAGGCAGAGGCGGACGGGATCTACGGGTGGATCAAATCCGTGGACGGCAGCAAGACCTCGTGGACCGCTTCCAACATTGACCCGGACTACACCAAGGGCATCCCCATCGTCAAGGATCCGTTCGATGCCCTCAGTGATTACCCCGGCGTTGCGACATTCTTCGAGCAGCGCCTGCTCTATGCCAGGACAGACAACAAGCCGCAGACTCTCTGGGGTTCCGTCACAGGCGACTTCGAGAACCAGAACATCTCCGATCCGCTGCGAGATGACGATGCGTACAACTTCACCATCAATGCACTGCAGGTCAATGAGATCGTCTGGATGGTTCCGCTCAACAATGAACTGATCATCGGCACGACGGGCGCAGAGTGGAAGCTATCTTCCGGCAGTCAGTCCGACGCGGTGACTCCAACCAACGTAAAGATGAGCATGCAGTCTCGCTGGGGCTCGCACAACGCACTGCCTCAGCTCATCGGGAACAGCATCATCTTCGTGGGCAAGGGTGGCAGCATAATCCGGGATCTGCAGTACAACCTCGAGCAGGATGGGTACACTGGCAATAACCTCACAATTCTGGCGAGCCATCTGCTCAAGGACCGTTCCATATCCGAGTGGGCGTATCAGCAGGTGCCGGACCCCCTCGTATGGTGCGTGCGCGACGATGGCAAGATGCTCACGCTCACCTACGCGAAAGAGCATGACGTATGGGGCTGGGCCCGGCATACGACGGATGGGAATTTCAAGAGTGTCTGCTCCGTGCCCAACGCATCCGGCAAGGACGAGGTCTATGTTGTGGTCGAGCGCACGATCGGCGGGACGGCCAAGAAGTACATCGAGTACTTCAAGGATCGCCTGACCGACGATGACATCGAGCAGGCATGGTTCGTGGACTCGGGCCTCCGCCTCAATGCACCGATTACGATCACTGGCGCCACACAGGCGGACCCCGTGGTGATCACAGCTACCGCCCACGGATTCTCCGATGGCGATCTCGTGGACATCCGAGACGTGGCGGGGATGACCGAGCTGAACGGCAACAGATACACCGTGGCCAATGCAGACACGAACACCTTCGAGCTGCAGACATGGTCGCCCACGCCCGTGGACGTGGACGGGTCGGCCTTTACAGCATACACCTCTGGCGGCACCGTGCGCGAAGCGGTAACCACCGTCTCCGGGCTCAGTCATCTCGAGGGCGAGACGGTCTCCATTCTGGCAGACGGTAGCGTGCTTCCTCAACAGACGGTCTCCTCAGGTGCCATCACGCTGCCGTCTGCTGCTTCTATCGTGACGATCGGTCTCCCATTCACATCGAACCTCGAAACCATGGAGATTGAACTCGCTGTGGAGGCTGGCACGCTCCAGGATAAGAAGCGGCAGATCAAAAGCGTCACGGTTCGCTTCGAGAAGGCCCGTGCCTTCTGGGCGGGCCCGAGTTCGGACCGCTTGGTGGAGCTGCAATTCCGCCAGTACGAGAATTACGATTCCGCCATCGACCTGTACACAGGCGATCGCGAGATGTTCGTTCATTCTGGTGAGGTCGATCAGGGACGGGTCTACATCCGAAACGTGGATCCCGTTCCTCTCACTGTCCTCGCCCTCATGCCGAAGGTTGAGTATGGCCCGAGCTAAAGCGCATGTCGTTCCCGCCAATGTCCAGCACGTTGGGGACATGTTCGGCCGCATTCGTAAGGCGGACCATGACGAGTGCTATGCTGCCCTCGGTCGTTCCGCAGAGGAAGGCCTCATGCAGTCTTTTGCGGCATCACGAATGGCTTGGGCTGCTGTCACCGCATCAGAGACAATCGCGGTCTTTGGATGTGCGGCGGCGTCCTTGCTCACGGACACCGGAGTCCCGTGGATGGTCGGCACGGATAAGGTCTCCGAGTACCGGGTGTCCTTCGCTCGCGGAGGCCGGCGGTACACAAAGAAGATGAAGAGGGTCTTCTCATACCTGGAGAACTGGGTGGACGCGAGGAACACTCTGTCGTTGAGGTGGCTGCAGTGGTGCGGCTTCACGATTGAACCTGCACAGCCCTATGGGTTCGAGCAGCGGCCATTCCACAGGTTTTACATGGAGGAATCAAGATGTGCGTAGTTACGGCTCTTGCGGCGTTGCCTTCGGCCCTGACAGGCCTCGGCGGGCTTATGGTTAGCGCGGGTACTATCGCCGCCGACGTGGCCCTCGGCCTCGGCGTGGCGTCGATGTTCCAGCAGTCTAAAGCGACCAACTACCAGGCGCAGTCCGCGCAGAACCAACAGGTGGCGCAGAATCGTGCGATCGAGTACCAGGCGCAGATCCAGGACAATAACGCCGAGATCATGGAGATGCAGGCGCAGGATGCCGAGGCCCGGGGCGAGTCGGAGGAGACGGATCTCCGCCGGAAGGTAAGCCGCTTGAAGGGTGCGCAGAGGGCGAAGTACGGCGCCTCCGGTGTTGTCACGGACGCGGGGAGCCCGCTGGACGCACTCCTTGACACGACTGCGGAAGAGGAACGGGACGCGCTTACGATCCGCCACAACGCAGCCATGGAGGCCTGGGGCCATCGGGTATCTGCGGCGGACACCCGCTCCCAGGCAAATCTCACCCGCTACCGGAAGGTCGATCCGGACATTCCGTACCAGACTACCCTTCTGAGTGGGAAGAGCAAAATGTATGACCGTGCCGGAGGACTTGTGTCCTCGACGGCCCGGTTCGCCGGACTGTAGGAGCCATCATGCCACGAGTCCCGACATATCAACAGCAAGTATCCGCCCGAGCAATGCCCGGTGTGCGGCAGTCAACGAACGTCTCTGCAGATTCGTTCGGAGCGCAGCAGGCCGGGTGGGACATGCGCAAGGGACAGGCCATGGAGGCCATCGGTGACTCGATGGCGAACAACTCGAATCGGGCGATGGACATCGCCACGAGCTTCAAGGTCCGTGCAGAGAGGGCCCTCGTTCGCGACCGGGTCAACAAGTTGCGAGCAGACCTGGACAAGCACGAGCTGGAACTGAGAAAGCGCCAAGGTGAGCACGCCTTCAACGCAGAATCGGAGATGAAGAATTTCATCGAAGAGCAGAAGAAGGCGTACTACCGTTCTTCCAAGCTCTCCCCGCGAATGCGGGAAATGCTCGACAGCAATTTCTCGACGGTGTCACAGCCGTACCAGCGGCGGGCATACAGTCACCAAATCCAGGAGATTGAGAAGTTCGACATGGCCACGCTGGAGGCCGAGAACGCGCAGGCGATCACGGACATCCGCAATCGTCCCACGGACGCGGATACGATGGCCCTCGCCCTGTCGGAGATTGAGCAGAACACGATCTCTCTGTATCGCGATAAGCTGGGTCTACCCGCAAACGCGGTGCGCGGGAAGCTCAAGGAAGCGTACCGGAACGCGCACATGCAGGCGCTCACAGTGATGCTCGATCAGGAGCAGTTCGGTCCTGCCCGGGCACGCCTGGACCAGATCGAGGATCTCTACAACCCCAAGGACAAGGACGGCAAGCGCAAGGGTGAGAGCCTTCTTGACCCAGCGTGGAAGGCCAAATTCCGCGCAGATCTTGACCGAGCGGAGATCCCGGTCAAGGCTGCGGCCATCGTGTCGAAGCTCAAGGACTTGCCACAGAAGGAACAGTGGAAGGCCGTGGACGCTGTCCGTGAGGAGAACCCCGATCTTGCGAATGTCATCGATCGGCAGCTGTCGATCTGGCACAACCGAGAAACTGCGATGCGGCGTGAACGTGATGACAAGATCACGAGTGCCTACCTCGATCAGATCTGGAAAAACCCGACGCTCGACAACGTCAAGAACGCCATCCCGAAGGGGATCAGTGGAGACCTGAAGTGGGATCTCTACACCAAGGGGCTCCGTGCTGTGGACGCGTCCATGAAGCGTGCGGCCCTCGGACGCGGACCGGAAATCAAGGACTCGAAGGACTACTCCCTGGCGAAGGAGATGGTGCGCCTCGACCCCGAGCGATTCGACATCACGCAGTTCCGGGAGGTGCTGAGCCCGAAATCCATGCGGAGGCTGAAGCTCTACCACGATTTCCACCTCGGGAAGGCGAAGCCGAAGGAAGCTGCCAGCGAGAAAGCCCTTGAGGGATTCCTCTCCGACGTGGCGCCGATCCTCAAGGCATCGCACAAGCTCTCGTGGGAGAAGAACCCTGCGCTATTTGCCCGGATGCTGTCCAAGGCCGAGGAGCGTTATCGGGAAGAGCAGGACGAGGATGGCAAGATCCCCATGGACAAGAAGCGGTCTCTCTTCGTCGAAATCGCGACGATGGACCCGGACAAATTTGAGGACGATCTCGAGTCCGCAGGGGAACTGAACGAAGAAGGGAAGTACCTCATCGATACGACAACTTCTCCTGACGGCTTGACAGAGTCAGTCCATTTCCGGGACCGCAGTGGCGCGGATGTCCGTACTCTCCAGAAGAAGTTCTTCAGGCACGAGAACTCCCAGGAGTTCAAAGACTGGCTCGAGAAGGGCGGCTACGACAAGCATGAATTCCGAAATGGTGAGGTAATCGGATACAAACTGGCCCAATCCAGAAAGTCAATGATTGCTGGAAAAATCGCAGGCAGCATTCCGTTCATCGACCCCATATCAAAACCTGGGATGAGATCTTTTGCAATGAAGGCATTCAAAGAATACATCGAGGCCGGAAGATTCGACCCAAGGCATACAGAATCGTATGAGCGCTTCTTGGATTCGAACCTTAAGCACCCAGGAGTCCAGGCACGCTTCGATCACGAGACCGGCCGTGCGTATGTGTACGACCGTGGCTTCTTTGAGCAGAAGTTGCTGAACGTGCAGGCGGGGGTCAAAGAAAAAGACCCCGCCGCAGCCCGGGCGGAATATGTCATCGATGACCGGACGGGGGATCGTTTTCGTCCTGCAGAACAGAGAATCGAAAACGGGGTGCTTATCCGTATCCTGTACGATCGAGACGGGAATCCTCGTACCGCACGCATCCCCGTCAAAAAGAAGGGCACTGACAAATGAGCGCACTCCCCGAAGGGTTCGCGATCGCAGAAGGCGCCGAGTGGGAAGACGAAACGCCTCCGAAGCCTGAGCAGTCCCCCGTAGTTGACTACGAGATCGACGAGACGGCTAAGTGGGAAATCGACCCCACGCCTCCGTCTGTTCCAAAGGCTCCTCCTATCGAGCAGAAGGGGCTTGTTCCTGACATAAGTCAGCGCCTGGATCTGCAGCGCACCCTCAGGGAGTACGGCAATCTCGACCAAGCACTCCAGGCGTATGGGGACGTGCGTCGGGCTCTGATAGCTACGGAGAATGTGAGCCCTCAAGAAGCCGCGAAGATGGCAGAGATGTCCGCGCAATTCGGACTCCCACGGGATGCGGTGCTGGCGAAGTACAAGTCCCTGGAAGACAGGCGCACTCTTCAGAAACTGCAGGACATTGTATTCCGCATTGACCAGAGTGGAAACCTCGAGAACCCCTTCCTCATCCAGCATCTGGTCAATCCTGTGAAGGCACGAGCGTTGATCGATGACGCAGCGGTTCTGTCAGAGCTGGAGTATCTGGTGCGGGCGCGAGCCACTGAAGGCTTCTGGGGCTCGGCGTACAAGTATTTTCCGGAACCTATGATCGCAACAACCAAGCAGTTTGCCGGCGCGGGGGTCCAGATCATGGGGGATCTTTACGAGGGGACCAAGGCTCTGGATGAAGTGTACCCCGGCCTCGGGAAAGCTCTGCTTGACACTTCCCTAACGTCCAAGACATTCTACTGGGTTCCGCGTGCGTTGGGTGTCAACGAGAAACACATGGCGCAATTCCGCAGGGAGTATCTGACACATCGATACCTCCCGTCCACAGGCAAGACAATGGACGTGGTTCGCGATCTTGCGGGCATCCTCCCGCAATGGGGAGCCACGATGGCTGCGGCGTACTTCGCGCCGCCGCTAGCGCCGGCGGTTGCGGGCTCTTTCATCTATGGAACGCACAGCGCCGAGCTATACGACAAAGGCGTTCCCCTCCTGAACCGGGCGCTCACGGGAATCCCCAGTGCAGTAGGGCAGGGGCTCCTTGAGAATATCGGCGTGGGGAAATCACTCGGCCTAATTCGTGCGGGAAGCTTTTCTCGAGCGGCGGCTATGAACTTTCTGCGTGCGTCCGCTACCGAAGGCGGGACGGAAGCCTTCCAGAAGCTTGTGGACGAGGCGGCAAAGATGTCCGCAGAAGGGACGTGGCAAGGAAAGCCCATGGGGGAGATCCTGGCCGAGTACGTCAACCGTTTGCCTGA
>Ga0272441_10008963_pt1 | contig 15625 bp, 15 predicted proteins | sample SSMProp6N_FD_193582 | JGI IMG/M metagenome (GOLD analysis project Ga0272441, IMG submission 193582) | Marine sediment archaeal communities from Little Sippewissett salt marsh, Falmouth, MA, United States - SSM-Prop-6N | ecosystem: Environmental > Aquatic > Marine > Wetlands > Sediment ... | reverse complement strand
AGAGGGCGCTCACGGTCCCCGGGATGAGCAGCACCGTCGCCCTCTTCGAAAGGATGATCAGTGAAAATACAATGGTCAGTGTGGGCCACAGGTAATTGACCAGTCCGATCTCTATCGCCTGCCGGCGGTCCAGGGCGAGTCCCAGGCCGAGATAGAGTGCCGTCGTATAGATGAGGAATAGTGCCCCGCACCCGAAGAGATAGAGACGGGGGAGTTGCAGCAGACGTGCGACAGCATGATCTCGACATATAAGATTACCTGCCAGGATAGAACCGCCCGTCAGATAGACGGCGGCACCTGCCGTGAGGGGACCCACCTCCTCGGCGATACTCCGTGCCAGGGCGATGCTGGTACTCCAGAGCAGGATTGCCAGGAAGCCGAGGACCGTATGCCGGTTTATCTTTACCATGCCGAATATCACAGGATATATACACTCCGCACCCCTTACCCCGCCGACTGGAGACGGGGAACCCTTCCACGGCGGCCCGGGACCATCCTGCATCCTCTCCGAAATAGGATTCTCTGTATCATGATACATCGTAAAATGGAACAGGAACGACGCCGACGCTCAGGGTGGACAGTACCTCTCACGGGAGAACCGGTGCGGCATGCCCCTCCCGGTGATATTTTCACTTGACATCGGCAGGTAACATGGATATACGATGCGTCTTATACGATAGCCCAGATGGACCTTTGCTGTCGTATCACATATCAACAGGTTGTATATGTGCAGTACTATTTCTGGTGTTTATGACTTCTAGCTGTGTTGAGTAAATAAGAACCACCTTATTGCTAACTGAGATAGCCGGATGTTGCGCATTATGGAATATGTAATCCCTTTTCATGTACCCCGGGATAGAGCACCCATCCGGAAGGTCATTCCCTCAACACGTCATCCCAAGCAGACATGTCCCGGCATACCGGTTCATTCCCCCCCACGGAGCACCGGTGCCCGTCCTGCCTCTCATCATGCGAAGCCGGCAGGCTGCGATACCCAAGAAAAAGACTGGCGGGACCAGGACTCTTTGCAATACAAGGCCTCCCCGACAACCAGCAGGCCACACATAACCGGCCTCGTATTACCCTGTACTGACAGCATCTATAGACACGGTACCCGTGGGATACCCATGCCACAGGACACTCAGCGATTTTTCACTGCCCGTGGGGGCAGATATTAATCATATTAACAGGAGGTTATGTATATGACTGAAGAAAAAAAAGGTTTTATGGACTGGTATTTTAAGTCAAGCCTGATCATGCGGATTTTTATTGCCTTTATTCTTGGCGCCGTTGTCGGACTTGCCGTCGGGCCCGGTATCGTGTGGGTCAAGCCCTTCGGAGATCTCTTCGTTCGACTGCTGAAGATGATCGTTATGCCCGTTATCTTATTCACACTCGTTGTCGGTTCCGCCAGTATCAGCCCGGCACGACTGGGGAAGGTGGGTGTCAAGATAGTCGCCTTCTACCTGTTCACGTCAGGCCTGGCCGTTGCCATCGGTCTCATTGCAGCAAATATCTTCCGCCCCGGTGCAGGCATGGAATTGGGAGCCGGCGACGCTGCCGGGAAAACAATTCAGCAGCCACACCTCGTGGATACACTGCTCAATATCATTCCGACCAATCCCTTCGGCGCCATCTCGGGGGGTAAGGTCCTGCCGACGATTTTCTTCGCCATCATGTTCGGTATCGGTATCTCCTATCTCATGATAAGCGAGGACGAGCGCATCAAGAAGGCGAGTACATCGGTATACAGTTTCTTTGAAGGTGCCGCCGAGGTCATGTATCTCGTCGTACGATGGGTGCTTCAGTACGCACCGATCGGCGTCTTCGCACTGATCGCCGTCGTCTTCGGAACGCAGGGGGCAAAGGCCTTTGGTCCCCTGGGCATGGTCACACTTGCCGTGTACCTGGGATTGGTAGTCCATATGGTGGTGGTCTACTTCGGATTCCTGAAGTTCTTCAAACTCAAGATCGGCACCTTTATCGGAGGGGCCAAAGAGGCCATGACGACTGCCTTCGTCACCCGCAGCAGTAGTGGAACACTCCCCGTTACGATGAGGAATGCCGAAGAAAATCTCGGTATTTCGCGGAGTATCTATTCCTTCACGCTCCCCCTCGGCGCGACGATCAACATGGACGGAACGGCGATTTACCAGGGTGTCTGCGCCCTCTTCATCGCCTTTGCAGTGGGCATTGACCTTACCTTCACACAGCAGTTGACCGTTATCCTGACGGCCGTCCTGGCATCGATCGGGGCTGCCGGAGTCCCCGGCGCCGGTGTGATCATGCTCCTCATGGTCCTTGATTCCGTCGGATTACCGGTAACGGAAGGCACACCCGTGGCCATGGCCTATGCCATGATCCTGGGAATCGATGCCATCCTCGACATGGGCCGGACCGGCCTGAACGTCACGGGAGACCTGACGGGCACAACAATCGTCGCAAAGTCGGAAGGTGAAATCGATCTTTCGAAGTGGAAGTAACCTGATTCCGAAAAGCGGCCCCGGGACAGGGTTTCCCCTGTCTCCGGGGCTCTTTCCTTCATTGACTCCAGCCGCCACTCAGGGATCCGACACCCTGTCTTTCAATGGATCGAGGAAATTGTACAGGATATCGGCCATCTCGGCGGTTCTCAGATAGCCGAATGCCTTGTGGGGATTGCCCCTTCCCTGAAACTCATAATCGTTGACTACAATGTGATCGTTGATCCCGACACCAGTGGAATTTTCGCTGAAATCATCACGCAGTTCGTAATTGATCGTGATATTGTCCTCCAGATCGGCGAGGTTGATCCAGGTACGCCTGATTGCTTCGGGAACGACAGGTTTCACCCGCTTCATCAGTCTCTGTGCCTGTTCCGTCGCTATCTTGCTCATGACGACGGGGATGCCGAGGGGTGAGCCGATGGTCACAAAGGTGTCAATATCTGCGGGAACCGACCCCCCAGTCATAACATCATAGGCGATGATGGAACCCATGGAATGGGCAATGAGCATGATCTCCTCGCCGCGGTATCGATGGAGCAGTCGCCGCACTATCTCCCGGAGTGCGTCTCTCAAGAGCTTCCCCCGTGCCTTCGTCGAGAGACAACTCGTGCAGTAATACATCTCGAGGTCACGGAAATACCGGTGGATCACCGTATCGGTAATATCCCGAAAATTGATGGTCATATCGTCGTTGAGGAAGAGAGACTTCAACTGGCTGTTGACGAAGGAAAGCAGCTTCTCTCTCAATCTGCTGGGCCTGAGCACCCCGGCAGTGACCGACGGCACATAGGGCTCGTCGTCATAGAGAGGCGAATCAGTGGCAGTGACAGCGGGATCGAGGGGGGCATGGTGGAAGAGATCGGCCCAGTAGACGATGCGGAATCGAAAGGGTAATACGGGATGGCCGCGCCGCTTCATGCCCTCGCAGAGGGCCCGCTTCCAGTTACGCTGGAGTATGGTTCGGGGCGGTTTATTCCCCAGGCCGTGAATACCTATGATGATCCGCGCCACACCCGGCACTCCCTCTCTGCAATAAGACACCCGCCCGTTCTCTCTGTCTCCGGCAGGATCTCCGGTCTCGAATTTCGGGGACAGCGGCACGGGCACAGAAACTACGGGGCCTTATCTGTTCTCCCTTCCCTTTCGGCCAGCATCTTCACGGCATCTGTCTTTTCAAGGAAGAGCTGCATATGCGGGAAGGGTATCTCGATGCCCGCCCGATCCAGTGCCCCTTTGCATTTCTCTGTGTATTCCCAGGTCAGGGGAAATTTCTGTAGCGGGTCCCTGGTCCAGAAACGAAGCTGCATATCCACACTGCTGTCGCCCAGTCCGGTTACAATGACCACGGGAGGGGGATCGGCGAGTATCCGGTCATCGCCCCGAACGGTTTCCAGCATGACATCCCGTGCCCGTGCCATATCCTCTTTGTAGGCGATACCGATGGACACACGGACCCTTATTTTCGGTGTCAGTGTGTAGTTGACGATTCGTTCCTGCGACAGCTGTTTATTCGGCACCACGACGGTCTCATTGTCGAATCCCGTCAGGACCGTCGTCCGCAGGCGGATCTCGGACACCGATGCATGCATATCACCGATGGATATCCAGTCACCCTCCTGAAAGGGCCTGTCAATAATAATGGCTATCCCGGAAATTATATTAGAAATGGTATCCTGCGCCGCAAAGGAGAGCGCCAGACCGGCGATACCGACACCGGCGATGAGGGAGCTGACATTGATCTGCAGCTGATCGGCAATGGTGAGACCGGCAAAGATTACGATGCCGTATTTGATGAATCGCAGGAGCATGTTCTGGGCATGGACCGAGGTCTTCGCCCTGACCAGAACGGTCCTCATCCCCTTCCGGATGAGAGAATTGGCAATCACGAAGAGGATGACCAAGACGAGGGCCATGACGATATTGGGGAGATAGGTCATGAGCCGTGTCAGCAGTGACTGCACATCGATAAATTGCAGAAAACCTTCGGTCATAGATCACCTCCGTACATCGGTATTATGGAAGAAACAGGCATCGCGCCGCCTTTCATGCACGGTGTCGTGCCGAGGAAGGCCTGCACGACCGAACGGCCACAACGGCAATACACTGCTGACCCGCGCCATCCCGATTCAGGGCATCTCCGGTGGGCCACCGGCCATCATGCTTATACCATGAATCATATCGCCATCGATAGTCAATATTTTCCTTCACGCGGCGACACGCACATATCCTCGCATTGAGTCGCCCGATTTACACCGGGCGACTGAACTGCGGATTACTTCAGAACAGGTCTCTAAATTCGCCGTATCCCTCTTTCTCAAGTGAATCAATGGGGATAAATTTGAGAGACGCCGAGTTGATGCAATAGCGCAATCCCGTCGGCTGCGGCCCATCGTCGAATACATGTCCCAGATGTGAATCGGCCTTCTTGCTTCGCACCTCCGTTCTCACCATGAAGAGCGTCTTGTCCACATTCTCGACGAGGACATCGGCCTGTATCGGCCTGGTAAAGCTTGGCCAGCCCGTTCCCGAATCAAATTTGTCACGAGAACTGAAGAGGGGTTCGCCGGAGACGATATCGACATAGATCCCTTCGTCCTTGTTGTTCCAGTATTCGTTGTCAAAGGGCCGTTCGGTGCCTTCCTGCTGGGTCACTTTGTACTGCAGTGCCGTCAATCGCTCCCGCAGCTCCCCCTCCGACGGTTTCTGGTACCTTCTCTCTGTGGGGGCATCCTTCCCCCACACACGATCGATATACTTATCACGTCCCGACATGGACCGGTAGAAGGTATACTTCACCGAATGCTTCTTGTAGTAGTCCTGGTGGTACTCTTCCGCCTCCCAGAACCTTTCATGGGGGACGATCTCGGTGACCACGGGCTGGTCAAAACGTCCCGACTGTTCGATTACCCGCTTTGAATCCTCGGCCAGGACCCGCTGCTCTTCACTGTGATAAAAGATCCCTGATCGATACTGCGATCCCCGGTCGACAAAGGATCCCCCTCCATCGGTGGGATCGATCTGCCGCCAGAAGACATCGAGGATCTCCTCGTAACTGATCTGTTCGGGATCGAAGGTGATCTGCACTGCCTCGGCGTGGCCCGTCTTCCCTGACGAAACCTCTCCATAGGTGGGGTTGTCTGTATGGCCACCCGTATAGCCGCTCACCACGTCGATGACGCCATCCAGTTTTTCGAACGTCGCCTCTATGCACCAGAAGCACCCTCCGGCGAGGGTCGCTGTCTCGAGTCCTGCTGTATTCTTTTCCATTGACACATCCTCCGTGCGATTTTTGTCAGCACCGGCTCCTGCGACACCTCCTATCAGAAGCGCGAATAATATATATGTGAATATCCTTGTTTTCATCATTTCCTCCGTCGTAACGCCTGACGTCTCCGGATCGCTTCAGCTATTCCCGTCGTTCACAGCCGCTGTCATCCCGTCCCTCCCTGAAAAAGGAAGGGATGTTCCAGAGCGTCAGGAACCGTGTATGCCCTCATTGACGAAGGGCCTTCGGTAAATCAGAAGCAAACTGTACGGGATAATGTGGAGGCAACCTGCAGGAACAGGTCTCGAACATGGAATTGTTCAGGGAAATGAAGGGCCCTTGCCAATTGTCATGATAACCGGTTTTCAATAAACAGGTGGTAGTAATATATGCATATTCCCATCGCTTGTCAAAAGATCCCGAATGCATACTATTCTGTCTCTCTCCGCGGGACGAGGCGATATTCATTTGACATTTATTGTCCTATCCTTTAGCATATATTGCATTGTACACCGTTGCGGCGAAGTTGTTCCCCTCTCACACGATCCGATACTTTCTGACCACACTGCGAAAAGGCTCTTGTAAGCATCTAAATAACGTAATAACGATATGGAGGTGACAGTATGAGTGAAAAGGCATGGTCTCCCTATCTGGCAGGGGCCCTGGCAGGACTGGTTCTCTGCTTTTCCGTATTCATTGCGGGCAAGTACTTCGGCGCGTCGACAACCTTTGTCAGGGCAGCCGGACTGCTTGAAAACACCGTTGTTGCGGAACGCGTGGCCGAGATGCCCTACTTCGTAAAGACCAAGGTCAAGGTGGACTGGCAGATGATGTTTGTCGTCGGTATCGCAGCGGGCGCCCTTCTGTCTGCTCTCATCTCCGGCACATTTAAAATCGTGCTCGTCCCCCCCATGTGGAAAAAGAGATTCGGATCGAGCTTCATTAATCGCGCATCCGTCGCATTCGTCGGAGGAATAGTCGCCATGTTCGGCGCCCGCCTCGCGGGGGGGTGACCGAGCGGTCACGGTCTGAGCGGTCTGGCTCAGCTCTCGGTCAGCGGTTTCGTTTCACTGGCCCTCTTCTTCCTGGTCGGCGTCATCGTCGCCCGAACACTCTACCGGAAAGGAGCGTAGCGATGGAACTCATCTATGGACTCATTACGGGTGTCCTCTTCGGGTTTCTCATGCAGAAATCTGAAGTCATCAGGTATGAAAAGCAGGTGGGTGCCATGCGCCTCAAGGACTTTACCATATTCAAATTCATGCTGTCTGCGATCATCGTCGGCATGATCGGCATCTACCTGATGAACGACCTGGGCATGGTAAAACTGAGTGTCAAGGCCACGGCACTGGGGGCCAACATACTGGGCGGCGTCCTCTTCGGAATCGGATGGGCACTGTTCGGGTACTGCCCCGGAACGGCGGCCGGCGCCCTGGGAGAGGGACGACTGGACGCCATCCCCGGTCTTCTGGGGATGCTCGTCGGCGCGGCCATCTACGCGGAGGTCTATCCCCTCATGAAGGCAACGATCCTTACCTGGGGCGACCTGGGCAAGCTGACGCTGCCCAAGGTCCTCAACATGAATCACTGGACGGTCATTGTCATACTCACCCTGATCTACATCGGACTCTTTGCCATCTTCCGCATGTTGCGACGATAGGCACAATGGGGTCAGGCTTGACACATTGACAAACGTACAGGGACATGCTCACAGGTATTGACGCTGACTTTCAGCTGAATGATCCGTCGGCGTTAAATGTTATGACCTGTCCCCCTACCTTGTGTGTATTGATAATCGTAAAGGTGTCTATTGCTTTATTCCCAAATGCAGTCGTAACATTGGGCGACGGGGTAAAACCATAGGCTGCCAGACCGGCAACAGTAACGGTCGCTCAGACAGAACAGGGATGCTCGATAAACCACAGAATCGTGGCCTTGTGGGCGGCGTCACCGGCTGCTACGCATTCGGCTTTGTATCCATGATTTCGATACACATTAAATTGTGGGATGGCAATGGCTGCAAGTATACCGATAATGGCAATTACAATCATGAGTTCAATTAACGTGAAACCCTGTTGTCTCGTATTATTGCGTCGCATACGTAAATCCTCTTCTCTGTATTGACTTATTTAAGTATTACGTTTTTTCAAAACAGCAACTTGCATGCCACATTGACGGTGAATTGGTCCTTTTGGTGCTCATCGTGCATTACCGTGCAGTACACCAGACAGGCCATATCATACCCACCGTTCCATGTTCCCCCTTCGGAAGCAAAAACTGGTTATTTTCACCGGGAAGTGGTGCGTTTGACAGGGGAGTGGGGTCAGGCTTGACACATTGACACTTTGCCCAGGGGCACGGAGAGTCGGGCTTGACAAATGCGCATTTTGCTTCTATTGTGTATATCACCATGGCTCGAAAACCCCGAATCCATTACGCCGGTGCCTGCTACCACGTAATACTTCGCGGAAACGCCGGCCAGGATATCTTTTTCCATGAGAAGGATCGAAAGAGATTCTTTTCCCTTCTTCAGGAAGGCATCGAACGATTCCAACATCGTATCCATGCCTACTGCCTGATGACAAATCATGTCCACATGGCTGTCCAGGTTGCTGACATTCCCCTGTCCCGCATCATCCAGAATGTCAGTTTTCGCTATACCCGTTACATAAACAGGTGTAAGGATCAGGCGGGACATCTCTTTCAAGGACGCTACAGAGCAATTCTCATAGATGCGGACAGCTATCTTCTGGAACTCGTCCGCTACATCCACAACAATCCTGTCCGCGCCGGGATGGTCAAGACACCGGATCAATTTAACTGGAGCAGTCACAACGCCTATCTGGGAACAGCTTCAATCCCCTGGCTGACGACGGACTGGGTCTTGTCACAGTTTGCCACTGAAGGAGAGGCGGCACGTGCGCGTTATCGGGATTTTGTCTTGAAGAGGGAAGACAGAGGGGACAGAGAAGAGTTTCATCGTGGAACTGTGGACAGCCGCATCCTCGGTGAAGACCCTTTCGCCGAAGCGGTCTTCTCCAAGGCATCACAGGAAGGGTCACCCACGGCAACTCTTGCACAGGTCGTGCATGCAGTGTGCGATTACTATGGAATTGATCAGGACGATCTGTCCAGTAAAAGGATACAGAGGAAGATATCAGAGCCCCGCTCAGTGGTGGCATTGCTTGTTCGAGACAGCAGTCATATAAGCCTCACCGATCTCAGTCGGAGATTGCAACGAGACCTGTCGGGTCTGAGTCGATCTGCATCGCGCATCGAGATGCGGTTGGAAAAAGACGAGGCATTACGGGAGAAAGTGAACGACATTAAGAAGACAATCAATTAATGTCAATGTGTCAAGCCTGACCCCACGATGCGAGGTTGGGATAGGGGCCCTCGAATCCCGATTCGCCGTCGAATTCCCCCGTGCCGGGGTCGATGGCGACAAAGGCGATCCCCGCCTGTCTTGCCGCCGCCAGGTCTCCCCTGCCGTCGCCGACGATGAGACACTCGTCGGGGGCATAGTGAAATTCCTCGAGGAGGCGCCGCAGCGACTCCGCCTTGGTCCAGTCGCCGCCGCCGCGTATCACCTCGAGACGCCCGTGGAGTCCCTGCGCCGCGAGACACTGCTCCAACTCACTGACGGGGGTGTTTGACAGCGCAATGCGGGTAATGTTGCGTCTCCCCAGTTCATCAAGGACCTCCTCGCAGCCAGGCATGAGGGGCACCCTGCGCATGGCCGTCCCGCCGATTCGTTTGAAGCCCTCCCAGCGCAGTTCATACTCCCCCTCCTCGAAGGGACGGCCGATGATCTCCTCCTGGATACGCCGTATCTTGGTCCCCCGGTCGATCCCCGTCAGTGTCAGATAGCGTGCGACGATGCGCTCCCGGAGACCGCTGTCGCCGGTAAAGGCCGCGGCCATCGACTGCGCATTGGTAAGGTTCGAGTCGATGAGGACACCGTTGACATCGAAGATGACCTGTCTGATTCCATCGAGATGCATGGTTCGATTTTCACCCCATTCCTTCCAGCACTAAAAGCACACTCCCGGTAAAGCCGAAAGGTACAGCCCTGTCCAGTGCAAAGCTCATTGAAGGCCATTCATGAGAAATGCCGGTGCCATTCGTCAAACCTGACTCCATACCCAGGCAAAATGGCAATGTGTCAAGCCTGACCCCAGTTGGCGGCGACGGCAAAGGCCATGCACCGCTGGAAGATGTCGTAGCTGAGGTCCGGCGGCAGGGCGCCGCCCGTTGCCCCGTCGGTATGCTCTCGTGTGAATATCCTCCGGTCCGCCATATAGGGACGGTAGAGCCTGATGAAATGGTCGAAGAGTTCCTCGGGCGGATTTTTCATCTCATCGGCGCCCGACGGGCCGATAACGACCTCGACCCCCGTGATGTTGAGAAAGCGTTCGATATAGGAGACCAGCGTCGCCAGGGTCTCCGGATTCCTGCTCGTTACATGATAGAAGGTCTCCGCTGCCGGCCTGTCCACTATGGCAAGCACGGTATCGGTGAAATAGTCCACGGGGATCAGGTTTATGGTCCCCTCGTGGGGGACGAATATCCTGATGGGGAGGTAGAGCTCCCCGTCGCCATTGATATGGATACCGCATTCCGCCGACTTTTTACCGCCATGCTGCGTTATGTCATCGAGATATATGTCGCGGATGTGCTGCAGAGACCTGACGGGGTAATAGAGGGCATTGAACCGGAGCGACCTCCCCGTCACCGAGTCGCCGTATACGACGGAGGGGCGTATGATGGTACAGGGCACCTTCCCTTCACGGCATCGCCGGGCGATGATCCCCTCGGCCTCGGCCTTGCTCTCCTCATAGACATTGGTGAAATGGGCCGCACTCACCGGCGCCTCGGGACATTCCCTCTGGTCGGTCCCCGCCGCATAGGCGGTGCTGATGTAGGAAAAGCGGCGGGCCCCGCTTGCCACGGCAAAATCCAGTATCTCGCTGAGGCCCTCCACGTTGGACTGCATCACCCGCCGGCGGTTCCGTTCGGCGAAGCTGGTATCGGAGGCGCAGTGAATGATGCCGAGGCCCCGGTTACACAGCTCTTCATAGGCATCCCCGCCCAGTCCCAGCCGTGTCGCCAGGAAATCGGTCTCATGGCATTCACACAGTCCCGCGCGGTCTTCACAGCCGAACCAGCGGAGCAGCCGCTCGATCCGCTCCTGCAGCGATTCATCCTGCGAGGGCCGCCCGAGAATGACGACCCCCCTGCCCTGTCTCAGCAGTCCCGCCATGACATGGCTTCCCAGGAACCCGGTGGCACCTGTCAGGATGTACTGCCCGTTGCCCCCTCCCGATCGCCTCACTGGTCTCCTCCCTCGCGGGCATAGAGGAAGCTTTCCTTCCTGCAGAAGCCCTGGCAGAAGAGATAGCGTATCCACTTGACGGTCCCCGTCTCCGCCGCATAGCGCTCTATCATCATGCCGGCCTCCATCAGGGCCTGCCGCATCCGTGCCATCTCATCGGGATCGTTCTGATCGAGGTAGTAGTCATACTCGAAGACGCAGCGCTTGCCGTTGTCAATGGGGGTGATGAAGCCATAATCGTTCTTCAGGCCGTGACGGTCGGCGATCTCTTTGAACTTGCCGTTGATCTCAGTGATCAGTGTATTGTCAATGGGGAGGTAGATAATGAGGATGAGGACGTGTTTCTCACGCCCCATACGGGAGCTGAGAATCCGGAACATGTTGAGCCACACCGCATCGGTCATCTCGGGTCTCGCATAGAGTTTCTCGAAGAGGGGACGCAGTTCGGGGTCGACGTCGCCGACAAGCTGTGCCGGCGACGGCGCCAGCGCCGCCTCGGCCAGATCGGGGAACTGTTTCAGTCCCAGGTAGGAAAAGGGATCATCGTCGGCAAGCTCATCCATGAGGTCGAGCCATTTCGCCGTGGTCAGTGACGGGAGCCCCAGGTTCAGTATCCTGATCATGCGGTCGTCGAAGTAGTGATGCCCCATCTCCCTGATCGAACGGAGGGCGTACCGGTCACCGATGACGAGCACCATGTAAGCAATCTTCAGTCTGTCCCTGAAGGCATCCTTCACCCGTGCGGCGAGACCCTTCGTGGGAGAGAGAAAGACCGATATATACTCGCCACCCAGGACACCGATGGCCAGTCCGATACGCCGCATGGCACAGTCCCTGGCAAAGTCGAGGGCCCCTTCAAGGGACTCAAAGGGGACAAAGGCAGCACCCTCATCGTCAGTGACGGGATGAAGCCTGATATCTGCCGACGAGCATATCCCCGGTATGGCCGCATCCTCCTTTGTGAAGCCGAAGAGGTTCGGCGCCGATGGGTCGCTCAGCCTGAAGACCTCGCCGTCGTGCCCCACGAATTCGGCATCGATGTAATGATCGGCGGCGGTACCATAACTGGCAGAGAAGGTAGAGAAGAGTCCCGAACACATGATGTTTGCACAGACCAGGGCCGAGGGTTCCGCCACATTGACCCTCAATCCCCGCTCCACGGCGGCCTTCTGCAGATCGAAGGCGGCCACACCGGGTCCCACGGTGACGAGCCAGTTCTTCTCGTCAAATGCGATGGTCTTCATCCTGCCGAGATCGATAACGGCGCCCTCGCTCATGACAAAGCCCATGACACTCGATCCGTTCCCCCGCGCGGCGTAGGGGATGTCGTGACCTTTCAGGAGTCTGACCACGGCGGCGATCTCCGCCGTCGAGCCGGGCATGATGACATACCGGGGCATGCGCGGTTCGGCAAGGGGACAGGGATCGTGGGAATAGGTGAGCGCGATGGCGCGGTCATTGGTGGCCCAGTCGTCACCCACTATCTCTCTCAATCCGTCGAGGATCCCGTCTGTCTCGGCGGCGGCGGCGACCCCGCCACGGTCGAGGTAACGTCTGACATGCCCCTTCAGGGCCTTCATGACGGTCGTGGGTCGCATCTCCGTGACAAAATAGCACTGGTAGTCGCACCGGCCGCAGAGGTCACAGCTCTCGGCGATCTCGACACACTGTTCGGTCACGGGGATCCGGTTCTCCGCCAGGGCCGCATAGAGGTCCATCCTCCCCTGGGGATAAAAGCTGACATAGTGCCGCTCCGCCCCTGACGCACAGAGTCCCGTCCCCAGAAAATCTATCTTGCACATGGCATAATGCCTGCAGTTCTTTGCCGTTTTCAACACATCATTCATGCCCTATTCCCTTTTACCAGTGATGGATTTCGATTCGCCCCATAGATCCCCTCCCCCACGGGGAAGGGAACAATGGTCCGTGGTGAACGGTCCGACCCATAACGGGCCGCCATTCATGAAGGCCGAAACGATAGTACACATTCATTCCCATTGCAATACCCTAATCGCCATGGCGGATCTTTTCACCAAAGTCTGTACTGCAGTGATGGCCGGCGGTGAGGGTATGCGCGGTGTGACCCTGCTGTCACGAAGTTCAGGCAGCGGCCTTCCCGGGGCAATCGCCTACAGCGATCGATTCAACTCCTTCTGTTCCTTCCTCAGACCCACATAATCCAGGAGTTCAGTGAATGAGTGCACCCTTTGTGCTCCGTCTTCCGGTTCCCCGAAGCCCCAGGCCACATGGATGAAGGAGATACCCGCCAGTGCCGCTTCCCTGCCGTCCTGTGCCGTATCGCCGATGTAGACCGGGTGTTGCAGTGCATGATCGCGCTGCATGCTCGAAAGCATGTCGTTCTTCGCCATACCCGAGATCCCATGGCAGTCGGCACCGGAGAGGACGGGGGCGAGCCGCGAAAACCGGAGGAATACATCGAGATACCATTCCTGGCAGTTGCTCACGATGAAGACCTTGCAGACCCCTGCCAGGCGGAAGATGCCATCGATGACGCCGTCGTAGAAATTCCCCCCGTCGGATGCCACGACCCTGGCCTCGTAGCTGTCGAGCAGGTCGAGCAGTCCGGAGTTCCGCTCCCTCAGCCCGGGGAGGAGGATGTCCACGCAGCGCTCGTAGGGATTACCGGTCACCCGCTCTATCTCTTCAGGGGTGACCCTGCGGTCTATGCCCATACTCTCCAGGCCGAGATTCCAGCCCTTCGCCGTCGCTGCCGATGCGTTCCAGAGTGTCCCGTCGATATCGAAAATGAGTGCGTCGTTGGTCATATCTTCATCTCTTCCTGCAGTAAAACCCGGGGATAAAACCCGGGGACACCATACACGTTTTCTGAAATTGCACCGCCTTCGAAGATAAAACTAGTATGGTGTCCCCGTATTATTGTCCCCGTATTATTCAGCGAACAGTGACGCCTCGCCCCCTGAGGTAGTCCTTCAGGTCACCGATGGCGATGATCCCGAAATGGAAGACCGAGGCGGCAAGCAGGACCGAGGCCCCGGCATCGACGGCCTCATAGAAATGCTCCACTGTCCCTGCGCCGCCGGAGGCCACCACGTCGGCCGAGACGGCCCGTTTCATCGCCCTGATCACCGGGAGGTCATACCCCGTCTGCACGCCGTCGCCCGCCTTGCTGGTGGGCAGGATGACGGGCACACCATATCCGTCAATACGCTTTGCCCATTCGATGGCATCGGCACCGGTGGCGGTCCGTCCCCCGTCGATGTAGACTTCATAGCCCGAGGGCATGGCGTCGTTCCAATCCACGTCGATGGCCACCGTCACCGTCTCGGCGCCCAGTGCCTTGACCATCTCCTCGACCAGTGCGGGGTTCCGAAAGGCGGCACTGCTTACCGACACCTTGTCGGCACCCGCCTGCAGCACCTGTTCGGCGGATTTCACATCCGCTATCCCGCCGCCCACGGTAAAGGGCACGGTCGTGACGGCGGCGACGCGCTGCACGACGTCGAGCAGTGTGGCCCTTCCCTCCACCGTTGCCGTGATATCCAGCAGTGCCAGTTCATCTGCCCCGCTGTCGCAGTAGGCCCGGGCGCATTCGACGGGATCACCGGCATCCCGGATGTCTACGAAATGGACGCCCTTGACGACGCGGCCCTTCTGCATATCCAGGCATGGCATGATTCTGATTGTCCTATCCATGATATATCTCCTTTGTATCTCGTCCTATTGCACTATCACTTTCCTCACACCGGCGCAACCGGCATGGTACTGCCCGTGCCTTCCCGGTTATCGACGCCGCTCGGCTCACCTTCCATCCTGGCAGTCAAAAAGAAACATACCGGTCCCCGGTAGATGGTGCCACTTTCGTCAAATTACTGAAATGATTGATTCTTTAACAGAAAAGCCTTCCACTGCATCATCACTCAGGAGAAATGCCGATACCGGCATTTCTCCTGAATACCATCACCTGTGATCCCCCTGCCCGGTATTGAGCGGATCCGGCAGCATTGCCAGATCCGCTAAATAACCACCAAACCTGGGGACACCATGCACGTAAAAAACCTGGGGACATCATACACGTTTTTCTCAATTGTGACGCCTTCGAAGATAAAACTAGTATGGCGTCCCCGCATTACATGTCCCCGCATTACATAGGCGCTGTCCCTGTTTTACCCGATGATTCGCAGGGCAAAGTAGGGCGTGAGATTGAACACCCATATGGCAATCTTGAAGAGCCCCAGGCCTCCATAGTGGATGGCATCAAAGGTATGTTCCGATACCTTGAACCACTTCGTATGGAGACGATACATCCAGTTATGCGCCGCTACAAAGGCTACAAACCACACTATGATCAAACAAATATTAATGACCGAAGACCATGCAAAAAAATTACGAACTATTTCAATCGTCATGACTCACCCTCCTTTATGTTTCAAAGATTACAGCAAAACCAGGGTTACAGGGGAACCAGCGACCGTCCCCTCCCTGCTCGGGTGTCCCGTGCTTCTCGATCAGTCCGGAAAGAACGGACACCCTTCCCGTTGGTGCCGGGCCTGACGGGGT
>Ga0272441_10008962_pt1 | contig 15626 bp, 14 predicted proteins | sample SSMProp6N_FD_193582 | JGI IMG/M metagenome (GOLD analysis project Ga0272441, IMG submission 193582) | Marine sediment archaeal communities from Little Sippewissett salt marsh, Falmouth, MA, United States - SSM-Prop-6N | ecosystem: Environmental > Aquatic > Marine > Wetlands > Sediment ... | reverse complement strand
TAGAGAGGGATTGATTGAAAAGTTTGCCACTATCCACGGAGCAGTCAGCATTGGAAAAAATACGAGAGTCATGAATGGAAGTTACATTGAAGGACCGGTAGTGATTGGTGAAAATTGTAAGATTGGTCCTAATTGTTATATTAGACCCTATACCTCTATTGGTAATGGATGTCATATAGGCGCTGCATCTGAAATTAAAAATTCAGTTATTATGAATCATACGAATATTCCTCATCATAATTACATCGGAGACAGCATTATTGGTCAAGGTTGCAATTTAGGATCTGGAACAAAAGTTGCTAATTTACGACTTGATAAAAAAAATGTTGTTGTAACCCATGGAAATAAAAAAATTGATACCAAGCGAAGGAAATTAGGAGTGATTATGGGCGATAATGTACAAACAGGGATAAATGCATCTCTAAATGTTGGATCCATTATTGGAAATGATGTTTTTATTGGCCCTGGAACAATAGTTGATGGCCTGATTCGACCTCATACTCATATTTATTGATATCTTTTTATGATCGAATAATTTGTACTATTTCATCACGTTTTTTTTCCATGATCTCTTGATTAATTGCTTCTAGGTTTAACCGTAGTAATGATTCTGTATTTGATGGACGAACATTAAACCAGTAATCATCATATTCTACACTAATCCCATCCAGATAATCAATATTTTTTGCATCTTTACAATATGCAATTATTTTTTTAATAGTTCCGTTCTTATCCTTCACAACAGAATTTATTTCACCTGAATGAAAATATTTTTTATAGGGTTTTACCATTTCTGACAATGTTTTTTTTGTTTTTGATAATTCTTCCAGCATCTTTCCAATCATAACCATTGGTGCTTCATAATAACCATGAGAAAATCGTAGAAAGAAATGCCCTGATGATTCACCAGCAAAATATGCGTTTACTTCCCTCATTTTTTCTTTAATTAGAGAATGACCAACACGCGTCATGACAGGTTTTCCCCCATATTTTAGAATCATGTCTTTTGTTATTCTTCCAGGGCGTATGTCATAGCATATGGGCGAACCTGGCTGCTCTTGTAAAAATATTTTTGCAAAAAGACCACGAAGAATATAGGGTGGAATGGTTACACCTTTTTCATCAATAAAAAATACACGATCACCATCACCATCAGTTGCGATACCAATATCTGCTTTTTCTTGTAGAACACATTTTTTTAATTGTGCTAAATTTTTTTCGTTTAGAGGATCTGCTTGATGAGAAGGAAAGGAGCCATCCAAGGTAAAATTTATTCGTATCAATTCTGCAGGTATATGGGTAAATAATGCATCTATGAATTGTGAACCCATCGCATTAGCGGGATCAGCAACAATACGAAAAGAAGAGATATCCTCTTGATTTAAATATGTAAGATCATGAGTTACCTGATCCTGAAGAACTCCTTTTTTATGGGTAACAGTTCCTTTTATATTTGATGAATAACTCTCTATTTTAACCCGATCTCTAATCTCATAAATCCCTGTTTCATTACTTATGGGAATTGCATGTTTTCTGACCATTTTACATCCATTATATTCTTTAGGATTATGTGATGCAGAGACAATTAATCCACCATCATACCCATAGTGTGCAACAGCAAAATAAAATGTTGGTGAAGAAGCAAGATCAATATCAATAACATCTGCTCCCTGATCCGTAATTCCTCTTATTACTTCCTTTTTCAATGAAGGTGAAGAAAGACGCATATCACATGCGACAACAAGTTTAAGTTGTGTATTATTATATTCATCTTGGAGAAATGAAGTAAACGCTCTCCCTATTTTATACGAGAGTTCTTCATCTAATTCTTCTGGATAAATCCCTCGTATATCATATGCCTTGAATATGTGATTTGGAAATTCTTTTGTCATCATCCTATCCGAATTATTAGTCGATTTAATACCTTACTGGTTTATGTAATACATTATAGTATTTTTTATCGTGATTTACTATGTAAATATATAATTGTTTTTTTGTTAAAATTTAATCTAATAATGAGATATAAGTGTTTAATTATTTTTTTATATAATCATTTTATTCATGAATTTATCCATAAAAATTTTTTACGATACCTTTTTCTATATAGTCTATATAATCATTGTTGATTACCTACAATAAGGGTTGGCTGGAGGCTTTATTGGTGGATTATACATTATTTCTGATAATATGCGGATCGAGCGCCATTGCTTTTTATATGGCTTGGAGTATAGGCTCAAATGATGTCGCAAATTCTATGGCTACAGCTGTTGGGGCAAAAGCCATTACCTTTAGACAAGCTGTAATTATTGCTGGAGTTCTTAATTTAGTTGGCGCGATTTTTGTAGGAAGTCATGTTACAGATACAGTTAGAAAAGGGATTGTTGATGTCCAATCAACTGGAGTGAATAATCATATATTGCTTCTTGGTTTTGTAGCAAGTTTGCTTGCTGCTGCATTTTGGGTAACTCTTTCTACCTGGAAGGAAATGCCAATTTCTACAACTCATTCAATAATTGGGGCTTTAATTGGATTTGGCCTTATCGCTGGAGGAGTGCAATCTATTATCTGGGTAAAAGTAGGGTCTGTTGTAGCGAGCTGGGTTCTTTCTCCTGTTTTTGGTTGTATCCTATCATTTTTTATTTTTAAAATTATTGTTAAAACAATTTTTTCAAAAGATCACCCTGTAAAATCTGCAAAAATTGTTGGACCAATTATTTTTGGTTTCACCGCACTCCTTATTGTTTCCTCTTTATTTTTAAAAACATCAATTAGTGAAAATTATAACATTTCCGAATCAGTTGGATTTATACTTGCCGTTATTGTTGCTATTTTTGTCATGATTATTGGAATTATATTTTTACGAAATATTGAAGAAAAAGGTTCAGAAGATTATACTACTGTTGAAAGAATTTTTAGAAAACTCCAAGTCGGTACCTCCTGTTATGTCGCATTTGCACATGGTGCAAATGATGTTGCAAATGCCATTGGTCCAGTTGCGTCAATAATCCCTTTAGCGCAAGGATTTTCAATTGGCTCTCAAGTAGAAGTGCCAATATGGTTACTTACTCTTGGTGGTATAGGAATTGGTGTTGGCTGTATGACTTGGGGAAAACGAGTAATGAAAACTGTTGGAAGTCGAATCACTAGTTTAACGAATACCCGTGGGTTTTCAGTTGACTTTGGTGCTGCAACAACCGTATTAGTTGCATCAAAACTTGGTCTACCTATATCAACATCTCATACTGTTGTTGGTGCAGTAATTGGTGTTGGTCTTGCTAGGGGTCTAGAGGCCATTGATTTAAGTATTATAAAAAGAATTATTGTTTCATGGCTGCTCACCCTTCCAATTGCAGCAGGTACTTCAATAACGATCTTTCTACTTTTATCAATGGTATTTTAAGATAAAGAAAAGGAGGAATAAATAGATGGATAAAGAAGAAAATCATTTTCGTGTTCCTGTATCAGAAACCTATAGAAGAAAAACACCATTTAGTCAATTATATAATCATATGCAAGTAGTGAAATCATGTATTGATACAATTGGGGATGGATTGGAAAAATATTATAAGGGCGATTATAAAGAATTTTCAGAAATAGCCAAAAAAATATCAGAGTACGAAAAACAAGGAGATATTATTAAAAGTAATTTAAGAAACCATCTACCCAACTCCTTATTTATGCCGGTCGATAAGGGAAAATTATTACGAGCCTTGCGTGAACAAGATGCAATTTTAGATCATGCAGATAAACTAGTTCGCATGTTGGATATGAGAAAAACGAAAATTCCTAAATCACTTCAAACTGGCTTCATTGCACATTTGAAAAGCGTTTTAAAAACAGTAGAAGCAATGGAAAATGCAGTGGGAAACATCATGGATCTAATAGAAACTAGTTTTGTAAAAAGAGAACGCGATCAAACAAAAGATTTTATTCATCGAGTACAAAGACTTGAACATGAAACCGATGAAATCAAATATACTATTACAAAATCGCTTTATAAAATGGAAAGTAAGTTAAAACCAATGGATACCTATCATTTGTTAAAAATTATTGATTGGGTTGACGATATTGCAGATCATGCAGAAAATGTAACAGATTGGCTGCGGGCTATGATCGCCAAATAGAATAGATTAAAAAAGTTTTTTCTTTTTGTTTGGATCGCCTGGACTAATGATGTAGCCCTTATGTTTTTTTCGATATCTACCCCAAAAGAGTAATGCGGGCGGGAGAATAAAAATTGAGGTAAGAAATGCAAAGAGAATCGTTAATGCGGTGATAAGACCAAATTGTTGTTCCACTGGCATGGGAACTAGGGCAAGCATCCCAAACCCAAGAATCGTTGTTACTGCAGAAATGAGTAAGGCACCGCCAGTATGACCAATTGTTTCAGACACGGCACTTATAACATCACCAGTGCGTTCGGCAACTAATCTGAATCGTTCTACAGCATGTATGGCATAGGTGATACCTAAACCAATGGTTAGCGAGGTAATCATAATAGTCATAACATTAAGAGAGTAACCTATGTAGTACATCGCCCCAACTATCCAAAGGGTTGAAACTGAAACAGGGATCATAGTGATTAATCCAAGAACTGGATTTCTATACGCAATGATAAGAACTATAGCTGCTAGTATTAAACAAAGCATTGTTGATATGAGTTGACTTTCAGTCATGGAATTCATAATAACATGCATCATTGAATTTTCACCGGTAACAGTTACCGTTATTTCTGAGTAAACACCTTCAATATCTTCTTGTAATCCTTCATATAAATGGGCCATGACATTACTCATATCTCCACCATTATCTGCATATGAGTTTGTAAATACCTGTATGACGGTTGCATCATACTGATTTTGTTTATTTTTATGAAGGTATGTTTTCATCTCATAGCTATAGCTATCATGATCATATAAATAATCAAAAAGATCTTTTACTAATGAATCACTCTTTGGAATGTACTGTTTATTTAATGAATATTGATCAATCAAAGAATTGTTTTGTTCAACTGCTTTTATTATAACACTCTTAACGGACCCTGTTTTTGGTGTTCCATCTCGATTAAATAAAACAAAATCATCATCATATAAATTATCAATTATGGTACCTATTCCATTAAGAGTAGCAACAGTAGCAACGCTATCTCCTTCTAAAAGAACATATTCACGTTCTTGGGATGCAAAAGGAAATTCATCCATAATCTGATTTAATACAACAACCGAGGGGTTTTCCTCAGGTAAAAAATCTTCCATTGAAAAACCAGTTTCTACCTGAAACGCACCATAGGTTAATCCAACTGTAATTATAACTGTAGTAAGTACAATAGGAACTGGATGTTTGCAGACGAAACGAGCGATTTTTCGCATTATGGCTCCATATTCCTTCTTTTTTTCAGTTCCTTTATAATAATTATTGTTATTTTTTCGTTGATCAATTATAAAGCGCATAGCTGCTTGGAATGTAAGTGTGATTGCAAACACATATGCGATTCCTATTGCACAGAGAATGCCAAAATCTCTGAGCGGAATCATTGTTGCCGTAAGAAATGATAAAAAAGCAATAAAGGTGGTTATGGTTGCTAAAAGCATTGCCATCCCAATATCTTCAATTGATTTATTCATGGCTTTTTTTGGATTCAGTCCTTTTCCTCTTTCAACTCGGTAATTATGATATAAATGGACTGAATAATCAACACCAAGGCCCATTAACATAGGTATGAGTGCAACCTCCATGATAATAAAGGGCATGTTAAATATTACCATTGTTCCAAATGTCCATATGATTGCAAAGGTTAAACCCAATAAAGGTAACACCACATACGATAATTTTCGGAAACTAATAAATAAAACAATACAAATGACAACAAAAATCAATGGAACAATAACAACATTTGCATCCATTGTTACTTCATTTATCTCATATTCAATAATACTGTTTCCTGTTGCGTGAAATGTTACTGCGTTTTGTTTATCATCTAAGTTTGATAATTGTTCTACTACTTCCCTACTGATGGTTTCAAGTTGTGATAAATTAACTGAACCATTGATATTAATTAATATCAAACCTGCTTTAGCACCATGTTCAAAGGTATAATCTGTAGACAAAAAATTCACAACAGATTCCTTAATATCGGTCAAAAAACGAGGTTTTATATAAATAGTCTCACTCATCACACCAGCATCAGGTGCTCGGTCAGTAATAATCCAAAGCTTGCTATTTTGTAATAATGAATAAGAATCCATCATATTCATTGAGTCATTACTGCTTCCCATTATTTCAGTTAAATCAGTTATACTCATCCCCATTGTATTAGTTAATATTTTATCCATTATCGAGCCTATCAGAGGTCTGGTTTGCCAGGTATCAATCCGATTTACAATAAAACTCATATTTATTGTAACTCTTTTCCAGGGCATCTGTAAAAAAGGGAATTGATATGTTCTCACACCGCAGGATATATTTCCAATTCTTGCCGGCATGCCAAAACCTGTTGTTTCAAATGCTACTCCATAATCTCCTAATTCTTTTCGAGAAACAGATATTGAAATACTGTCTTTATCTGTGTTCCAGGTTACATTTCCTGTTTCAAGATTAATAGGAAAAGTTATATCTTCTCCAGGGGGTTTGAACCATAATACTGCATTTGTTTTGTAATAATTTTTTAATTGTCGATTTCTAATGAGCTGAAATAAATGGTTGAGATTGTTAATAGGTCCTCTTCCAATTTCCCATAATTCATCACTTGGTTCAATATGGGCAGCTATTGTATATTTCATCTCTTGCATTTCTTTTGGACCAATGATGTTATTAAAATCCACAAACCATTCTAATACATTAATTTTTAATCCGCGTGACATTAATAAAGATTCAATGTCATCCACATCATAAAGAAGGATTGTAAATGTCATGGTTGTTTCATTTTGGGTAATTTCCAAATTTTTAACATCCATCGTATCAATAGATGCTTTTTTTGAAAGACGATTCCGTTGAAAATCTATCTCTTCATTTGGGTCATCAGTACCATGAATGGTAATCGCATGCGTTGTTGTATTACTCATTAAATCATTATATGCACTTTGAACTTCATCAATAGTACAATTTTCAAGTGTTTTATTGTATTCCATCCCACATATCATATCTACAAAACCAGCAATACTCATGGTTTCCTCGACATAATCAATGGATGTAACTGCTTTTGAAACTGCATAAATTTCTTGTAACGCTTTAGGACTAACAACGGATGCTGCAGAATCTTTTTCTACAAGTACCATTATTGCTTCTGAAGTATCGCCGAAATACTCATTAATTCGTTCATTTGCAACAACTAGTTCATCATCTGGTAAAAAATCTTCCATAGAAGTTTTCATTTCAAGTGAAGGTAATAAAATCGAGAAACCAATGGTAATTAAGAGAATAAAAAGAACAACAAACCATGGTTTTTTTGTTATTATATTACCCAGTACTTGTAGCACATTCATTATCGTAACTCCATCTTTGATTTTCTCGTGTTTTTCTGAATTTTTCTACCACATCATTTCTTAAACATTAATATATTTATTTAAAAGTATTTTAATACTAATTTCTTAGATATGTTACCATTAGCTTTTCTTTCTTTTTTATTCATCAAATGTTTTGATTATTTATATATTTATACTTTATAATTTATATATATTTTTCTACATAATGTTACAATGCATTTCAATATCATTATCCTTTAGCTATAGAAAGAGTGGTCACTTTATTTTATAAAAATGGTCAAATGTGACCAAAAAAAATAATTATTTTCTGATTGTAAATTAAAAAAATTATAAGATAGGTCACTTATTGAAAATGTTAACTCTAGCTCTTATCCATATGGTTATTAAAAACAATACATTTAAAAAAATTATATTGCTTAATCATCATTATGAAATTTATCTATTTTTATATAAGTTTGATTCTGATAACATTTCTATTTTCTACAGGATGCACCGAAACACCTTCTCGATATGATTTGATACCCGATGAAGCAATCAAAATGAGTCCAGAAACAGATATATATCCACCAATCATCCATTCTACCTTATGGGAACAACCAATCCCAATTGAAGGTCCAATTAATACCGCTGGTGCAGAAGATGCCCCAGTCATATCATCTGATGGGAATACCTTTATCTTTTTCTTTACGCCCGATGTAGATGTTCCTCCTGAAAAACAAGTATTAGATCAAGTGACTGGAATCTGGTGGTGTACAAAAGAAAATGGTATATGGGCTGAACCGAAACGAGCGATATTAAGTGATACATTGGCTTTGGATGGTTCATTATGTTTTCTAGAAAATATATTATGGTTTTGTTCTGTTCGACAGGGTAATTATCGTGAAATTGATATCTATACTGCTGAGTTAAATAATGGTGAGTGGATGGACTGGAAAAATGTTGGATATCAGTTAAATGTTGATTATGAAGTTGGTGAGTTGTACACGACATTTGATGGAAATTTAATGATCTATCATAGCAATAAAGAGGGAGGTTTTGGTGGTGTAGATATGTGGTATATTGAAAAAATCAATGGATACTGGACTGAACCAGTTAATCTCGGATCTCGGATTAATACTAACCTTGATGAGGGCTGGCCTTATCTTTCAGCGGATGGTACTGAACTTTGGTTTAACCGATGGAGTGAAATGGGGTATATGGGTCCTGCATTATATCGATCAGAAAAATTAGAAAATGGAAGCTGGAGTAATCCTATTGAGATGGTCTCTAATTTTGCTGGCGATCCTGCAGTTGATAGTAAGGGAAATATCTATTTCACGCATCATTATTATGATGAAAGCATGAATATGATCGAAGCAGATATTTATGTTTGTTATAAAAAATAAAAAAAAAGGATCAGGTATGATTGGCATAAATTTCCTGTTCAATAACATGTGTTGATGTTTTAATGATACTGGGATGATCTTGAATCTGATTTGTGACATCAAAAAGTTCATTTAGTTCGTTTACTTTTGTTTCTATCATTAAATCATAGGTTCCTGATACTACTGATACTGAAGATATATTTCGAATTTTTTTCATCTGTTCTAAGGTTTGATGTATTTTTCCATCTTGTTTAACTGTTGTTAATATATAGGCTGCAATCATCCCATATCTTCTCCTTCATCCCCCTGAAAAAATACCCTCTATAAATAGTTAATCTACACATTTTCTGCATCCTCTATATTCTCTATATATAAGTGCTATTGAAAAGTTCATAAATACATAAATAGTAATAAAATCATAATTGATGCTAAATGACTAGGACCATTCCTTCTTTACTATGTAGATTCATACTCATTCTCAGTATTATTTTTCCATCTTTTTATGCTGGTTGCATTGATTTTAATGATGTAGGAGACTTTTTTGATCCAGTTCTACGAAGGGCTGAACCATATATTAATGAAATTGTATACGATGATGCAAGTCTCCGTAATTACGCCCTTTCAATCATCCAAGAATCTAATAGTACGGATAAAGAACAAATTGTCAATATGGTTTATCGCTATATTGTTGAAAACTTTCAATATATTTCTGATCCTGAAAATGAGGAGCTTATTCGATCCCCTATGCAAACCATTAATATTAAGGGAGGTGACTGTGAGGATTTATCAATTCTGCTCATATCGCTTCTTGAAAATCTTGGAATAAAAACCTTTCTTGTTCTCACCGATGAACATGCTTATGCATTAGCCTATGACATCAATATTGGTAATCTATGGAAATATGTGGAACAAAGTTTACTTGAGCAGGTTGAAAAAGATTCCGGTGAAGACATCTGGCAGCAGTATCAACAAACGTTTGTTTTGAAAAAACAACAAATCTGGTATTATGGTGGAGAAGGAAACTCAATTAATGAGTCTGATAGTTTTGATTATATAAATTTTACCTATTCAGTCGATCCACAAAGACCTATTGATTTTTATGTGGTTCCTAAAAAGCAAGATTTTTATAATTATTCAGATGATTTACCGTTTAACTACTATGAAAATCATTATGGGACGAAAACAAAGTCCATTCTTGGAACCTGTGGATATATGTATTCATTTGGCGGTATTATGTTAAGTAATTCGAATTGGCTTGATACCAAAGTAACTGTAAATTTATCGTTTTATTCTCATCCTTCATTTTATAAGCTCTTTGAAAATAATACGATACGATCGTATACTATTAAAGAAAAAAAATGTATTGTTTTAGAACCAACTGCAGGAGCGTATGGCTATCCTGGATTTGATGCCAATGTCACCGGTAAAAAAACAGCTATTGATTTGGATACCAAAGAATATGTTTATCTTGAGTGAAGCGAAAAAAATGGTTAATAAATTAAGTAAATACAAATAATAAAATGAATAAGATGTTTTCTTATTATAATAATATTTCCTTGTAAATAAAATTTGGTATTTTATTATACAATAAATTCTTATATTATTAAAAAAAAGAGAAAAATAAATTTAATTTTCCTCTATTTGAATTCGGGCAATAGCCCATCCTGCCTGATGAGGAATCATCCACTGCATTTTTAACAAATGATTTTCTTTATCAATTGTATAAAGTGCAGTGCATTTACATACACCCTCAGCAGTGGTTACCTTGCCATTAAAATATCCTTTTTTCATGATACCAACGATAGAATATTTTTCATCACAACCTGTTTTATTATATAATCCTCTAAAAACACCTACTCGATTTCCGGACTCTGTACTTCTGAGAGTGATACGTCCGCCAAAATAGCCATCGAATTCCTTGTCTTTTCCAAAACCCCATTTTCCTCTCAACTTTAGATATCGTTGATCCGGTGCATCAGATGATGCAGCAGCAACATCAGTGTTTTCATTTAGATACTCTTCTATTTCATCTTTTTCAGAAGACGTATCATACAACAGCGATTCATCATAAGAACCATCTGCATTATTTTCTTCAATTATTCCTTCAGCAAGGACCAGCGTTGGTACCATTGCAGCACAGGCTGCAATACATAACAAAAGCATGTATATTTTTTTCATGTTCGTCACCATGCTGTTTGGTTTTGTCTTTAAACATATATAAAAAAATACCAGAAAAGAATCCAAATTAGACCCAAATCTGACCCAAGTCTTATTCATTGCTGAGATGAAAGAGAATAATTAAGGCGATGGTTTCAAAGAAATGTGCAATTATCGAAAAAATAGCAGATTGGTATGTTAAAAAGATATTTGCAATTCCCTGTCGAGCACCAATAGTAATTATAGATATAAAAATATCAAGAACTGGAAGGCTTAATAGTGATTGAAAAACCAACACCAACAAGAATAAAATCAATCCTAAAAGAAAGGGGGATTGGGTCTGACGGAAATCTTTTTTATAACTCCATAACAAACCAAGAAGCAAAGTAAGATTCATGCTTATAATTATGGTTTCAATGATGAAATTAGTTGAAAATGCATGCCAGATTAATTGCACTGATTCAAGATTTCCGATTCTTCTTTGAATAATGGCAAGACTACCATATGAAATGATTAAACCTATCACAACACCAATAACCAGGTAAATAAAAAGCATTAGTATTGCTTTTATATGAGGATCTTTTTCAATTGATGATTTTTTCATTCTTATTATACCTCCAGCTATCCTCTTATTTGTTTTTTTTCCCAATTTTACTCCAAATCTCATTAAAATATTCAATATTTTTTTCTAATAAATCAGATGGAAAATACATCATTCCATAACCTGAACCGGCATGGATTATAAGATTATTCTTTTCAAGTACCTTTAAATGATGTCTAATGGTTTTATAATCTAAGTGTAATACTGAAGCAAGTTCATTTGCATTTCGTGGTTGTTCAAAAAGAACCTTAAGGATACGACCGCGATTCAAACCCCCTGCCGAACCGCTTAACAACCACCAAAGAAGTCTTTTTACTCCATGCATTTGAAATCGTTGGAATAATTGAATTTCTATGTATTTAATAAACCATTTGATTTAATCATAAATTCGACATTAAGCGATAACATTATCTAAAATTTTATAAATATCTAAGTTTTTTTAAAATAACAAGAGGTGTTTTTAAAGACATGAATAAATTGTTATTATCTTTAATCATAAGTATACTAATACTTGGAAATATTACTTTCCAAACCCAAGGCATTCAAACAACTGATTTAGTAAGAAATTCAACAATCATCGTTGATAATGAAGGAGATGGTGATTTTCTAAATATAAAAGCAGCACTTGCAAATGCAAACGAAGGAGACATCATTCAGATATATAGTGGAACCTATCAAGAAAATATTAAAATCTCAACAAATAATCTTAGTATCATTGGCTATGATCATGAATTGGGAACTGGAAATGATAGTAATTTTCCGATAATAGATGGAAATAATAATGGAAATGTCATTGAGATATATGCTCAAAATACTGCTATAAAACATTGTATCATTCAAAACAGTGGATCTGACCTATTTGATGCTGGAATTAGCATTACCACCAATACAAACAGAATTGAAGAAAATGGAATCATTGGCAACCATTATGGTATTACATTAAATAACTGCAGTGATAATACAATTCAGAGTAATTACATACTAGCAAACACAATGGATGGTATTTATTTATTTTACACATGGAATAACAATATTATTAACAATATCATTAAAGAAAACAATTTTCAAGGAATATTTATCTATGATACCTCATCAAGTACCATACAAGGAAATACCATTTTTCTTAATGAAAAAGATGGCATTCACCTTCGTAATTACTGCAAATATAATACAATTTGTGACAACACCATCCATTCAAATAATATTGATGGTATAAAAATAATGGAATCAGACATACACGATAATAAAATAACTAAAAATTCGATTTATTCAAATGGATGGAATGGGCTTCATGTTATGGATGGAAATAATAATGAAATAAGTGAAAATGAAATATCATTAAATCATTTTAATGGCATTCATCTTGGGGAAACAAACAATAATCTCATCATAAGAAACACCATTCAAGATAATAAAGAAGAAGGAATAGTTATTCTTTTTCCAAGTGCTCAAGGTACAAAAATATATTACAATAATATTATCAATGATAATGTATTTGATAATGGACAAAATACTTGGGATAATGGAAAAACAACTGGTGGTAATTATTGGTCATATTACAATGGTGAAGACGAAGATAATGATGGTATAGGAGATACTGCATATATTATACCTGGAAATGGAAATATCGATCGATATCCTTTAATCAATCCTCAATATCCACCAGATACCCCTGCAAAACCCTCAGGAGCAACTATTGGAATAATTGAAAATTATTATACTTATAAAACTAGTTCATCAGATACCCAATTTAATTCTATTCAATATGGATGGGATTGGAATGGTGATAATCAAGTTGATGAATGGACTGATTTTTACAATCCAAATCAACTGTGTAAAATAACCCATGTATGGAATGAGGAAGGAACCTATAATATTAAAGTAAAAGCAATGGATAATTATGGATTTCAAAGTAATTGGTCAGAACCGCTCTCTATCAGTATGCCAAAACAATATGATTACAATAATGGACTATTTATGAGATTTCTTCAATCTCACTTTCCAATTCTGAGTAATCTAATTACTATTATAATTCATATCAATCAAGCTTTAATGGGGTATAATTTGGGTAAAATCATATAAAAAAAATAAACAATAAGTAATTGTTTATGAAAGGATTGTTATGCTATGAAAGACCATAAAAAGACTATCATTACCCTTTTTATTTTTGGAATAATCTTAACATCATCTCTATTCATTGGTTGTATTGAAAATAGAGAAAGTATAGTAGTAAATAACCAAAAGCGAACCTTTTTAATCCATATACCTTCATCTTATGAATCTGAAACACCAGTACCATTAGTAATCGTGTTGCATGGCGGAGGAGGTAATGCACAAAATATAGAAGATGTCACAGGTTTTACCATTAAATCAGAAGAAGAAGGATTCATTGTCGTATATCCTGATGGAACAGGCAAACTAGATTATAGACTTTTAACTTGGAATGCAGGTTTTTGTTGTGGTTATGCTCTTGAAAATCAAATCGATGATGTCGCATATATTCGCTATCTCATCAAACATCTTCAAAGCCTCTATTCAATTGATTCAAATAAAATTTATGTAACAGGAATTTCAAATGGTGGTATGATGACGTATCGAATCGCATCTGAACTATCAGATCTCATTGCAGCTGCAGCACCCATTGCTGGGTCCATTGGCGGTCAGCCAAGAGAACAAGAAAAAATTTGGCGAATCCCAAAACCTGTCAATCCTGTTTCAATTATCTCATTTCATGGTATGAACGACACACGAGTTCCCTATTATGGTGGAAGACCAATAGAGAATAATACAAAAGGTGCCTATAGTTACATCAGTGTCAATGAATCAATCTCTTTTTGGATATATCATAATAATTGCACTTACGTTCCTATCACCAATATTAGTGAATCAGGAAATATCATTGTTAAAACCTATAAAGAAGGAATTAATCATACCGAGACGGTCCTTTATACTATTGTCAATGGAAACCATTCCTGGCCTGGAGGAAAAAAAGGATATAGAAAGGGTGATGAACCCATAGAAGAAATATCTGCAACAGATATTATCTGGGAATTTTTTAAAGCCCATCCAAAAACATAATTTATACAATAAATTGACATATATTAATAAGTTAAATACAATGTTTATTATAGAAAAGTTTATATTTATAATAAATTAATATTGAATTACTGTGATTTGTATGCGAAGGGAAATTTATATTTATACATTTATTGCTTGTTTAACTCTTCTAATGGTACCAACAATACCTTCAATGGAATTTTCAATGGTTAAAGAAACCTATGAAACCAATGTTGAAAATTATTTTGAACAAACAATCAATTTCCAAGAGAAAAATAATGGTATTACGAATAAAATTGATTTTTCACATATGATTGTAATATTAAAGCAATTCTTTGGAAAAATAACAAACACGAAGAAATCCCTTCAATCAGAAGGAGATGATGAACAACCTTTATTTTTTCCATTTCTTGGCATCTTTGTGTATGCTTTAATTGCGATCATCATTTTAAAAATTATTTGAATCATTCTTCATTTTATTGGCGGAAAAATTAATTTAGTTATTCAATTTATTAAAGCTAAAATAACAAATTTCATTACCAAAACAATTACATTATTAACCACAATTAGTACCATAATTATCAGTCTATTTACCCTATTAGTAAATATTATCGTATATGTTACAACAACTGTATATAATTTAATTTCAACAACAGTATTAATAATAACAAATGTCATTGTATTGATAGTTTCAGGAATAGTAACATTGTTTCTCTTAACCTTACAGGGAATTATTAATATTATTGCAAAAATTTGGTTTGGTATTGGTGAAGTTCTCCGATTTATTGTAGAAGTTATTCAAGCAATTCTTGATGCGATTTTTCCTAATTATCATATCGGGTAAATCATATAAAAATTATATTTTTTGCTCTCCAACCAAATGATTAATGACACATTCAGATATATCTTGAGAATAGTCTCCAATTCGACGGATACTCTCAACAATATACCCAATTGCAATCGCGG
>Ga0272441_10008961_pt1 | contig 15626 bp, 11 predicted proteins | sample SSMProp6N_FD_193582 | JGI IMG/M metagenome (GOLD analysis project Ga0272441, IMG submission 193582) | Marine sediment archaeal communities from Little Sippewissett salt marsh, Falmouth, MA, United States - SSM-Prop-6N | ecosystem: Environmental > Aquatic > Marine > Wetlands > Sediment ... | reverse complement strand
TCTCTGGGGCGCTGTCGATCCTGGCCGTGAGCGACTGTTTGCCGACTAGCGAGGCGGACTCGTCCGAGCAGCGGGAGAAGAACCTTGGGCCGATGATCGAGGTTTCGCTCGAGGCTGCGCCCTGGCGGTCCTTGGTCAGGAGGTACTCATGCGCTGTTGCCTCGTCCGGCGCCCGAAGCGCTCCCGGAAGACGCCCCAAACCCCTATGAGGATCAGCGCCATCCCGCCGAGGATGGGTGGGGTGATCGGCTCGCGTAGGAGGATCCAGCCGAGGATCACGGCGATGACAGGGTTGACGTACGCATAGGTCATCGCCACGGTTGTCGGAAGCAGGCGCAGCGCGCGGATGTATGACGTGAACGACACGACCGACCCTGCCACGATCAGGTAGCCGAGGGCGCCCCACGCCTCGGCGGACGGAGCCGGAAGCGGCTCGCGGGTCAGCAAAGAGAGCACGAGGAATCCCGCGGCACCGAACAGGTGAAGGTATCCAGCGCTCACGGTCGGTCCTACGCCGACGGGTCGGCGCAGTTGCAGAACGGATCCGATCGCCCACGTGATCGGAGCGACCATCAGGACGAGAATCGATGTTGCATCTGCTGCGCCGGCATTGGCAAGGCGTGGCGCGGTCAGCAGACCGACGCCTGCGAATCCCACCAGAAGTGAGAGCGCGAGCAGCAAGGATGGCCGCCTTCTGTCCAGGAACGACTCGACCAAGGCCGCCCAGATGGGCATCGATGCGACCAAGAGCGCGGCATAACTGGAGTCGGCTCGTTGCTCCCCCCAGTTGACCAAACCGTTCGCGCCCGGCCACATCAACAGCCCGGCGATGGCGAGGGTGATCCATTCTCGTCGTTCGAGCCGTACGCGCGCCCGGCGTAGCGCCCCCCACGCGAGGAGCACGCCGCCCGCGGCGAGCGTGCGCAACGCCCCGAGAGCGAAGGGAGGGAATCCCGCTCCTTCGCGGACGGCAAGGCGAATGGCGAGGTACGTGCTTCCCCAGATGACGTAGACGACCGCAAGGTGCGCGAGTCCTCTCGCCGGAACAGCCGTTGGATCCTGCAATGCGCTCACGCCGTCTCCTCTGGTGGAATTCGCTGCGGCCGCGAGTGGCTATGTTTTGAGAGCGTAATCTACCTCAAGTGGAGCGCCTGCCTCAACCGTGACCGGCGTTCCGCAGACGCAGATCGGCACCGAAACCCGGCTTGCCTCAGGGATCTCAAGGCCAACTCGTCTTCGGTCGACGTCTAGCGTCACGAGGATATCGTGCCACCGGACGGTGCAGCGAACGCGCCCGATGGCCGCAGGGAGATGTGGGGTGATCGACAGCCCGCTCGCCGTCAGCCGGATGCCTGCGAAGCGCTCGATAATGTGGCGGACCGTGCCCGCCATCACGGCGGTGTGGATCCCTTCCGGCGTCGTTCCCCCTTGGATGTCGTTCACGTCGCTTCGGATTGCCTGCACGAAGTGCTCCCAGCTCTCCTGGGGGTCCGCTTCGTCGAGAATCGCGGCGAAGGCAATGTGGCTCAGTGTTGAGCCGTGAGACGTTCGTCGGCGGTAGTACTCGATCGTCTCGTGAAGCTTGTCGCTTGTCATCTCGTATCCCGCCCGCGACAGCAGATCGGTCAACTCTGCGGAATCGAACAGGTAGAACAGCACGCACAGGTCGGCCTGCTTGGAGAGTTTGTACCGATCGGGCGAGTCCCCCTCCGCCTTGAGAATCCGGTCGAGGCGGCCGATGTCGGTGTACTTCGCTCGGTACGCTTCCCAATCGAGTTCCTCGAGGTCTCCATAGCCCTTGAACTGCTCGATCAGCCCGTTGGGCAGTACGGGAATCGTCATGCCTGTCACGACCGTGTGCCATCGCTCGAGTTCCTCATCGGAGAGCTCGATTCGATCAACGATCGCCTTTCGCGTCCGAAGATCGAGACACTCGAACGCGGCCAGTGCCTTGTCGATGCACCAGGCAGCCATGACGTTGGTGTAAGCGTTGTTGCGCAGGCCTCCTTCGGCCGCGCCCGGATATGCCTCGTGGAATTCGTCCGGCCCCATCACCCCGGCGATCTCAAAACGGCCGTCCGTTCCCTCGGTTGTCATGCTCACCAAGAATCGGGCGATCTCGGCCAGCATCTCGGCTCCGTACGTCGCAAGGAAAGCGCGGTCCTCGGTTGCCGCGACGTACGTCCAGACATTCACTGCAATTGCGGCACTCACGTGCCGTTGGAGGTGACTGTGGTCCGGGTCCCATTTCCCCGATCGGGGATTGAGGTGGATGATCTGGGTTTCCTCACGGCCGCTTGATCCGCTTTGCCAAGGGAACATCGCGCCGGCACATCCGACTTCGGCGGCGGCGGCCCGAGCCTCAGGAAGGCGGCGGTAGCGGTAGAGGAGAAGGGCGCGTGCGAGATCGGGGTCGCGCCACAGGTAGAACGGGTACACGTACATCTCGTCCCAGAAGATGTGGCCGCGATACGCCTCCCCGTGGAGACCTCGCGCCGGGACGCTTACGTCGAGTCCGGCGGAGTGCGGGCAGGTCGTCTGAAGCATGTGGAAGGTGTGCAATCGGAGGATGAGCTGAATCGGGTGCGGGGTGAGCTCCGAGCCTGGAGCGACATCGACCTCCACATCATACCGATCCCAGAGCGCCTTCCACGCGGCCTCGTGGGAGGCGAGCAGCTCTTCGAAGCTCCCGGCGCGTCGTGCGCCGAGCACGGTATCTTCGGTCATGTCACCAAGCGCAGCGTCTCTCGTCGTCCGCAAACAGACAACCTTCTCGATCGTAGTCGGAGAGCCTGCTTCTGCTTGGATCGCGAAGAGCCCGTCGATTCGCCCTCCCACAGCCGCGGATTCGTCAGGGAGCACGGGCTCGCATCCACCACTGCGAACGCGCGTGCGGGCCGCCAAGCACACGCCCAGATCCGACTGCTTGGTCCGTGCGCGAAGCCAGATGATTCCTTCGGTTTCTCCGGTCGCTTCGACCGCGACGTGATCACCCCGAAGCTCTCTGTATCTGGCGACACCGTTGTTCGTCACGGCTCCGTCGATGCTGGATCGAATCACAAGGTCGCCGGACCAGTTGAGCGGCACGATTTCCATCTTGATTCCACAAATGTGAGGGTTCGCCATGTGGACGAGCCGGAGGGAGGAAACGTGCGTCTCTCTTCCGGAAGAGTCTCTGACGGTGAACGCCCGATGTAGGATGCCGCGCTGTAGATCGAGTTCCTGACGGTAGTCGTGCAACTGATTCGAAGGATCGTGCAGCTCATGCCCGTCAGCGGGGTGGAAACCGAGCGTGAGCCAGTTTGGAAAGTTGACGAGATCCTCGTTGACGATCCCCCGGTCAGCCACGTCGGTTGTCAGGCGGCTGTAGCCTCCTGCGATGTACGTGCCGGGATAGTGGATGCCGTCATCGGCCGCCCACTCGGCTGCGCCGCGCGTGGCGAATCGGCCGTTGCCTAGTGTGCAGAGTGCTTCTCGGAGCGGCTCCTGGTGCGGATCGTAGCCCTCGTAGACGAGGCGCCAAGGGTCAGTCATCGTTCTGCCTCTTCCCGTTCCAGCAGCCGATCGAACAGTGCATAGACCTCCCATGGGGCCTGCACCCAGTACGCCGCCTCCGTCGGACGCGGCGTCTCGGAGACGAGCACCCCGACCCCGCGATCCCGAAGGACCGCGAACGCGTCCTCGTCGGTCACGTCGTCCCCGATGTAGAACGGAACGACGTCCGGCCCGTCCAATCCGAGTGCCTCGAGCAGGAAGAGAAGGGCCTTCCCCTTATCCCAACCGATGTCCGGCCGGACCTCGTACACCTTCTTCCCGCGCGCCTTCTTCAGCCTGGTGTCGCTGGCAATTGCATCATCGACGATCGCCTCAATCAGCGCCACGTTCGCCTCATCGACCAGGCGGTAATGGACCGCGATCGAGAATCGCTTCTCCTCGATCACCACCCCTTCGATCCCCGCCAACTTCGGCCTCACGCTGCCAGCCACCCGCTGCATCAGCGGCTCGATCCAGTCGGCGACTGCGTGGCCGACAGGCGCGCCGCCCGGACCGACAATGTCGAACCCGTGGCTTCCAGCGTATGCGAGCTCCGGAAGGCCGACCAGTTCTTCGACATCTTCTCGCCCGCGGCCGCTGATGATCGCCGTTGGGATCGCCTCAGCGAGACGCCTCAGGATCGCTCGCCTCTCTTCGGTGAGAACGGCCAGCTCAGGTCGGCTGACGATGGGTGTGAGGGTGCCGTCGTAGTCGAGGAACAACGCCACGCGCTTGCCTGCGAGCTTTCCCCTGAGATTCGGCCAGTCTCGCAGCGCCGCGGGCTTCCGATCCTGCTGGTGCTCGAACCAGGCGTCGAGTAGACCGATGGTCTCCGGACTGAAAGACTCCACGATCAGGTCCGCGCCCTGTTCACGAAGCGCGCGCGCGACGCCGATCCGATCGACGCCGATGACGAGCCCGAACTCGCCTGCGCGGCCCGCTTGAACTCCCGAGATCGCATCCTCGACGACGACCGACTCCGATGGCGCGACGCCGAGGCGGCTCGCCGCTTCGAGGAAAATGTCCGGATTTGGCTTTCCCGAGAGGCCCAGCTCCTCGGAAACGACGCCGTCAACGCGCGCCTCGAACAGGTCGACCAGCTCCGCACGCTGGAGAATCGGGAGACAGTTCTTGCTCGAGGAGGCGACGGCGACACGGGTGCCACGCGCGCGGAGCGCACGGACGAAGGCCACGGCTTCTTCGTCGACCTCGATGCCCGCGGCCTGAAGGATCTCGCCGAACGCCTCGTTCTTCCGGTTTCCCAGCCCCCAAGCCGTCTCCTCGTTGGGGGCCTCGTCGGGCTTTCCTTCGGGAAGCGTGATGTCTCGAGACGCGAGGAAGCTCTTCACGCCTTCGATCCGCGGCATTCCGTCGACGTATGCGAGGTAGTCAGCGTTGACGTCGAATGGCACAAACGGCTCACCGGTCGCCTCCGATCGGTTCTTGAGAAACTCATCGAACATCCGTTTCCACGAGGCGGCATGCGTTGACGCTGTGAAGGTGATTACGCCATCCAGATCGAAGATGACAGCAGCGAGTGGGGGCTGGCCAGTCAAGGGGGTCCCTCCTCCCTTGGGTATCTCCGTCAACTATAAGCCAGCGGCAGCGCGGCGGCTACGTCTTCCCCGGTGCCGAGGGCTTGCTCGAGGACTCCACAGGGGTCACCCTTTGACGGAGCCTGCAAGGATGCCTCTGACGAAGAACCGTTGCAGTGCGAAGAACACGGCCAACGGTAGCGCCATCGACACGAAGGCCGCAGCCGTCAGCAGGTGCCAGTCCTGTCCGAGATAGCCGACGAGATTGCTCACCTGGAGCGTCATCGGGGCAACATCCGCAGTTCCGCCCAGGTAGATGAGAGCGACAAGCAGGTCGTTCCACACCCAGAGGAACTGGAAGATCGCGATCGATGCGATCGCTGGGACCGACAGCGGAGCCACGATCTTGAAGAAGACTTTCAATCGGGACGCGCCGTCGATGAAGGCAGACTCGAATAGGTCGCGCGGAAGCCCACCGAAGTAGTTGCGGAACAGGTAGATGGCAAAGGGCAGTCCATACCCTGTATGGGCTAACCAGATTCCGAGGAACGATCCCGACAGCCCCAATCGATTGTAGATCCTCAGGATCGGAATCAACGTCATCTGTAGCGGGACGACGAGCAGGCCGACAACGACGATGAAGAGGATGTTCCGCCCGCGGAACTTCATCCAGGCGAACGCGTAGGCGGCAAACGCGGCGATCAGGATTGGGATAACGGTCGCCGGGATCGTGATGTATAGGCTGTTGACAAAGGCGCGTCCCATTCCTTGATCTGTGATGACTTCAACATAGTTCGCCAGGGTAAACTGCGTGAACTTAAAGGGTGTCTGGAAGACGCTCCACCATCCTGTGTTCGTGACGTCTACCGCGGGGCGAAACGAGCTGACCAGCAGACCCACTGATGGCAGCATCCATACGAGGCAGATGGCGATGATCGCGATGTGTAGCGGACTCCTCGTCAGCGCGCGCACGATCTTCTCGCTCATCGAATCGCCTCCTGCTCACGAAACCTCTTCAGGTTAAAGATCATCACGGGAATGATTGCGAGCAGCAGCACAACCGCGATGGCACTCGCCCTCCCGAAGTTCTTGAACTGGAACATCTCCTTGTACATTCGATTGGCGATCACTTCCGTGCCGAAGTTGCCGTTGGTCATCACGTAGACGACGTCGAAGATCTTGAGAACCGTGATGAGCATCATCGTGGCGGCAACGGCTATCGTCGATCGCATGAGCGGGAAGGTGATTCGCCAGAAGACCTGCCACTCGGTCGCTCCGTCGAGTCGAGCCGATTCGAGCAGTGACTTCGGAATCCCCTTGTACGTAGCGGAAAGAACCACCATGCAGAACCCTGTCCAGATCCAGATTCCGACGAAGATCAGGGCGAAATTGTTGATCCACGGGCGCTCGATCAACCACCCGATGGGCTGCCCGCCCAACGCCACGACGATTCCGTTGAGCAGTCCGGTTTGCGCGACGCTCGCCGGTCGAAAGGAATAGACGAACTTCCAGATCACTCCGGAGCCGACGAACGAAACCGCCATCGGCAAGAAGATGATCGCCTTGGCGATTCGCTCATACTTGACGCGATCGAGCAGGACGGCCATCGCCAGGCCAAGTCCGACGGTCCCTGCAGTGAAGACCGCCACCCACAGCAGGTTGTTCCGAAGCGCGCTCTGCATCGTGCGATTTGTGAAAGCAAACCTGTAGTTCGAGAACCCGGCGAACCCTTCACCGGTTTTGTCACCCAGGCTGAGGACAATCGTGTGCACGGCCGGATAGACGAGAAAGAAGGCGAGAATGACAAGAGCAGGAACCACGTAGAGCCAGTGAGAGAAGCTGCGTTTGCTCAACCAGACCTCCGTCCCCCAAGAGGGGCGGGGATCCTGGATTCAGGGTCCCCGCCCTGCCCTGTGAGTGGGCATTGGTTCATAGGGCTCGGGGAGACTAGTACGCGGCCTCCATATCTCCGAGCACCGCGTCCAGATCCTCGCCGCCTACGTAGTCGACGATCGCCTTCCAGAACGCGGCTCCGATTTCTTCCGGCATCAGGTCCGATGCGTCGAAGCGGAACGCCGACGTATTGACGAGCGAATCAGCGATTGCGCGCACGATGCCGCTTGGATAGACGTTCGGGCTCACGCTCTTGTTCGCCGAGATGAATCCGACGCGTGCCGCCCACACTTCCTGGACGGCGGCCGACGCGAGGTAGCGCATCAGCGCCTGGGCCTCCGGTGAGTTGCTGAATGTCACCACGACATTTCCGCCGCCGAACGCGGGAGTCCCGAGCGCTTCGTCAATCGGCGGGGTGACGAACCAGCCGTAGTCCGTGCCGGGCACGAGACCCGGGAAGTCTTCGGTGAAGAAGCCCTCGATGAAGCTCGCCTGGTGATGCAGGTAGGCGTTCGGCGGATCGACGAAGAGATCGTTCGGTGAATCCCCGAAGTTCGTCGTCAGAGCGCCTGTGGCTCCACCGAAGACGTAGTTGGAGTTCAAGACGATGTCACCGAAGTACTCGAACGCCGTCTTGATTAACGGATCGGTCCAGGCGATGTCGTGCGCGACCCACTGGTCGTACACCGTCGCTCCGGCCGTTCGGAGCATGATGTCCTCGATCCAGTCGGTTCCCGGCCAACCCGTGGCTGGACCGCTCTCCAAGCCAACGGCCTACGGGACACCGCCGTCAGCGACGATCTGATCTGACAGCGCGATCAACTCGGCCCACGTCGTCGGGACCGTGTAGCCCATCGCGTCGAACTGGTCAGGGCTGTACCAGACCATGCTCTTGTTCGAGACGGCGATGTAGAAGCCGTAGAGTGTCCCGTTGACTGTGCCCATGTCGAGCCACGCCTGGCCATAGTCGTTCTCCAGTTGGGATTTCATGAACGTGAGGTCCTTCAAGAGGCCGTCTCCGACGAGCGAGACCATCTGGCCAGGCTTCGGCAAGAGAACGACATCCGGAGGATTCCCGGCCGCGATTCTCGTGGTGAGGAGAGCCGGGTCTCGCGTCCAAACCGTCTCTACCTTGATTCCCGTGGCAGCTTCGAAGCTATCAAGTGTTGCTTCGATTGCGGCTGCCTCCTGATCCGCCATCTCGCCTTGCAGGACAAGACTTCGCTGCTGTGCGAGACCGACCGTGAAGAAGAGAGCCACTCCCATGAGTCCAATCAACAAACCGCCAGCAAGCTTTCGCATGTGACTCCTCCTTGAGCACTGCGTACACATGATGGGCCCCCGGCCGCGCTTCGGCGCCGGCCGCAGCTTGCTGCATGTCTCACCTCCTTGATTGCTTCTGACGACTCTGTCGGTCATCACGCTTGGATTGCTGCGTTGGATGATGTGGACAACACTCGTAAACCGCGGAAGCACCGCACATGCCAGTGTGGCCGCCCGCTCCCCATTCCAGTTGGGATCCCGCGGACGCCACGTGCTTCGCGTACTTCCACCAACTCCGTGGCGTACTACTCCGCCGAGGCACGGATGCCGAGAGAACACCCGGCCCCGCGAGATCACTCCAAGGTTACACTAGGACATGATCGGTCCGATTGTCAAATTGTCTTACGGGGGGGCTCACTATATGCTGAAACGATTGCGTTCGACGTGTGGGAAGGAGGCTTGCATGGCAGAAGTGACCCTGTCGGATATCACGAAGTGCTTCGGCGATTTCATCGCAGTGGACGGCATCAACATGCTGATCGAGGACGGCAAGTTCACCGTGCTCGTTGGCCCGTCCGGCTGTGGCAAGACGACCACCTTGCGCATGGTTGCCGGCCTGGAGGATATCACGAAGGGCGAGATCAGGATCGGCGATCGCATCGTCAACCGAGTTGCTCCCAAGGATCGCGATATTGCGATGGTCTTCCAGAACTACGCTCTCTACCCGCATATGGACGTCTACAACAACATGGCGTTCGGCCTCAAGTTGCGAAAGACGCCGAAGAAGGAGATCCAGCAGCGTGTTAACGAGGCGGCCGAGCTCCTCGGCATCGGATCTAAGTTGAAGAGCAAGCCTCGCGAACTCTCCGGCGGGCAGCGCCAGCGCGTCGCGGTTGGACGGGCGATTGTGCGGAAACCGAAGGTCTTCCTGTTCGACGAACCTCTGTCCAACCTGGACGCCAAGCTGCGCGTACAAATGCGGACAGAGCTCGAGCAACTTCACAAGAAACTCCAGACGACGACCATCTACGTCACGCACGATCAGGTCGAGGCGATGACGCTTGGCGATCGGATTGCCGTCATGCGAGATGGCGTGATCCAGCAGTACGAGGCTCCCAAGGAGACTTACGATCACCCTGCCAATCAGTTCGTGGCCGGCTTCATCGGCAGTCCGGCGATGAACTTCCTCCCCGCGACTGCGGCCAAGGAGAACGGCCGAATCGCGCTATCCGGAACCACATTCCGCATCACCTTGGATCCAGAGCAATCCCACGTGGATCTTCCCGAGCGTGTCATTGTTGGAATCCGCCCGGAGGAACTCGATGGGCCGACCGAGGCAGGCAGGAACACGATCGCACTCAACGTGTCCGTGAAAGAACAGCTCGGGCATACGCTCCTGGTGTACGGACACGTCGACGACGTGCAGATGGTGGCAAGCCTCGATCCACACCGAGATGTCGAGATAGACGCCGTGGCCAACCTGTCTGTGAACGTCGATGCACTTCACATCTTCGATCCCGAGACGTTGCAGACTCTGATCTAGGGCGAGACCCTTCGCGCGACGGCTCGATGCGTCGAGGCCCACTTGAGCCGTCGCCGGGCGAACGGTGCAGCGTTTGCTCGGCAGCGTTGCCATCCGTGAGTGTCGGATCGCTCCTCCCTCGCTACCCACACGGCGACTGAAGGCCGAGAGATCATCCGGAGCGGGCGGATGCCCTCGGAGAGGGCTGAGGCATCTAGCGGATTGTGATATGATGTCGGATAGTCGTTTCCGCCTCAGGTGAAGAGGGAAGGAAGGCTCGATGATACAGGTTGCCACTGCGCCGAAGAGGATGCCTGCAATCCTTGCGCAGATGAAGGCGGACTACGTGCTCTCCCGCCTGTGGGCGCACGACCACACAATCTGGCAGGAGGATCCGACCGAGATCACGAATCGCCTCGGATGGCTCCATCTGCCCGAGACGATGCCGAAACGGCTCGACGAGATCGACCGGTTCGTCGCAAACGTCCGAGCAGACGGCATTCGCGATGTCCTCCTTCTCGGCATGGGGGGATCGAGTCTCGCGCCGGAGACGTTCTCGATCACGTTCGGGCCCGCGGAGGGATGTCCGCGACTTCACGTTCTCGACAGTACGCATCCGGAGCGCGTGCTCGAGCTTGGGGCGCTGGTCGAGTTCCAGCGAACGCTGATCCTCGTTGCCACGAAGTCGGGCACGACGACGGAGACGCTCTCCTTCTTCCGTTACTTCCACCGCGAGGTCGCCGATGCCGTTGGGGCCGCCGCGGCGGGCGATCACTTCGCAGCGATCACGGATCCAGGAAGCCCGCTGATCGAAATCGCGGGACGCCACAGGTTCCGAAAGGTCTTCGAGAGTGATCCCGATCTGGGCGGGCGATACGCGGCGCTGTCTCACTTTGGCCTCGTCCCGGCAGCTCTTCTCGGCGTCGACGTTCGGGAGCTCCTCGTCCGCTCTCAGATAATCTCTCGCGCCTGCACGGGCGAGGAGAACCTCGAGGAGAATCCGGCTGCGCAGCTTGGCGTCTTCCTCGGAGCCGCGGCGTTGGAAGGACACGACAAGGCGACGCTCATTCTCTCCGAAGAGATATCGGATTTCGGGAGCTGGGTCGAGCAGCTGATCGCAGAGAGCACGGGCAAGGACGGCGTCGGCATCCTGCCCATCGTCGGCGAGCCGATCGGTCCTCCGGCCGCGTACGGGGCAGATCGCCTGTTCATCCACCTTCGCGTCGCCGGAGATGGCTCCCAGGACGGGGTTGTCGGTGCGTTGGCGGAAGCTGGGCATCCTGTGGCTCGTATCGACATCTCGGATCCACTCGCCCTCGGTGGGCAGTTCTTCCTCTGGGAGATGGCGACGGCCATTGTCGGGTATGTCTTGAAGATCAACCCGTTCGACCAGCCGAACGTTGAAGCGGCGAAGTCGGTCGCACGCGAGATGGTGAAGGCCTACGAGCAGACGGGCACACTCCCGCTCGCGCAGACGAACGAGCTTACGGCGGATGCCGTGCGTCGATTCTTGGATGCTGGCGTGGACGGGGACTACGTGGGGATGCAGGCCTATCTGCCACCGAGTCGGGAGCTCGCTGACGATCTGCGCGCGATCGCCGCGGCGATCCGCAATCGGTGGAAGCTGGCAACGACGGTCGGATTCGGCCCGCGCTATCTGCACTCGACGGGGCAGCTCCACAAGGGGGATCGGGGAAACGGTCTGTTCATTCAGTTCGTCGCCGATCTCGAGTGTGACGTGCCGATTCCGAGCGAAGAGAGCGATCGGCCCTCAACGCTCACATTTGGAGCGCTGATCGCAGCGCAGGGCGAAGGGGACCGAAGAGCGTTGCTGGAAGCGGGGCGTCGCGTGATCGCCTTCCAGCTGGATCGCGAGCGCATGCTCGAGCAGTTGAGATCTCTCGCGGTGGACCTATCGTGAGTGTCCGAACGATATGGAACCGTTGGCAGAGGAGTCCAGCGTGTCGGATCAGCTAGTCACGAAGTACAAACGCCAGGCAGCCGAACGGGCGGTCGAGTTCGTTGAGTCGGGCATGGTCGTCGGCCTCGGCCACGGGTCGACGGCGGTCTTCGCCGGTCTCCGGATCGCAGCGCTGCTCCAAGGGGAAGAGCTCACGGACATCGTTGCGGTGCCCTGCTCCAGCGAGGTCGCTTCCATGGCGCAAGGATTGGGGATTCCTTTGACGACGCTCGAAGCCCATCCGAGTATCGACATAACGATCGATGGAGCAGACGAGGTCGATCCCGACATGAACCTGATCAAGGGTGGCGGCGGTGCGCTGCTTCGAGAGAAGATCGTCGCTCGCGCCAGTCGTCGCGAGATCATTGTGGTGGACGGGTCGAAGCTGTCTCGCCGGCTCGGCACGCTGTTTGCGCTGCCCGTCGAGGTTCTTCCTGGTGCCGAGTCGGCCGAGGCGGAGTTCTTGGCGTCACTTGGCGCGCGTGTCACGCGCCGCGGAGGGGAAAGGCCGTTTTGCACCGACAATGGGAATCTCATCCTTGATTGCCGATGGCCGGGGATCGAGGATCCATACGAGTTGTCGCGACGACTTGACGACCGCTCCGGAATCGCTGGCCACGGGCTGTTTCTCGACCTGGCGACCGATCTGATCGTCGCCAGCGTTCGGGGGGTGCATCACTTCCTGCGTGGCCAGGACTGGGGGGAGGCGGCCGCGTGATGACGCGAGCATCGGGGGCGGCCGCGGCGTCGGCGGTCCCACACTCACCGCCCGCGGCAATCGTCATCTTCGGCGCTTCCGGTGACCTGACGCAACGGAAGCTCGCGCCCGCTCTTCACAGCCTCGCCTGTGCGGGACGACTCAGCGAGACGACACGGATTATTGGTGTCGGGCGACGCGAGATGTCTGACGTGGCTTTTCGAACGCGGTTGTACGAGGGAGTGCAGGAGTACGCGCGCCTCAAGCCCAATCCACGGTTGTGCGACCTCTGGTCCCGGTTCGAGGGACGTTTCAGCTATTTCAGGATGATGTCTGCGAAGGCGGAGGAGTATGCGCGTCTCGCGGAGCACATCGGCTCCCCATCCTTCGCGAGGGAGACGGAGGGCAATGCCCTCTATTACCTGGCCACGCCGCCGCAAGCGGTTCCCGACATCGTTCGCGGACTGCGCGCCGCCGAGATGGCGCGTGCCGAGGGTGGCTGGCGGCGCATCGTGTTCGAGAAGCCGTTCGGCCACGATCTCGAGAGTGCGCGGACGCTCAACCGTCTCATCCACGGAGCGTTCGACGAGGAGCAGGTCTACCGGATCGATCACTATCTCGGCAAGGAGACGGTGCAGAATATCCTGTCTTTCCGGTTTGCCAACGCTATCTTCGAGCCGCTGTGGAATCGCGATTACGTTGATCACGTACAGATCACGGCCGCCGAGACCGTTGGTGTCGAGGGGCGGGCAGGGTACTACGATCGGGCCGGGGTCGTGCGCGACATCGTTCAGAACCACCTTCTACAGCTCGTTGCGCTGGTGGCGATGGAACCACCGAGCACGACCGCGCCTCAGGCACTCCGTGATGAGAAGCTTCGGGTGCTCGACGCCGTTCGTTGTATCGAAGTCGATGACGCGTGTCTCGGCCAGTACGCAGAGTACCGCCTCGAGGAAGGCGTGGCAGACGACTCACGAACACCGACGTACGCGGCGCTGCGCTTGTCGATCGACAACGTACGTTGGCAGGGCGTGCCGTTCTTCATTCGCACAGGGAAACAGCTGGCGAAGAAGACGACCGAGATCACCCTGCAGTTCCGGGGCGTGCCGCACCGGCTGTTCCCGGGGACAGAACCGGCCCCGAACCGGATCTCGCTTAAGATCCAGCCGGACGAGGGCGTGCATCTTCGATTCCAGATGAAGCTTCCGGGAGCGGGCATGACGACCGCTCCTGCAGACATGATCTTCCAGTACGAGGATCGCTTCGGCGAGGCGGCCCTTCCGGATGCGTACGAGCGGCTGCTCCTCGACGCGTTGTGCGGCGATCCATCCCTGTTTGTCCGGTGTGACGAGGTTGAGCGATCGTGGGAGATTGTCGATCGGCTGTTGGGATCTGAGGCCGGCCCGATCGAGTACGCACAACGGTCTTGGGGACCGTGCGCGGCATCCGACCTGCTGAGCCCCTTCGGCCGCTGTTGGCTCGACGCGTGTCAGGAGGCCGAAAGCGCATGAGGACGATCGCATTTCCGGAATCTCGCGAGTTGTTCGACCACGCGACAAGCCTGTTCGAGCGATTGGCCGAGGAGTCCATTGCCGCTCGGAGCCGGTTCCTGGTTGCATTGTCGGGCGGATCGACGCCGACGCCTCTCTACGAGAGGCTGAGGCAGTCGGGAACGGTCGACTGGCGGAACGTTTGCGTACTATGGTCGGACGAACGGTGCGTCCCTCCGGATGATCCTGACAGCAACTACGGTGCCGCGTGCGAAGCGCTGCTCGATCACATTCCGATCTCACCGGAGCAGGTTCGAAGGATCGAGGGCGAACGGCCGCCGGTCGAAGCAGCCGATGCCTACGAGATTCGAACTCGGGAGCTGCTTGGCGAGGACGGAAGGCTCGATCTCATCTTGCTCGGGATCGGCGCGGACGGACACACCGCATCGCTGTTCCCGCGGCACCAGGCGCTGACCGAGGCCAATCGTTGGATCCTTCCGGTCCACGTGTCAGCTCGCCCTCCGTGGCGAGTCACAATGACACTGCCCTTGATCAACTCTGCGCGTCACGTCCTGTTCCTCGCGGTCGGGAGTGAGAAGTCGGATGCTGTGTCTCAGATCGAGCGCGGAACGAATCTCCCGGCGGCGCTTGTCCGACCGACGGATGGTGAGGTCACTCTGCTGACGGACGGAGAGGCTGGTGCTCTCCTTGGGTAAGCCGTCCTGAGGCCGCCGCTACCAGCGAACGGACCAGCCGGCCGAGATCTCAGAGGTGGGGCCTCCGAGTTGACCGGATCGAACGACGAGCGAGAACGAGAGACTGAGCTGCTCTGCCAAGCTGATGTCAAACGAGGCGACGGTCATGCCCCAGTCGAACAGGAGGGCCGACTTGTCGTGGAAATACGTCGAGATGCCCCAGTATCCCGGCACTCCGCAGCATCCGGCCAGGTTGCCGGCAAGGCGGATCACCTCGAAATAGTCGATCTGACCGGTCACCTTCGTGTTGTAGTCCTCGTGCAGGGAGGTCGCCGACGTGAACGAAACACCCTGCGGGATCTCACACTCCAGTTTGACGCCGTAGATTGTCACGCCGGTGATGGACTCACTCTTGGCGCTTCCGTTGGTCAGAGTTGTCGTCGCGAGTTCCCCCATCAGCTGAATGCATGCCGCCGATGCCGGGCGCCAGTTGAGCTGAGCTGAGAGAGACTTCTTGTCGAGCTCGAATGTGATCGTCGCGCCAAGCGTGATGCCCTCTGGTAGGAGGCTGAACAGCGGGAGGGGGATCTCCGAGGCAGCGAACGTCAACCGCTCGAAGCCGTTGCAGGTCATCGCCAAGGAGGCGCGCAGACCGATGTCACACCAGCTCCAAGCGACCATGGTGTCATTCCGCGACAGAAGCAAGGAGCAACTCTCATCCAACGCGATGCGAAGGGTGTTCGACACCGAGGCGGATGCGACGGTGGTTTGAGTGGTGATCGTCGCGTAGGAGGAAGTCTGTGGGTTCGTCAGGTAGAGGGTCTGCGAAACGTTGACGCCGAGAAGAGCGAAACTGGTTGACGCCCGCCAGTAGTCGAAGACACCACCCACTGGTGGGGATGCCTTCGGATCGAAGGCGAGTGTAGAGCTGATGTTGACGGTGTCAAGCTTCAGGTCGCCGACGAGACGAAGCGAGTCGAAGAGGAACTCCTTCGTCCCACCCGAGGTTTCCATCCTGATGTTGGCGATTCCCTGCA
>Ga0272441_10008960_pt1 | contig 15627 bp, 12 predicted proteins | sample SSMProp6N_FD_193582 | JGI IMG/M metagenome (GOLD analysis project Ga0272441, IMG submission 193582) | Marine sediment archaeal communities from Little Sippewissett salt marsh, Falmouth, MA, United States - SSM-Prop-6N | ecosystem: Environmental > Aquatic > Marine > Wetlands > Sediment ... | reverse complement strand
TGCACCTGCAGATCGAACTCGGCCACGGCGCTCAGGCCCCCGAAGCGCATGGTCAGGGATTCGGTCTTGAGGATCGGCTCAGCCATCGCGACGCACCATCCTCTGCAGCAGCGAGCGGAACTCCACACCGCCCCGTCGGCGCGGCCAGATCCCGCCCGGGCGAAACATCATCATCACGATCATAACCGCTCCGAAGAACAGCAGGCGGAACATGGCGAAGGGTCTGAAGATCTCGGGGATCAGGCTGATCGCCGCCGCCCCGATCAGCACCCCGGGGATGGATCCCATGCCGCCGATCAGCACGATGCAGAACATCAGGCAGGATTCCCAGAAGGTGAAGCTTTCCGGAGATACCCCCATCAGCTTGGCGGCGTAAATGTTTCCCGCCGCCCCGGCTAAGGCTGCACCGAGCACGAAAGCGAGAAGCTTGTAGGCCCGCACATCGATGCCGGCCGCCTTGGCCGCGATCTCATCCTCACGGATGCAGTTCCAGGCCCGACCGATGCGCGAGTTCTGCAGGCGGATCAGCCCGACGATGCTGAGACCCACCACGATCCAGATGAGGTAGTAGTAACCGATCGAGCTGTCTATGCGCAGGGGCCCGAGACTGGGGAAGTCGATCCCGAAGATGCCGTTCGGTCCTCCCGTGAGATCGAAGGGGTTGTTGATCAGGGCCAAACGTACGATCTCGCCGACGCCGATGGTGACGATGCACAGGTAGTCGCCCCTGAGGTGGATGATCGGGGAGGTGACCAGAAAGGCGAAAAGCGCTGCGCTGCAGGCGCTGATGGGCAGAAGCAGGAGCACGGGCAGGCCCAGCTGCGTGTTGAGAATCGCGGTGGTATAGGCGCCGATGGCAAAGAAGCCGGCGTGACCCAGGTCGAACAGTCCGACCTCGCCCAAAACGATATTCAGGCTCAAACCGAGCAGGGCGTAGATGCCGAAAAAGAAGGCCGCATCGACCAGGTAGTTGCCCACCAGGAACGGGTAGACGACGAAGAGCGCTATCACCACCGGGATCAGAAAAGGCTGAAACCTGCGCAGATACTTCATCATACCTTTTCGGCGACCTTTTCCCCGAACAGCCCTGTGGGCCGAAAGATGAGAACCAGAATGAGTATCAGGAAGACAAACACGTCCTTCCAGGCCGTGGAGATGTAAGCCGCTCCCAGCATCTCCAGCACGCCGAGAATCAGCCCTCCGAACATCGCCCCCGGTATGTTGCCGATTCCCCCCAGAATGGTGGCGGTGAACGCTTTCAATCCGTAGCTCCAGCCCATGGTGAAGCTTATCTGCCGGTAGTACATGCCCACCATCACCCCTGTAAAAGCGCCCAGAGCCGGACCCAGGGTGAAGGTGAAGCGGATCACTTTGCGGAAATCGATCCCCATGAGGGCCGCCGTGTTGCGATCCAGGGCCGTGGCCCGGACCGCCGCCCCGAAGGTCGTCTTCTGGATCAGGGTGTAGAGCACACCCATGAGGGTGAAGGAAACAACCAGGATCAAGATCTGCAGGAGGGTGATGTTGATGCCCCCGATCTGGAAGCGCAGGTTGGGAATCAAAGCGGCTGGGTAGGCCTGGTGCCGGGGTCCCCAGATGAGCATGATCGCGTTCTGGAGAATGATCGACGCGCCCAGTGCCGACACAACAGCGGGCAGGCGGCCCGAAGGGTATATGGGGCGGTAGGCGACCCTCTCCACGCCCACGCCCACGGCGGCCAAGCTCACCGCGGCCACGAGGATGGCTGCGGCTACAACGCCCCAGGGGCCGAAGATGCTGGTGATCCAGGCGGGAACCAGGACCATGACCGTGTAGCCCAGATACGAGCCGAGGGTGAAAAAATCTCCGTGGGCGAAGTTGATCAGCTTGAGAATGCCGTAGACCAGGGAATAGCCCAGGGCAATGAGACCGTAGAAGGAGCCGATGGTCAAACCGTTGATCAGCTGCTCGATAAAAATTCTCAAGAGTGCTTGCTCTCCCAATCCAACAGCAGGTCCAATAAAGGACACCCCCGGGCACGAACACCCGGGGATGTTCTCCTGTGAGACACAGTTACCAGTATTATAGAGACTACTGGGAGGCTACAATAGCCCCGCTCGCATCCACGACGTACAGCAGGTAGGGAACCCCGACACGGTCGCCCTTTTCATCAAAACTGATCGGGCCGGTGATTCCGGGAGCGCCGTCCACCTTGTCGCGCATATAGTCTGCCAGCACTTTGGAGTCCGTGGAGCCGCTCTTGTCGATGGCGTAGGCCAGGGCGTTCAAAGCATCCGCCGCATAGATCGGCCACGGGCTCGACGGGATCTCACCGTACTGCTCCTCGTAGGCGTCGAGAAACTCTTTGGCTTCCGCCGTATCCAGGTCGGTGGGCATCGGCTCGTTGGTCATGTAGCATCCTTCGGCTGCCTCGATCCCGGCGATTTTCACAAACTCGTCGTTGATCGCGGCGTTGCCTCCCACAAAGGGACAGGTGATGCCGATCTCCCGGGCCTGCGTGACCAGCAGGGCAGCTTCGGCATAATAACCGGTGAAGTACCAGACATCGGGTTCCGTTTCTCTGAGTTTGGTCAACGGCACCTTGAAATCCTTCTCCCCGGGAGTGATGGCATCGTAGTACACCAGCTCCACGGCCCCGGAGTCGATCTGGGGCTGGAGCGCGTCCCTGGTGTTCTCCGCCAGGCCCTTTCCGAAGGCTGTGTTGTCGTGCATGATGGCGATGCGGCGAGCTGCGAACTTCTGCGGCACGTACTCGGCGAAGTAGATCCCCTGGGAATCATCCCGTCCGCAGGTGCGGAAGAAGTACTTCCTTCCCTTTTCCGTCAGGGTAACCGCGGTGACACCGTAACCTACATTGACCATCTCGAACTTTTCGTAGATCGCCGCAGCAGGCTCACAGATCGACGAACCGTAGGTGGAAATCGAGGCCACCACCTTCTCCATGCCGGTAATTTTGGTTGCAGCCATGGCTCCTGTTTTCGGCTCCCCGGCGTCATCCACCACCTCGATCTGGATCTGGCGTCCGTCCAGGATACCTCCCGCCTGGTTTATCAGTTTGGCGGCGGTCTCCACAGACTGCTTGGCCATCTGACCTTCGTATGCCCAGGCACCGGTTATCGGTCCCTGCAGGCCTATAACCACCGCGTCTTTTCCCTGTTCTTTTTTGCAAGCCCCGACCATGAGAACAGCAAGACTAAGCAAAACAAATGCGAGTAACAAAGCTGTACGTTTCAAACCAGTACCTCCTATAGAGTTTATCCTATTCTAATTACCAACGGCGGGTTGTCAATCAGATTGCTGAAAGATTCGTGTACGCCTCCGGATAGATAGGCATCAAGCCAAACGAAAGGTAGAAATACTTGACTTTCTCCGATTTGCCACGACAATGAGCTCACACAGTCTTGTTTTGCCCAGATTGTGACAAGGGTTGTTCTTGTTCGCTGTACCTCCTACGACGATTCCGAAGTGAAATCGGCTATGCTCCGTGGCATCGATCTGATGGGCGGGGCGGGAAAGTCGCCCGCGCAGGTGAGAGAATCCTGTTGAAGCCGAATTTGCTGGCCGCAGACCCACCGGAAAAATGCTCGGCTACACATCCAGCTGTACTCAGAGCGGCCTGCCGGATCTTTGCGGAGACCGGTGCCCGAGTGTCGTACGGGGATTCCCCGGCAAGAGGATCCTCCCTGCACGCAGCCACCCAGGCCGGGATGCAGCAGGTAGCTGAAGAGGAGGGAATCCACCTGGACGATTTCCAGACGGTAGTGGAGGTATCCCATTCAGAGGGCAGGCAGAACAAAAAGTTTTCCCTGGCCAAGGCCGTTGTGGAAGCGGACGGGCTGATCAGCCTGCCCAAGTTCAAAACCCACGCCCTGGAGAAGATCACAGGGGGTGTGAAAAATCAATTCGGCTGCGTGCCGGGATTTCTCAAAGCCGAGTTCCATGCCAAGCTGACGAATGCCGCGGAGTTCGGCCGTATGCTGGCTGATCTGACCAATCTGATTCGGCCTCGCCTCTATATTTTGGATGCGGTTTATGCCATGGAGGGCAACGGCCCCCGCACCGGGAATCCCAGGAAAATGGGACTGCTGATACTGTCCGCCGACCCGGTGGCTCTGGACGCCACCGCCTGTCGCTTGATCGATGTCGATCCGCTTCTGATCCCCACCATCACCTACGGCAAGGAGTTCGGCTGCGGTACCTATCAGGAGCAGGAGATCGAGCTGCTGGGTGATCCGTTTGACGAATTCTACTGTCCGGATTTCGATGTCGATCGGGGCCCGATTGATAAGTACGTGCCCGGAAGTGGTTCGATGCTGGCAGTGGCTTTGATGGCCGTTATCAGAACCAAGGCGGGCAAACGCCTGTTCGACAAGCTGGTAATCACCAAACCCAAGATCCGGGCGTCCAAGTGCGTGAAGTGCGGGGTTTGTGTGCAGATTTGCCCGACCCGGCCCAAATCGGTCGACTGGGTCTATGGCGACAAGTCGCGTCCGCCGCGGCATGATTACAAGCGCTGCATCCGCTGCTACTGCTGCCAGGAAACTTGCCCGGAAGGTGCGATCATCGTAAAAAAACCCCTGTTGCGGAAAGTTTTCTTCAACTATTGATCGGTTGGGCTAGTACCGGCATGCCGGCAGCGAGCTCAGGCCGTGTACGTCCTGTTTCAACGAGTGGTGGCCGTTTTTCCCGCCATCCTCTTTCTGCGTATCGTGTTTCTTGCTCGAAACGACGCACCATATCCCACCGCGCGGATCTCAATATATCCGGCGAGGAAGCGGCGTCTATCCGGCCATGGTGAGATTACCCAGGATCCTTCTGTACAACCCGGTGAACCGTTCGATGCGCCGAATCTTCATGCTGGCGTCGTGCTTCCAGATGCTGCCTTCGAACTCCTGAACCACCCTGGAGAAATACTCGTGGGCGCGACGCAGCTCGACCAACCCTTCGGCAAATCTCTGGTAGGCGTCATCCCTCGGTTTGAAATGAACAACCCGGCGCTGCGACAGGGATTGATACAGAGCCTCGATTCCGTGGATGGCCCGGGAGAAGTGGACGAATCCCTGCTTGTAGTAGGCGTAGGAGGGATCCTTGTGGAAACCCAGATCGGTTCGATCGCTTACCGGCTCGGCTACGCCGGTGGCGCCGGTGGCGCCGGTTCCGCTCCATGAAGTGTCGAATCTCACCCCGCCCTCCGCACCGGAGTGACCGACGGCGGCACTGCCGGGGGCAGAATGAAAAGCGGCGGTGCCGCCTGCGGCCTGAAAGCCTGCCCCACGGAGCGTGCCGATCAGGTAGGCGTAGGCTTCGTTCAGGGCGATCATCTTCAGCTCCTGGACCGCTTTGCGATCTTCGGGAAAGAAGTCGGGGTGGTTCTTGCGGGCCAGCTGCCAGTACGCTCTCTTGATCTGTTTGCGGTCCGCTCCCGGCTTCAGACCCAGTTCTCGCCAGAAGAAGCTGTCATTCATGCTCCGGCTCTCACTGCTGGTGCGGGGAGTTGATAAGCAGCAGGTCCCTCCCCACCCATACGTACTCCCACGGCTCGGGCTCCGGTCCCTGCCCCTCTGCACCGTCCGGATAACTGGGAATGAAGCCGAAACGCTTGGCGTTGAGGTAATTGAGGGCGGAGATCCAGGCGAAGCCCTCGGTGAACTGGAAATCTGTAAAGGCACGGCCCCGGGAGGGATCGGAGATATCGACTGTGTAGCCGCTGTGGTGCTTGGAGAATCCAGGGATCGAGCTGTAGCGCAGCACCTCTTCGACCCAGCGGTCCCCCTGCCCGGCTGCTATTTCCCGGGCGTTGGCTTCCCGGCCCGTGCCCTGCCGGCTGACCCGGCGCAGCTCTCTGAGGAAGATCTGGCGCTGCCGATCCACCGAGCGGTAGGCGGAAATCAGCTCCAGCTCCACCCCCTCCGCCCGAGCCGCGGCCTGCAAATCCAACCAGGCGTTCATGGCCTCCCGCTGCAGGGAATGCCTCCCCTCGGCAACCAGGACGTCTTCGTCGGCCTGCTGACGAAGTCGATAGCCCCGGCGCACGGCAAGCTCCACGATGCGCAGGTCCGCGGCCGGATCTCCGGTGATCCGCGGCGGCTCTGTGATCGGTTCGGCCCCGGGATAGTCCACCTGCTCGTACAGATTCTTGAAACCATTGGGGCTGAAGCTCTTGTAGCGAACCGCCTCAGCCCAGCTGTCCTCCCCGGGCCTGATTCCGGCGGTGCGAAGCAGCAGCCGTTCGGCAAGCTCCTGGGAAAACACCTTGAGCTCCATCAGCTCCTTAAGCTGATCTTTGGGCGCCCTTTGAGAAAAAGATGTCAGGAACGCGTTTTCGGCGCCCAGGTCGTAATCCGGGTGGCGCGCGATCTGATCCCGGCAGTGACCGAGAATGCTCTGGATTTCGACTGCCAACTGCTGTTCCACGATCCGCCGACTTTGCCGCAGGAGCACGTACTGCCTCAGGGAATAAGCGCTGACCGCGATCAATCCCAGCAATACCAGAAGTAGAATCCCGTACAGGACAAGAGATTTCGGTCGCACGGTGCGAATCAACTCCTCCCGGTGCCGGTCAGCTGCTCTGGGCCTGAATGGCCGTCATGGCGATGGTATAGACGATGTCCGTTACCGTGGCCCCCCGGCTGAGGTCATTAGCCGGCTTGGCCAGGCCCTGCATCACCGGACCGATCGCCGGCACGTTGGCCGCTCTCTGCACGGCCTTGTAGGCGGTGTTCCCCGCGTCCAGGTCCGGAAAGATGTACACGGTGGCCTGACCGGCGACCGAAGAATCCTTGGCCTTGACCCGGGCCACATCCGCCGAAGTGGCCGCATCGTATTGGATCGGGCCCTCGATCGGCAGATCCGGTCTCCTCTCCTTGGCGATGCGAGCCGCCTCCCGAACCTTGTCCACATCCTTTCCCTTACCGGAGGTGCCGGTGGAGTAGGACAGCAGCGCCACCTTGGGCTCGATACCGAAGGCCTTGGCCGTGTCCGCGCTGGTGATGGCGATATCCGCCATCTGTTCCGCCGTCGGATTCTCCACCAGGGCACAGTCCCCATAAACCAGAACCTTTTCGGGGAGAGCCATGAAAAAGATACTGGAAGCCAGAGACACCCCGGGTTTGGTCTTGATCACCCGCAGGACCGGGCCCAGGGTGTCCGCAGTGGAGTGGGTGGAGCCGGAGACGAAGCCGTCGGCATCCCCCTGGTAGACCATCATGGTGGCGTAGTACACCGGATCGAGAAGCAGATCCCGGGCCATCTCCTTGGTCACGCTCTTGTGCTTGCGCAGCTCGTACAGGGTGTCCGCGTAGTTCTGGAGCACCTCGGGATCCGCCTGCTTCGGATCGATCAAATCGGCTCCGCTCAGATCCAGATCGTTGCGGTGGGCGATCTCCTTCATGGTACCGATGTCCCCCAGCAGGGTGATGTCACAGATCCCGCGGTTCAAAGCCTCCGCCGCCGCTTCCAGAATTCGGGATTCCGTACCCTCGGGAAGTGCGATTCGTTTCCTCACGCGTTTGGCCATCTCCATGATGCGGTACTGGAACATCCTGGGTGTAACCACGTCACTCACCAAACTGCCCAGCTCCTTGAAGATCTGATCCGTGTTGATATGGACGTTAACCAGCTGGTTTACCAGGTCGATCTTCTCCTTATCGTCCTTCTTCAGCTCTCCGGACACCTCGTTTACCCTGAGAGCACAGGCGTAGGTGTCATCGGGTACAGTCAGAATGGTCAGTCCCGCGTCCACCTGGCCCTTGAAAAGCTTGCGTACATTGGGACCGGGCAACAGATTCCCGGTGAGGATCATCCCGGAAAAACGGGGATAGAACACCGAGCGTTGGGCAGCCATGACCGCCAGGATATTCTCCACCCGATCCCCCGGGGTGATCAGCAGATACCCGTCGATCTCACCGACGTAGCCCAGGGCGTTCTCCGGGGTCATGGCCAGAATCTTGACGTCCGTCACCACCTTGGCCAGATCATCACCCTGATAGAAGATATCCGCTCCGAGCTGCTCGGCCACATCCCGCAGACGCGGTCGGGACAGCAGCATATTCGAAGGGAGCGTGCCGTATAGGGTGATCTTCCTCTTGAGAAGCATCTCCCGCAGCTTGTCACTATCCCGGCTGAAGCTCTCCGTCTCGAATCGATTGACCACCACGCCGAGAAGGTTGCAGTTCATCTCCTCAAACGATTCGGTCGTTTCGACGATGCTGTCGACGATTTGCGTGAACTTCTTGTCGGCGCCGCTGGCCACCAACAGGACAGGCGCTACCAGGTTGTGGGCCAACTCGGCGTTGATGTCGAACTCCAGGGCGGAGATGGTGCTGGTGTAGTCGGTACCCTCGAAGACAACGATATCTCTGCCCTCCGACAGGCGCGCACAGGACTGGAATACCCGCTCGAACAACTTGTCCTTGTCCTCCTGGGCATCTTGGATCGAAGCGGGATTGATATCCTCCAGTTCGTCGTTCAGGCCGAAGATATCTCGGACCAGCAGGGCGTCCTGATCGACGGTGCTTTCCCCGATGTATCGCTGGCCGATCGGCTTCATGTATCCCACCTTGGGAATGATCCCCTGCAGAGCGTGCATCAGCCCGATGGTCACCAGGCTCTTGCCGCTGCGAGGTTCGGTTGACGTGATAAATATTTTTTTCTCCATATACCTACTTTTATAAATGAGGGGAGCGTTTGTTTCAAGACGTATTGACAACCGCCGGTTGCCGGGCAGCGAGTAATCTTACAGTATTTCTATACCCTGCGGTTAGTTATGGATTGACCATCTATGATCGCTTGCCGGTAACTTCCCTTTCGTATGTGTGCAAGACATCGATGAGCTCACTATCCAGGGGCGTTTCATTCTCTGCGCAATAAGCATCCCAGATTGCACCGAAAGGCAGTGTTTTCAATTCCTCCAAAAGGGCCAGACGGGCAAAGTAATCCCCTTCCTCTTCATACTTCAACAATTGCTCTCGCGGCTCGAGCAGGGCGAGTAAGAGGGATTTGAGGGTAGCGCGGCTGCCTACGGCCCAAGCGCCCAGACGATTGATCGAACCGTCAAAGAAATCCAGTCCCACGTGCGTGTTCATCAGCTGGCCGCTGCGAACTACCTCCTCGAACAGCGCACGGACCTCGTCACTCATAATCACCACGTGGTCACTGTCCCAGCGTACCGGTCTGCTGACGTGCAGCAGGATTTCTTTCACGAAGCAGAAGATGCTGGAAATCTTATCCGCAACCGATTCCGTGGGGTGAAAATGACCCAAGTCGAAACAAAGCATTTTGCCCCTGCTGAGGGCATACGCCATGTAGAACTCGTGGGAGCCGACAACAAAGGATTCACTGCCGATACCGAACAGCTTACATTCCACTGCATCTTTCATTACCGAATCGGGAAGCTGTTCCTCGTAGATCGTATCAAGGGAACGCCGTAGCACTCGGCGATGCCCGAAACGATCTACGCACAGATCTTTGGCGCCGTCAGGGATCCAGAGGTTATGAATGCACGGATCCGCTTGCTTCTCTCCCATATAGGCGCTGATGCGACGGCAGCGTTTCACGTGTTCGATCCAGAATGAACGTACCTTTTCAACCTTGCTGCTCAAAGTGAATCCGGTATCAGCCAGCGGATGAGAGAAGCAGGTGCAGTTAAAATCGAGCTTGACACCGTTCGCTGCGGCCCACTGTATCCAACTTTCGAAGTGCTTGGGTTCGATCTCATCCCGATCGATGTGTTTGCCTCCAAAGTCTCCGTAGCTGGCATGAAGGTTGAGTCTGTGACTGCCCGGGAGCAGAGACATCGTTTTTTCGAGATCCTGTCTGAGCTCAGCCAGGGTTCGAGCTTTTCCCGGGTAGTTGCCGGTAACCTGTATACCCCCGCCGGAAAGCTCCGCCTCAGGCGTTTCGAATCCGCCGACATCATCCCCCTGCCAACAGTGAATGGAAAGTGAAACATTGCTGATTTGCTCTATCGCTTTATCGGCATCGACACCCAGGTCGGCGTAGCGGTTCCGGGCTTCTTCCAAAGCTCGATTCGATCCATCAGTTCGCATTGTATCACCTCCAGCATAACGAGATCGTTCGCTTCATTCCCGATAGAACATCAATCATACAGACAACCGGATAGCGAGGCAAGAAACCGAGTCCCACGTCCTGTGACTCAGGAACGGATAGCCCAAAAATGTAAAGAGATTCGCAAAAAAGGACCAATAGCCAAAAGAGGCTGCCCGCCTGGACAGCCTCTCTGTACAACTCTACGTTTTGCTGTTATTTTAGATAAATCTGCGCCTTAGAAGCGCAGCCCGCCGAACACGCCCACGTTGAAGGCTTCCAGCGGGTAGGGCTCGAACTGGGTCCCTGGAGGAGGCTCGTTCCAGAAGCGGTAGGCCACGCGGGTGCCCACGTTGAGGGCTCCCAGCCGAAATCCCAGGCCCCAACCGACCTGAGCGAAGAGGGACAGATACAGGGGATCCCCGGCCAGGTCTTCCGCCAGCCCGTACTCCTCGTAGTCGGTGATGTCGACCCTCCCGGCGCTACCCAGGCCGAACTCCACGAAGGGATCGATGAACGACCAGCGCAGGGGGTGATAACGGAAGTCCCAGGTGGCGATCCAGTCCATGGTCCACTGGTAATCAACCTCAGGGATCAGGGATTCCTGCCTGTCGAAGAGAAAGTTGCAGGTCATGCCGTAACCGATGTGATCGGGAATCACTTCCCAATAGAATCCCCTCTGCACGTTTTCGCCGGAGTGCAGCTCCTCGACAACCGCGTCGTAGTCGGGTTTTTGCGAAAAGTCAATGCCTCCGATCAAACCGAAGCGTACGTTGTCTGCGAACACGCCGTATCCGAGCAAGCTGAACAGGATAAATGCCAAAATCGTCTTCTTCATAGGATATTCCTCCAGTTGTTCTCTTTGCGCGCGTTTCAATGATTGAACACCGGGGGACTGGTGGAGTGTTACCGGGAGTAGAGGAAATTTTTGAGAAATGTGCGGGATACAGAGAATGCGTTTAGTCCGGCGAACGGATCGGCTTCTACAGTGATTTCCCGGAATCCCAGCTATTCGGAGAGAACCGAATACCCTTCCCATTCGGCCGGGGGCGGGGTCTTTATGTAGTTCTTGCAGCGGTTCAGGAAGATCGGCAGGATCGGATCGTTTTCAAGGAACTCCCGTGCATAGATGAAATACTTGAACGCCTTCTCGAACTCCCGCTTGTAATACAGGTTTGCTCCCATGTTGTGGATCTTCCATCCTTTGGCTTCCGCCTTGCCGATCTGCCTCTTCGGATAGAAGATCCGTGTCCCCTGAGTCTTTCCCTTGACCATGACCTTGTCGATCAAGCGGCAGGGCATCTCTTTCTTCACCTTCGCGTAGACCGATTCGGAGACCAGGAAGGGCACGTCGTAGATCTTGGTCAGCTCTTCCAATCGGGAGGCCAGGTTCACCATGTCCCCGATCACCGTGTAGTCCATCTTCTTCTCAGAGCCGATATTGCCGATGGTAACCACGCCATAGTTTAGCCCGATTCCGATCCGAAACTGCGGACGCTTGCGCCTGGCCTGCCTGCTGTTGAACACCTCGAGGGTCTCGAGCATATCGAAGCCGGTGTGCACAGCCTGGGACACATCATCGTCATGCTTCACCGGAGCCCCGAAGAAGGCCATGATCGCATCCCCGATGTACTTGTCCACAATCCCATTCCGCTTGAGGACGATGTCGACCATCTCGGTGAAGTAGGTGTTGAGGGATTCCACGATCTGCTCCGGCGCCATGGACTCGGAGATCCTGGTGAAGCCCCGGATATCGGAGAACAGGACCGCCAGGATCCTGCTGTCCCCGACCAGCATCGACTCGGGGCGTTCCATGAACTGGTCGATCACGTCCACGGGCACGTACTTCTGGAAGATGTTGCGGATCTTCTGCTCCCGCTTCTGGGCTATAACCGATTTGAAGGCGTAACTCTTGATCTGGTTGTAGGCCTTTTCCAGCTGTCCGGTCATGAGATTGAAGGTGTGGCCCAGGTCCCCGATCTCATCCTTGTACTGCAGCTCCACCCTCTTGGTAAGATCGCTGGCCCCGATGATTTCTCTCATGGCCGTTACTACGTTGTTCAGAGGCTGGGTCAAATAACGCACGAAAACGTACAGCAACAGCAGAGTTACCACCAAGGCGACGATCAAGATGAAACCGGACTGGAAGTAGATCTGATTCACCGCCTGATAGAAAGCATCCCGATGCTCGGTAACCAGAAAGGTCCACCCGAAGGGCCTGAAGCGAGCGATCTGAGCCACCCGCACCGTGCCGCCCAGGCGGAGCTGGGTCCAGCCTTCCGCATCACCCCGGACCAGGTCCGTCAACGCCGAGCTCTCCTGCTCTAGAAGCTCAACCGGCGTCGTGCTCATGGCGATCTGCCCCTGCTCGTCCAGTGCCAGGATCAGCTCGCTATCGCTCCTGATCAGGCTGCGGGCGAAAGAGGCTACTGCGGTTTTAGACACCTCCACGTACTCGGGCCTTGTGTCCAGCTGGTTTTCCACGAGCAGATTCCACTGGGTGGTGGCGTAGTTCCTCAACTCCTCGGATTTGAACTCGAGGAACTCTGTGGCGATTCGGGTGATACCGTTACGCGCCGCCAGGGAGGCGGCAAATCCCACCAGCAGAAGGGGGGTTATGATCAGGGGCACTACGATCAGAACGAACTTGGCTCGAATACGCATGGAGATCTATATGATACTCTCGATACGAATATCGGGTCAATCTTTGCAAACCCTGAATAGTTGAACAACGATGAACCTGAAGTCTAGGACTATTTTTTTCTTCGTCGATAACAGCTATACTGTCGAAGGAAGATTAGAGAGGCGTACGTTATGGGAAAACAGAATCCACAGCCGAACCAACAGGTCCAGGACCCGGATCTGGCCTCGATCCGCGCCGGGGACATCTCTTTCGAAGAGCAAGTGGAGATCATCGGCGAGATCAATGAGGTAATCGAGAAGAATCGGATCGAGATCAAACCCGATACCTTCGCCTTCAGCCCCAAGAAGCAGGGAAGCCTGATTCCCCTGTTGATCAACGGCGGCGCATTGGTGATCCTGGCGGCGGCGGCCTTCTTGCTGCTCGCCTTTTTCAACAGAGAAGAACAATCCTTGATCCGCGAGTCTGCTACCGTGCTGACCGCGGAGGGAAAACTGATCGCGGCACTGCGGGAGGAGTCGGAGCAGCAGCTCAGTGAGAAGGACAGCCAGATCGCCGACATACAGGCTCGCCTGGAAGACCTGCGCAAGCAGGCGGAAACCGCCAAGCTGGACACCGAGGCCAAGATTCGCGCACGGGAGGATCAGCTGCGGGCTGAGCTGGAGGCCCAACTGGCGGCGGAAAGGGAAAAGCTGCAGGGTGAGGGTTTGGCAACCACGGCGATCAACGATCAGGTGCGCAGCTTGGAGCAGCGGCTGACTTCGGAGAACGAGAGCCGTCTGGCGGCGTTCAGAAACCAGTCAGAGGCGGAGCTTGCCGAGAAAGAGGCGGAGCTTGCCGCCCTGGAGGAGCAGTACCGCCAGAGCCTGCTGCAGTTCCAGCAGGAGCGCAGCGCCCTGGAGCAGCAGTTCAGCCAGCGGGAGGCGGAGCTGCGGGCTCAGCTGGCCGAGCAGGCGGCGGAGGCGGAAAGCGCTCAGGCCGAGGTGGCGGATCAGCTGGCGGCGCTTCGAGAACAGCGGGAGCGGGAACAGCTGGTATTCGATCAGATCCTCTCCTCTTACAACCGGGTGGAGGATGACCTGGCGGGTGAACGGTACGACGCGGCTCTCGGGGACCTGAACAACCTGGAGAGTTATCTGTCCCAGACCACGATTGCGAGCTTGCCCGCAATTCGCGACCGCATCCCCACCGAACGCTTTCTCATTACCTCTCTGCGGGATCTGATCGAAGCACGGCGGGCGCCTGCTCCGCAGGCAATCGCCCAACCCGAGGGGGCGGCGCCGAGTGAGGCGGACCGACTGCTGTCGTCGATCTCCGCCACGGTAGCCGAGGCGGATCAGCTGGTGCAATCCGGGGACAGCGCCGGAGCCGAGCGGCTGTATAGCTCGGCCATCGGGCAGATCCCCGACATGCAGAGGAGCCACACCTACCTGGTGGAGGCGGTCAGGCGGGCCGCCGCTGCCGAGAGTGCGGGGCCGGATTCCTCCGCCGCCCTCACCAGACTGCAGGCGGAGCTGGACAGGACCAAGGCTTCCCTGAGCCAGCAGGCCCGGGAGCTGAATCAGGCCAAGGCAAATCTGGATCAGCGCACCCGGGAGCTCAGCCAGGCCAAGACCACGGTCAGTCAGCAGAGCCAGCAGATCTCCAGCTACAAAGCATCACAAGCCGAGATCGCCGCGCTGCGGCAGGAGGTGAGCTCCCTGCGCCAGCGCTACAGCTCCCTGAGCTCAAGCGGAGCTTCGGCCAGGGTTTCCCAATCCAAGGTCCTGGATCTGGTGGACACCAAGCTCCAGGTACGGGAGGTACTATCATCGGAACCGGTCCGATCTCAGTACCCCGAGCTGTACGACGCCATGGAGGAGTACTTCGACACCTACGGAAAGGTACAGCTGCAGTCCGGCCAGGAAGATGCCTTAGAAGACGCTAATGCCGTGTTGGATGACCTGTTGGGAAGTGGATCTGCGGATCTATCCGCGATGAAGAACAGCTACGCCGGATCTGAGGGCGATCCTTTCGCCCAGTTCCTGAGCAAGCTGGAAGCGCTTCTGGAGTGACGACTGGCCCGCGGACGATCAGCTGCCGCTGGCCGCCACAACGGTAACTTCAAGCGTACTCACCTGCCCGATATCATCTGTGGCGTGGACAAGGATGGGAAGAACTTCCGGTATGTAAGCCGGGGCGACATATTTCACACGATCTTCAGGAAAACTCGGATGAGCCACGAGAAACCCAACATCCTCGGGATCACCCGCAGGCTCGAGCGAAAAGGTGTACGGCGGATTCCCACCTCCGGATAGAATATATCCGGTAGATTCCCCAACGGCGATGGTCATGGCCTCTGGAAAGGTAAACGGGTTCGTCATCGAACTCTCAACCTGTATGATCGCCGCGGCTTCACTTAAAAGGGCATCCACAACCGTAATGATTACATCCGGAGTCGCCGAGGCAGGCGCCGTATAGTAGGTAACGCCGTCGATTTCATCAACTGATCCGGCCGTCGCCGAGAGGGTGTACGGTGTGAATCCGCCCTTTCCGCTGATTTCTATCGACGAGCTTGGGCTGATGGTCGCGGTCTGCGGAGTGATTCCCAGCTCCCCCGGAGACTGTTTCTCCAGCAGCTGGCTGAGCGAGATATCGCCGCATCCGGCCAGAACCAGACTCGACGCCAGCATGATCAGTGCTGCTGTACAGAGAACGGGCCGCTGCCTGCGGGATATACGTTTTCCCGAGCTATTTGACATCGGTCCGAAGAACCCTCGTACAACCTTCATATCCTTCTCCCCTTCACAACGGCCGACTGGACAAACCCTTATCGGCGCCCATCAATATTTGCGAAAAAAACTGACTTGGATTCTTACTAATTCTCTAATATAACCCGCAAGTTCACAGAAAACACGATTTCACTGGAAATAAATTTTAAATCGACTGTGTCTGCGACCGTT
>Ga0272441_10008959_pt1 | contig 15627 bp, 13 predicted proteins | sample SSMProp6N_FD_193582 | JGI IMG/M metagenome (GOLD analysis project Ga0272441, IMG submission 193582) | Marine sediment archaeal communities from Little Sippewissett salt marsh, Falmouth, MA, United States - SSM-Prop-6N | ecosystem: Environmental > Aquatic > Marine > Wetlands > Sediment ... | reverse complement strand
TAAATTTAAAAACAATATTCAGCTGAAGCTGACGCAATTGAAAAACAATAATCAGCTGAAGCTGACGCAATTGAAAAACAATAATCAGCTGAAGCTGACGGCAATTGAAAAACAGTAGTCAGCTGAAGCTGACGCAATTGAAAAACAATAATCAGCTGAAGCTGACGCAATTGAAAAACAATAATCAGCTGAAGCTGACGGCAATTGAAAAACAATAATCAGCTGAAGCTGACGCAATTGAAAAACAATAATCAGCTGAAGCTGACGGCAATTGAAATAAAACTGCTAGCGCCGATTTGTAATCGGCGCTTTATGGGTACGGATTGCCACGGAGTATATGGCACGGATTACAAATCCGCGCCAGCGAAGGTTAAAAATATATTGTAATTATATCATAAATTTACGGACTTTATACCCGCGTAAACCATAATAGAGTATAAATACAAAACAGATCAACGGTACAATAAAGCCCAGTGCCATTGTTGATACATCGGCAATATGTCCCATGAGAATCGGGATCAGCGCCCCACCAACAATAGACATTACCAGCAGGGAAGAACCTTTCTTTGTAAGCGGTCCCAGCTCCTTGATACCCAGAGCAAAGATTGTGGGAAACATTACCGACATAAAGAAATATGTCGAAAAGAGTGCTATTACCGATACCCAGCCGAGTGCTGAAACAACCAGACCCATGGTTATTACATTTGCCAGAGCATAAAATGCCAGCAGACGGTTCGGCTTAATAATACGCATAAACAGGGTACTCCCTGAGAACCTGCCAAGCCAGAATAAACCCATGCCGCCGAAACCAAGGATCTGTGCAGCCTGCTGGTTTGTCACCGATGGTATCTCTTCTGTAACATAATTGATGAAAAAACTGTTTACCCCTGTCTGTGCAGCGACATACAGGAATTGTGCAATTACCGCCATAACAAAATGGGGGTATTTCAGAAGGTCTTTCATTGAAGCTCCTGAAGACTGATCATCAGTTAGGGTGGATTCTTCTTTTATCTCGGGGAATGTCACTCTCCAGAACATAATTGCAACAACAAGTACAAGGGTTCCTATCAGCATATAGGGAAGTGCTATGGATGCAAATTTATTACTGGCTTCACCTGCACCATCAGAAAATATAAGCATCCCTCCTACCAGTGGTCCGGCAATCCACCCTAGTCCATTGAAAGATTGGGAAAAGTTAATTCTTCTTTCTCCGTATTGAGGCGGACCCAATACTGTTGTATACGGATTGGCTGCTGTTTCAAGACAGGTCAGTCCACAGGCAATAATAAAAAGACATAGGAGGAAGCTCCCGAATGTCTGGATAAATGTTGCAGGGAGCATCAGGAAAGCACCACCTGCAAATAGAAGCAGTCCGAAAATAATGCCTCTTTTATACCCGTAACGCTGCATCAGCAGTCCTGCCGGGATAGCCATAAAGAAATAGCCTCCATAGAAGACAAACTGTACAAAAGCCGATTTTGCTTTTGATATACTGAGCAGCTCCTGGAAATGTTTGTTCAGGACATCGAGACAACCATGGGCAAATCCCCACAGGAAAAAGAGACTGGTAACAAGAATAAAGGGAAGTAGATATTCCTGGTAAACAAGCTTTTGCTTACCGGTATTAACGGTCAGGTCATTGGTCATATACAATCTGTATTTGAATGATACAAGATTGCTATGATTTATGACTTTTCCAAAATAATTATTAGAAAATCAAAACTCTGTGGAACTCTGTGACTTCTCAGTGTCTCTCAGTGAAACAATAAAAGAAGAACTATCACAGAGTTACACAGAGGAGACACAGAGAGACACAGAGAAATAGGTTATTTGACAAACAGGTTAACCTTCAGTTTGAATTCGTCGTAAATCATCTTATCGCCGAGGTTATCGAAGAAGGCGCCTGAACCGTATCTGACATTGTATTTAGTTCTATCGACCGTGATATTTGCAAAAAACCATGTCCCGGCATCTTCCTTTTGAATGGTAGCCTTGAATTCAATGGGATGAGTGATCCCTTTTATTGTAAGATCTCCCTTCACCAAAGCAGTACCTTTATCAAAAGTTTCACTGCCGGTTACAACAAGCTTTGACTCGGGATATTGCTCCACACCGAAGAAATCTTCAGATTTCAGATGATCCTCGAGCCTTTTACTGCCATCGTCATCTTTTATGGTCTTCATATCAATAGTGAATTCCCCTGACACAATTTTGTTATCCTGCCAGTTGATCCATCCATCTTTCAGTATAACAGTGCCATTGTGCTCGCCCAGGACCTTCTCCCCGAGCCAGTGTAATGTTGTTTTATCTGTATCTGCGTTTAATCTGTCCTGTGCATTCATAGTAACTGTAAATAGTATTAGTGATGTAAATAATAATGTTGTTTTCATTTTTTAATGTTTATGTGTTAATTATATAACAATAACAAACATTTTTCAGAAATGTTCACAGTCTGTGTATATTCAGTCCGCCGCTGATTTCGAACACCATTCCTGTTGAAAAATCCCAGTCACCTCTTGCTAATGATGCCACTGCCCGGCCTATATCTTCGACTAAACCCCATCTTCTTTGAAGCACTACACCATCACTAACGAAGGAATTATATTTATCCGCCATCTTTGCTGTCATATCGGTCTTTATAATTCCCGGACGAATCTCATAAACGCGTATGTTTTCTTCTGCCAGTCGGTGAGCAAAGATTTTTGCAGCTGTGCTGAGTCCGGATTTTGAAATGCAATATTCAACCCTGTTGACAGTAGATATATTTGCCAAGGCTGAGGTAACAAACACTATTACGGGCTTATATTCAGACAATTGTTGTTTCAGATATATCATTTCTCGTGCAATCTTCTGGGCAAAAAACAGAGGTCCCCTGAGGTTAATATTCATAACCCTGTTATAACTCTCCTCAGTCATATCCATAAGATCATCCCTTTTTAGAGGTGCCACTCCGGCATTATTAACCAGGAAATCTATCCTTCCATATCTTTCCAGTATATTTGAAACGGCTTCAGTATGACCTGGTATACATGAGATGTCGAGTCCGACAGGGAAGAATTCCATACCCCTCTTTTCAACTTCAGAATTCAGGATTTCCATTCCTTTACTATCAGTAGAACGGGCTATTGCAGCGATATTAAAACCTTCAGATGCCAGAGAAATTGCAGTTGCCCTGCCAATACCCCTGCTGGCACCTGTAATTACAGCAACAGGTTTTTGGTCCATAAAGAATAATATTACCTGATATTACAGAATTACTGCGGTAAAGGTAATAATTTGGGTAATATTGTCAATATACAGGATTTAATCTTTCCTGTTTTTCTTTCGCCAGAATTATCTGAAGAAAAATCTTCCACCGCTTCCAAACCTGGGGTTGACAACATTATTATAGATAGAGCCGAACGTGTATGTTATTTCTATTCTGCCTTCTGCCCTGTATGCTGTAGCAAGTTCCTTTAACTGTAATAATCTTTCAGCTTCGGAAACATCTCCTTTGCTGAGATTGATCTGGTCGTTGATATGAGCTGCTCTGCCGATTATCCTTAGTGATAATCCCTTGAAAAGCCTTATGTTTACAAATGAATTAAGTTCAATCCTGTTTTTTGAAAAATCATTAAAATAATTGAAGCCTGTAAGTGACAGATTTATTGATCCCCACTTTTTCTGCACCTCGTATGCAACTCCCAGGCTTTGCTTGAACATATTATCGTATACTTTATTGTATACTGTTGAATCGATATAATTATTATACTGATAGCCCAGGCTGTACAGGATCCTTAGTTGCCTGTATGTAGATTCATCATACGGATATATGTCATATTCAACCGAAGGCAATATTTCAGTCATAAATTTGTAGTTTTCGCGCGTTGACGACGCGATATCCCATTTTAATCCTGCTGAAAAGTGATTTCCCAGACTCTTGACAAAAAGGTTATTCATTGAAGCTGAATTGGATGTATATGCATAAGTTATCACCGAATCTGTATTCGGATATTCTATAAATTTTTCTGACCTGTAAGAATGATCCATCTCAATTTCAAGTTTAATGTCTTTTGTCACCTTTGAAATATTTATGGAATTCCTGAAATTAAATTGTTTCTGGGCTTCCTCTGTTTCAAACCTTGGTTCAGTTGATAATTCAAAAACCCAGTGGTTCCACCTGTCTACCACGTCTTCTGATTCAAGTTCTTCATTATGTCTGATATCAATCTCATTGAATAATGGTGTTTTGGCAACAAATCTCATTAAACCCATTTTGAGTAGATCTGTTCGTTTCTGTCTTATTTCCGTGCTTGTCTGGTCAGGACTCGAGGTATAGGTAAGAGTATCGTCCATACCAGTGAAATCATGCTGCCCGTGAAAAGTATATGTATATTGTCTCCCGCCACTTCCGGCATTTTGCTCTGACACAAGTATAACGACCTGTGCATCATGAACATCCCTTACATAATTAATATAGGGTATCTCCTGGCGTGTGTAATTCATATCACAGGTCATACAGTCGAGGAATATTTTTACCGCATTTGTCCTTAGACTATCTATCCGGGTCTCCACTTCCTGTCCTGCAATTACATTTGAAAATACAATCAGAAGAAAAATAATTATTGTATTCCTGGACATTAACTTTCCCATATTATCTTTTTAACAATTATCAATATGTTTTTAAACAACTATTTGCTCTGTAATTCAGGGATTCAAAGATGGCGATATAATTTTGCCCGCCATCACTCTATCCGGATAAATCAGTGTCAATTAATAATTTTTAACACTCTGAAGATTCCTGATGGAAAGCTTTATCGGAGATGAAAAATTTTGTCAGGAAAATCAAATCCTATTTCCGGAAATTAACTGATCTAGGACTTATCCATGATCTCCTTAAAACAGAACCTGTATAATAAGCTGTTACTCTCAGTAAAACAAGAAACCTGACAAAAAGTTTAGGAATGAAGAAAAACAGCAGACCGGCTGATCCTGTAAATATGCCTGTTAGCAGGTTGTCAGCTACAGTGAATGCCTGTATAAAAGTTTTGCCTGCACCGGTTTTATGCTTATGAATATATAAATGCTTTGATATCTGTACCTCGCATTTTGCGAGCGATGTAATGTTAAGGTCATCTCTTGTACTGCCGCCATGATCATGCTGTATGGTTATATCATTACAAAAAGCTATTTCTCCACCTGCTTCCCTGGCCCTCCGGCACAGGTCAACATCTTCGTAATACATCCAGAAATCTTCGTCAAATCCCTTCAGGCTTTTGAAAACCTCCTTCCGTATCATCATTACTGATCCTGAAACCCAATCGGGAAATATCACATTCTTTCCCTCTTTCTCACTTAAGGATATCTTATTTTTCGGATATCTGTTTCTTTTTCCCCAGGGAAAAATACCATAGGGTTTACTCTCTTTCCCGTTTCTTCGCACCTGCCGGCATGAGGCAATAAAAATCGAAGGATCAGACCTGACTGTCTTAAGCAATTTTTGTATAGCATCCTCCGAAGCAACAGCATCAGGATTAAGGAATAAAAGGTATTCTCCTGCAGCTGATTCCATGCCAAGGTTACATCCATTTGAATATCCGCCATTTACAGTATTGTGAATAAACCTGTATCCCGTAAACCTCTTTTCAATCTCCCTGAAAGCAATATCCCCCGGATTATTGTTTACCACAATCACCTCCATACTGAAATCTTTACCGGAGTAGGAATCAAGAGCTTCAAGACACCGGGTAAGCCTATCCCATCCCTTAAAGCATACTATTATTACCGATAAATCCATTTCAATCTTCTTCAACTTCTTCAACTCTTTCAACATCATCTTCCATCCACTCATACACCGGTCTCTGCGGTCCTTCCTTCCTGTACCATACTGCAAGCAATATCCCTGAAATGAAACCCAGCATATGTGATTCCCATGAGATTTCCTTATAAATACCCGGGAAAATACCCCATACCATTTCACCATAAAGGAAAACTACCAGCAATGACAATGCTATTAATCTGAAATACCTGCGTATCAACCCGCTGAAAAAAAGAAAAGATGCGAGTCCGTATATAAGTCCGCTGGCACCGATATGCCAGGCAGTCCTTCCCCACAACCATACAAGCAGCCCGGTGAGTAAATATGTAACAGAAAATACTCTGATAGCCACTTCCGAATAGAAATAAAATAAAGCCACAGAAAGCAGTAAAAGAGGTAATGCATTATTCAACAAATGTGTAAAATCGTTATGGATCAAGGGTGATAAAAATATTCCGGGGATACCTTTAAGTGTTCGCGGATAAATGCCAAGATTCGAAAGATCAACCTCAAATAATATTTCAATGGTCTTTATCAGTAACATTACCGCTATAAAGATTACCGGGATTATCAGACTGAGAAAGAGTTTTTTTCTGTAAAATAAGCCTTCTGTTGATATCTCTGAATTTCCAACCAATATATTAATTGTTTGTTAATTAGTACGTTACTTTATTGTTACACAGAGAAACACTGAGGAGCTCAGAGATCCACTGAGAAAAATCTCTGTGTCACTCTGTGTAAGTTCTTCATGATTATTTAATCTCTGACGGGAAGACTATTCCTGCAGCTTCCCTGATCCTGTCGAGTGTTTTGATAAGGTCGAGACTAAATGTAAGAGGAGCGACAGTGCTTTCGGTAAGTCCTTTGTCGAGGCAATTCATCACTTCCTCTGCTTCCCAGTGATAGCCCATCACAGGAGGATTAAACTGAAATTCCCGGCTTTCAGCGTCATGCAAATCGAGGATCACCTTCTGGTTCATATCCCTTCCTCTTGTAACAATCAGGTTTCCCTTTTCACAATAGATCCTGCAACCTATACCCGTACTTGTTCTGAATGAGCTGTAAAGTGTTGCCATCCTGTCGTTATGATAACCAAAAATGACACTCAGTGCTTCTTCAGAACCTGTCTTGCCAAAAACAGCTTTTGCGTATACTTCCGATGGTACACCGAAAAATGTAAGTGCGTCAATTACAGGGTAAATACCTATATCGTGCAGTGAACATCCTCCCAGGGCAAGATTGAACTTCCTGTTATTGGCATCATAAGGAGGTATGAATGAGAAATATCCCTCAAGATGCATTAATTTGCCCAGAACCCCTGATTCTATAATCTCATGTGCTTTTTTGTAAAATGGCTGAAAGGGGGGCCAGAGAGCTTCCATAAGAAAAAGATCACGTTTCTTTGCCTCAGCTATCATCTCTGTCACCTCCCTGGTGTTCAATGCAAATGTCTTTTCACAGATAACATGTTTTCCGTTTCCCAGGCAAAGCATAGTATGTTCGTGATGATATGAATGCGGAGAGGCAATGTATATTATCTCAACATCCGGATCAGATGCCAGTTCTTCGTAGCTCCCGTAATATTTCTTAAAACCATACTCCAAGGCAAATGAAGCTGCCCGATCAATATCACGTGATCCAACGGCGTGTAATTCAGCATTCTCAAGTGTTTTTAATGCTCTTGTGAATTTTGACGACATCTTCCCCGGTGCAAGGATTCCCCATTTATATTTCTTCATAATCAAAATTTTACGGAATAAATATAGGGAATTTTTGTGTCTCTCGCCTCATCTCCTAAATCCCCCTCTTACTGCTATACCTCACCCCCTAAATCCCCCTCTCACTTCTATACCTCACCCCCTCCCTTCGCTCCGCTCAGGGTATCCCCCTCTCCCGGGGGGAGAGGGGGACTATAATGCAATTTATTTAAAGCCCCTCTCCCTTGGGAGAGAGCCAGTCCCGATAGCTTGAACGGAGAGAAAGCGTATCGGGAGGTTTGGGGTGAGGTATTTTTTGAGAGGGGGATGGGGTGAGGTATTTTTTGAGAGGGGTTTGGGGTGAGGTATTTTTTAGGAGGGGAACTTATTTGAAATAGTGAGATATTAACTGCAAAAAAAGTAAAAAATATTCCAATTATATATCACTTATTATCAATTATTTATCAATTATTTCAAAAAATATTATAATTTTTTTACTACTATGTCTTGCATAGTATTATTTTATTTATATATCTTTGCATTGTCATGTTACATGTTTTATATAGTAGTAAATTTTTATAAGAACCATTGACAATAAATTATTAGAATATGAAGATAACAGTCAGCATTAACCTTGGAGGCTATTCGTTCAATATTGATGAAGATGCTTATACCGAATTAAAAAGGTACCTGAAGAATCTTGAGCTTCATTTTGCTGAAGAAGAGAGTTCTTCCGAAATATTATCTGATATTGAGAGCCGAATGGCTGAGCTTTTTCGTTCTAAACTGACATCTTTTAAGCAGGTAATTACTATTGAAGATGTAAACCAGGTAATATCTGTAATGGGTACGCCGGAAGATATTTCAGACGATGAAAAAAGATCGGCCGGTGATAAATTCTCAACACCTGGTTACCACAGGATGTACCGCGATCCTGACCGTCGTATCATAGGCGGTGTTTGTTCGGGAATGGGGGCATACTGGGATATCGAACCATGGACAGTTAGGGTAATCTTCCTTATTCTTGCCATGATAGGTGGATTGGGGATACTTATCTACCTTATCCTTTATATAGTGTTGCCGGAGGCAAAAACAACGGCACAGAAGATTGAGATGAAGGGTGATCCCGTAAATATCCACAACATCAAGGAATCTGTAAAAGAAGAATTCAATACAGTGAAGAAAAAAATGAATTTGTAAAGATGCAGACCAGGAAGGCTGTTCAAAAAATGTTTAATCTAAAAACAATTATTATGGATCTGGAAAACATAAAAGCACAGATGCGCAAGGGGATCCTGGAATACTGTATCCTTTCAGTATTATCAAGGAATTCCTGTTATGCAAGTGATATTATCAAAGAGCTTAAAGAGGCCAGGGTTATCGTAGTCGAAGGAACCCTTTACCCTCTACTTACACGACAGAAAAATGCCGGGTTGCTCAGTTACAGATGGGAAGAATCCCAGCAGGGGCCTCCCCGGAAATACTATGAACTTACACCTGAAGGTCAGAAATACCTTGCCGACCTTGACAAGTCATGGGAAGAAATTGTTGAATCAGTCAGTCTGATCCGTACGAGAAAAAAGCCTAAAACCTCTAAAGCCTGAAAAGATGGAAAAGACAATAAAAATAAATCTTGGCGGAGTATTATTCCAGATTGACGAGGAAGCTTACAGGATGCTTCGCGATTACCTGCAGTCTATTGACCATAAGTTCAGGAATATGCCGGGCGGCAATGAGACAATAGAAGATATTGAATCACGTATAGCCGAGATATTCCAGTCACAGAAAGACCTTACAGGTATAATCACAAAAGAGAATGTTGAGATGATGATCTCAATCATAGGGACACCTGAAGAATTCGACCAATATGAAGAACAAGACAGTGGCCATGAATATAGTCATCGTGAAAAAAGGATGTACCGTAATCCTGATGACTCGATAATCGGAGGTGTTTGCGGGGGTATAGGAGCATATCTTAATACCGATCCTGTATGGTTCAGACTTCTGTTTATCGTATTCGCTCTTTTCGGATTAGGTTTCCTTGTTTATCTGGCACTGTGGATAGCACTTCCACTGGCTGTTACGGATTCACAGAAAAGGGAATTATACGGTGATAATTTCAAAAAATCACGGGATCATGTTCCGGGAGAGTCTGCCAGATATCCCTATTCCACTAATGTTGGAAATGCCTTCAACGAAGTATTCAGGGCAATCGGTAAGGTTCTTTTTGTAATAGTCCGTATTATTCTGATAATCATAGGTGTTATTTTTGTACTGGCAGGATTCACATCCCTGTTTTCATTTATAATCATCTTTGTCTTTAATTATCCCGGGGCCTTCTCCATTGATACCGGAGATTTCAACCTGGCTTACCTGCCCGATTTCCTGAATTATATCGTAACACCGTCAATGGTCCCCCTGATGACAGTCCTGATAGTACTTGTTGTGGCTATACCTCTTCTGGCAATGATATACGGTGGTATCAGATTAATATTCTGGTTCAGAGCCAGTGACGGATATGTATGGCTTGTCGGTCTTATAGTATGGGTACTCTGCATAGCTGCACTGGCAATCATCTCTTTCAACGAAGGTATCAGTTATGCTGAAAGGGGAGAAACAACATCCCTGGAATATATCGGTCCGGCTCCTGATACTCTTTACATTAGGGCCGGAGATAAAATATCAGACCTTAATGCCGACAAAGAGATCGCCTTAACAGATAATTATTACAGGATCTATATTGATGATAAAAAGAATCTGGTTTATATAAGACCACGGCTTGATATATATCCTGCCGATAATAATTCAACCAGCATCGAAATTGAAAGAGAATCATCCGGTACTAGCAGGCTTGATGCCGAAAATAATGCAAGGCGATTGGTATATGACTTCAGAATATCGGATAATACTGTTTTCCTTGATGAGTACTTCATGATACCCCGTGACTCTAAATGGTCCTTTGATGTGGTCAGTATTGATATGTATATCCCTGAGGGAACCATAATAAGTATGGACAGAATAGCGGAAAGAATGTACCATTCACATTACTATCATGGCTATGCAACAGATTCCGAAGACAGGTTCTGGGAAATGACAGAAGACGGATTAGAATATTTAGATTATGATATAGATTAATGGTTGCTGGTTACTTGTTGCTGGTTATTAAATAATCCGAACCAGAACCACGGAACCAGCAACCAGCAACTTCTTCCTGGTTTTTCATTCCTTTTTTTCATCAAAATCCGGCGTTTCATCGGCGTCGGATTTTGCTTTAAAGGTTAATGATTTGTTAATTACCCTTAATTCAGAACTGTTATTCAGCGATTTGTTTATATTCGTTCGCACTAAATTATTTGTAACTACAAACTACCAGGCCATGAAAAGAATACTTATCCTTGTTGCAAGTATAATTCTTGCATTACCATCATTTTCACAAGAGACAGATCTGTTAGCCGATACATTGCGTAAAGATGCACTGAATGTATATATGGAATCATCGGATTTCATAAGGAAAGAGATCCCTTATGTTAACTATGTAAGGGATATCAAAGATGCTGCAGTATATATTATTTCAACAAGCCAGAATACAGGATCCGGGGGTAAAGAGTACACATATTTTATTATCGGACAAAACGAATATGAAGGTATGCGTGATACTTTATCATTTGTAACTGCACCCGATGAGACAACTGAAGGAAGACGGGCAAAAGAGGTTAATACATTGAAAATGGGATTAATGAGATATGTAGCAAAAACACCGCTGGCAAAATATATGAAGATCTCCTTTACCGAACCTCTTAAGGAGACAGTATCGACAGATAAATGGAACAGCTGGGTATTCAGGACATCCATCAACGGTTTCCTTAACGGGGAAAAAACATATAAGTCGCATTACCTGTCGGGTAACATTAATGCATCACGTATCACTGAGAACTGGAAGATAAACCTCAGGGGTGTAATGAGTCGCAACGAAGATAAATTTATTATAAACGACAGTACAACAATTAAAGGGACAAACACTTCTGAATCGTTCAATGCCCTCATTGTTAAAAGCATAAATGACCATTGGTCCTTTGGCGGATCGGCCAGGCTTGGCAGATCATCATACAGTAACCAGGAATTCACCTATTCCATAATGCCGGGTATAGAATATGATATCTTCCCCTACTCGGAATCAACCCGGCGACAGTTAAGGATCTTATATACAGCCGGTTTTACATTTGCTAACTATATGGATTCAACAATTTATGATAAAACAAGAGAAAACCTGTGGCAACACTCTTTATCAGCCTCCTACGAGGTTGTCCAGAAATGGGGTAGTATTGATATAGGCATCGAATACAGTAACTATCTTCACGACTGGTCGAAAAATAATCTGTCGATTTTCGGCTACCTCGACCTGAGAATAGCCAAAGGACTATCAGTATCACTTGTCGGAAGTGCAGCAATGGTGCATGATCAGCTGAACCTTGTTAAGGAGGATATACCCGTTGACCAGATATTACTTCAAAGAAAGGAGCTTGCAACACAGTTTGAATACTTCACAAGCTTCGGGTTTACATATACTTTCGGATCTATATATAACAATGTCGTGAATCCCCGGTTCGGCAATTCGGGGGGCGGAGGAATATCAATTTCTATTTCCGAATAGTCGTTAGAAACTGAGGATTTAGAAAAAGTAAATTTTAACCGCAAAGGAAACAAAGATATCGCAAAGCACGCTAAGTTATAATTCTATATAATATTTCTTAGTCCGGCAATAAATATTTGCATAACTTCGTTATTGCTAAATATTTAACTAATCCTTCCAAAAGATGAAGAAACTCCTGATTTTATTAAGCCTATTACCGGTTTGTTTACCGGTATTTTCTCAGGAAAATGTTCCTGAAACCGATTCCCTGCGTAAAGATGCCCTTAATGTTTATATGGATGCCAGCGATTATATAAAAAGAGAGATCCCTTTCATTAATTATGTAAGGGACAGGAAGGTGGCAGATGTCTATATTATTTCAACCTATGAATCCACAGGCTCAGGCGGCATGGTTACATCTTTTTATATTGTCGGTCAGGGTAAATACCAGGGTATGGCTGACACTCTGAAATGTAATATAAGTCCTGATGACACATATGATATGCGACGGGCAAAGGAAGCAAGAACACTTAAAATGGGCTTGATGAGATACGTGGCTAAAACCCCTCTTGCTCAATATATGAATATCAACTTCACCCAGCCACTCTCAGAAACCGTCTCAACCGACAAATGGAATAACTGGGTTTACAGTATTTCACTTAATGGATATACGAATGCCCAGAAGACTTACAGTTACGGTTATATCTTCGGTGATCTGTCTGCAAACAGAATTACCGAGAAATCAAAATTTAAGTCATATGTAGGAATGAATTTCCAGTCGGATAAAAACAAGTACCAGGATACAACCTATCTCAGTACCTTCAATAATTATTATGGTTCAATTTCTTATGTTCATAGTATTCATGACCATTGGTCAATAGGGGGAAGAACGTATGTTCAATCATCATCGTACAGTAATTATGATCTTTCTATCACGATCACACCTGGAATCGAATATGATATTTTCCCTTATTCAGAGTCGACACGCCGTATTTTGGTGCTTTCTTACCGGGCTGGCGTTGAGATTAATAACTACACCGAAGAAACAACACGACTGAAAATGAAAGAAACGGTGGCCTATCATTCTTTGACCGCAGCACTAAGTTATGTCCAGAAATGGGGCTCACTAAACACATCACTGGTATGGAGTAATTATTTCTTCGACTGGTCATACAACAATCTCAGATTATATACAAGTACCAGTCTCAGAATAATAAAAGGTCTCTCTTTCAATATCTATGGAAGTGTAAGCCTGATACACGACCAGATATCCCTGCCCTCAGGTGATGCCTCCCTCGAAGATATCCTGCTGAGAAGAAAAATGCAGGCAACAGATTATCAATACTATATCAACATGGGGTTCACATATACCTTCGGATCGATATATAATAATGCTGTAAATCCCCGGATGGACTACTGATTCCTGTATACCTGATAAATATTATTATCTATCTCCTATCGGAACATATGCTCTGCGTTCACACACATTCTTAAATGCCGGCCGTATGATTCTTTTTGCCGAAAATGTGAGTTCCTCGATACGATGAGCACACCAGCCTGCTATCCTGGCCATTGCAAAAAGCGGCGTAAAAAGCTCTTTGGGTATTCCTATACATGAATAGACAAAACCCGAATAGAAATCTACATTGATACATACCACCTTTGCTGATTGCTCCCCTTTGAATTTTCTGAAGACTTCAGGTGTGATACGTTCGACCATTGAGTAAAGTTCAAATTCGTCTGTTCTGCCCGATTCATCAGCCAGCAATCTTGCTTTTTCCTTCAGAAGAACCGCTCTGGGATCAGATAATGTATAAACTGCATGACCAACTCCATATATTTTACCGGTATGGTCATAGGTTTCCTTTTTCAGGATCTTTAACAGGTAGTTTTTAACCTCTGCTTCATCCTTCCAGTTATGTACATTCTCTTTTATATTCTCCATCATATCAAGCACTTTCAGGTTTGCTCCTCCGTGCAGCGGCCCCTTAAGGGAACCAATTGCTGAAGTTGTTGCCGAATAGATATCAGTCTCAGTAGAGCTGGTTACCCTCATTGTAAATGTCGAGTTATTACCACCGCCATGTTCTGCATGAAGCACAAGAGACAGATCGATAAGATCGGCCTGGAGACGTGAATATGAGTCCTTACCCTTGATAAGATGAAGAAAATTCTCTGCAGTTGTCAGGTCAGTCTGCGGATGTCTTATTGACAGCGTTTTCCCCTGGTAGGCATGCCTGAGAGCCTGGTATGAATAGGCAATTATAGCAGGGAATTTGGCAATCAGGTTAAGCGATTGCCTTATCATATTATGGAGATTTATATTTTCCGGCTCTTCGTCGAGTGTATATAAACCCAGTACTGAACGGGCAAGTATGTTCAATACATCTTTCCCTTTCATTGATAGTATCATGTCCTTTACAAAGCTGTCGGGCAGACTCCTGAGTGAGGCCAGGTGAGAGGAAAATTCATCAAGTTCATACCCTGCCGGCAGCCTGCCGGTGAGTAAAAGATATACTATCTCGTCGAATCCATGCCTGTTCTCCCCCTGAAAACCATGTGTAATCTCTTCGATGTCAAGTCCCCTGTAATACAGCCTTCCGGGAACGGGTATTACATTACCGTCCTCCTTTCTATAACCAACAACATCTCCTATGTTGGTAAGTCCCACGAGAACACCTGTGCGATCAGTATTTCTCAATCCCCTTTTAACATCAAATTTCTCAAAAAGACTATTTTCGATCTGACAGGCCTCTCTTACAGAGCCTTCAAGTTTCGTAAAAAATTCTTCGTTATCCATTGTGATGATAATTAATAGTTGAATTACATGTTCTTAATGATCTCATCTGCAAATTCAGATGTTTTCAACAGTACAGCCCCGGCCATCAGGCGATGAAAATCGTATGTTACTTTTTTCGCCATAACGCTTTTCTCAAGGCCTTTATATATGCATTCTGCAGTTAAGTCCCAACCCAGATATTCAAACATAAGTGCACCGGATAGAATAACCGAGCCGGGATTTACCTTATCCTGTCCCGCATATTTTGGAGCAGTACCATGTGTGGCTTCAAATATTGCACAGCCGGTATCGAAATTGATATTTGCCCCGGGAGCAATGCCGATACCGCCTACTATTGCAGCAAGGGCATCAGAGATATAATCTCCGTTAAGGTTCATCGTTGCAATAACGGAATAATCTTCCGGCCTGGTTAAAATCTGCTGAAGGAAAGAATCCGTTATTACATCCTTAATTATCACCCTGCCTTCCGTCTCAGCCTTTTCAAGCATCTTACCGGCTTCATATGCTCCTGAGTTTTCAGAAATTTTTTTATACTGCTGCCATGTAAACACTTTGTCCTTAAATTCTTTTTCTGCCAGGTCATATCCCCATTTCATAAAGGCTCCTTCAGTATATTTCATTATGTTACCCTTATGAACAAGTGTTACGGAGGGAAGCTTTTTATCAATGGCAAATTTTATCGCCTGTCTTACCAGTCTTTCAG
>Ga0272441_10008958_pt1 | contig 15631 bp, 19 predicted proteins | sample SSMProp6N_FD_193582 | JGI IMG/M metagenome (GOLD analysis project Ga0272441, IMG submission 193582) | Marine sediment archaeal communities from Little Sippewissett salt marsh, Falmouth, MA, United States - SSM-Prop-6N | ecosystem: Environmental > Aquatic > Marine > Wetlands > Sediment ... | reverse complement strand
TCGGTATTTCGTACGTGTGCTCAACGGATCGAATTGACGGCAACATAGGCCCACCTCCATGGTTTGGGTTATGTTGCGCAGTGTTACATATTGTGGCTATGACGTCAATATAAGTTTCGTTGTAGGGGTAACCTATGCGCTATCCTATCTGTTTGGCATGATGAGTGTAATCTTTTTCGCTGGATGGATTGCACCAAAGCTGCTCAGGATTGATCTGCAAAAGGAGGCAAAAGAACTGGAAAAGTCTCTCGGGGATACTGGTGAAAAGAGGCAGCCAGGGCAATTCGAGTCATTTGGCATTCTCAGAGCAAGAGTGTACGAAGTATCCGCGGTGGAGATATTTAACACCTCTGTAGCTGAGTTGGAGGCGCGTTTCCAGGTGCGTGTAAATCGAGTAGCCCGCAGGGGAAAGTTATTGGAGGTAACGCCGGGCCTCTTGCTGCGGCAGGGCTATCTGGTTGCACTGCAAGGGAAGCTCGAACATGTCATTGCCGCTGGTGGAGCCCTGGGAGATGAGTCTACCCAACAGGAGTTGATGAATTTTGTCAACGAAGAGCGCGATGTCGTTATCACTCGAGCGGACCTGCATGGAAAAACGGTCGCCCAGGCCCGTATGATGCTTGATTTCAAGCACCGCTATGGAGTATACGCAACGCGGGTTACCCGCCTTGATCAGGAATTTAACTTGTATCCACAGAGCGAGCTTCATGTTGGCGATGTTGTTCGGCTGGTTGGTGCTGCCGAGGATGTCAAGCGGGCAGCCGATGAGATTGGCTATTCTCTGGTACCGTCAAAATCTGTGGATTACGTCTACCTGGGGGTCGGCCTGCTCGTCGGAGTTATAATCGGCATGGCCAGTGTCAATATTGCTGGTGTACCTATTTCTCTTGGTACGGGTGGCGGGTGTCTTATTTCTGGTTTGATGTTTGGCTTCCTCCGCGCCAAACGTCACACCTTTGGCAATCTTCCTGCCTCTACAGCACAATATCTGCGTGATTTCGGACTGGCGGTTTTCATCGTTTCCATCGGCCTTGAGACAGGCCCACAGGCTCTGGCCCAGATTCAGCAATATGGATTGATGATGCCGGCACTCGGCATCTGTGCGGTTCTCTTTCCCTGTATGGGCATGCTGCTCTATGGCCGTTTTGTCCTGAAGATGAACCCTGTCATTCTTTGTGGAGCAATAACAGGAAACCTTACTTCCACTCCTGCACTCAATGGTGTTATTGACGCTGCACGGAGTAGCGCTCCGGTGCTTGGGTATACCGTCAGCTATGCCATTTCCAATGTTTTACTGACGTTTCTCGGACCGATCATTGTTTACACCGTCTAGAAAAATGGAACAGTAGTAATATGGGGCATACCATGTTTTGATCGGCATTCATTTTTCAGAGACTACCAGCCTTGCCTGGTGAACCCCCGCGGCCCAGATTGCTGCGTATCTCCTCTGAAAATCCTTCGCTTCCAAGTGCGAAATTCCCGTTTGTGGCTTTTTTGATCTTTTCTATCTCGCTAGGTTCCAGGTCATTCCGAAATATCTCTCGGTAAGCTTCCTCTCTTTCTACTGGACATATCGTCGCCCCAGACATTTCATGGTGTCTTCAGCACTATTGGAGTATTTGGGGGTCAGAATAAGATGAACGTGATTGTTCATCAACACTAAGGCATGAACAGCACAACCTGCTCTCTGAGCATGCTCTTGCAGCCAAAAGAGCATCGCAAATACAGAATCTCCCTGGAAGAAGCCGTAGAATCAAATCAAAGCTGGCTCGTTGCCCCGCTTCCAGGACGCGGAGATATTGTCTTCCATGAAGACCCGACCGTGCCTCTCGACAACGATGACTGGCCCGAGGAATCCCGATGAAATTGATTCTCGATACCTGCGTCCTGCTCTGGATGGCTGGTGATCCGTCTCGGCTCTCTTCCGCCGCCAGGCAGGTCTTATCGCCTGAAAACGAGTTCTACATCTCCGCCATCTCCACCTTTGAAATCGCAATCAAACACAAAAACAGAAAGCTCGAGTTACCCACAGACCCATGGGACTGGTTCCAAAAAGTCACAGACCATTTCCAAATCAAAGAGACCCCATCTCAGCTCGCATCGCAACCCTCGCCCCCGAAGTAGACGTCCCCCACTCCGATCCGGCCGACCGCATCATCATCGCCACGGCCATTGAAAACCAACTCACTGTCATCTCGCCAGATTTTCTCATCAAGAAGTGCCCGAAGGTCGAGGTACTTGGCTAGGAATAAACTTCCTGAATCCCCAATTCACCTTCTCACGTCATTTATCTGACACATTTAAACCTCTTTCTTGCAGGCATGTAATTAAAGAGGCGGATTGCAAAATCATTATTCCGATTAATTGTCTGATAGTTGTACCCACACCTGAAAAGGAGTCCTGATGAATCATCACCATTTTGATGCCGTTGTGGTCGGCTCCGGCACCGCCGCCTGGTTTGCGGTCGACGGTCTGGTCAAAGCCGGCAGAGAAGTCGCCATCGTCGATGAACGGCCCTACGGCGGCACCTGCGCGCTGCGCGGTTGTCAGCCGAAAAAGTATCTGGTGGCGAATGCCGAAGCGGTGGCCATGGCCACCCAGTTGCTGGGCAACGGGATAAGAACCGCCCCGAGCAGTGACTGGGCTGCCCTGCAGCGGCTGAAAAACGATTTTTTGGAGGGAAGATCAGATAAGGAGGTAAAAAGCTGGCGCAGGCGCGGAGTCGCCACCTTTTTCGGCAGGGCGCTATTCACCGGCGAAGATGAGGTGTGTGTCGGCGAGCAGCGATTGTCCGCTGACCATATCATCCTGGCAACCGGCGCGGTTCCGCGACGATCTGATATCCCCGGCGCCGAACTGGTGCACGACAGCGAATATTTTCTCGACATGGCCGAGATGCCCTCCCGGGTAGTGTTTATCGGCGGCGGCTTCATCTCCTTTGAATTTGCCCACGTTGCGGTTCGCACCGGCGCCGTCGACGTGACAATCCTGCACCGCTCCAACCGGCCGCTTAAACAATTCGATCCCGATATCGTTGCCGAAGCGGTTGAGGCCAGTCGCTGTGCGTCCATCGATATCGTTCTTAATGAATCGGTGCAGCGAGCCGAACGAGACGGCAGCGTAATTGTCATGTATGGCGCCGAAGGTGATTGTTACCAGGCGGAGCTGGTCATCGAGGCAACGGGCCGGCTGCCCAATCTCAGTGTGCTCGAGGGTGATTTCGGCGGGGTTGAACACTCCGCCGCCGGCGTACACGTCAATGAGTTTTTGCAAAGCGTCAGCAACGCTAAGGTTTACGCCATCGGCGACTGCGCCGCGACCGGCGCCATGCTTGCCCCGGTTGCCGATGAACAGGGCAAGACGGTTGTCCACAACATCTTAGAGAACAATACCAGGACTATTGATTACTCGGTGGTGCCCAGCTGTGTCTTTACGATTCCATCGATTGCCCGGGTGGGGCTGGGGGAGGCTGAAGCGGCTGAACAGGGGTATGATTTTCGGGTCAATTTCGGCCGTACCGCCGGCTGGCCTTCATCCCGGCGCATCGGCGAACAACATGGCGCCTACAAGGTATTGATCAGCAACACCACAGATGAAATCCTCGGTGCCCATCTGATCCGTCATAACGCATCCGAGGTGATCAACCTGTTTGCCCTGGCGATACGATACAAAATCAAGGCGGACGCCCTTAAAGAATGCATGTGGGGGTATCCAACTTACTCTTCTGATATCAAGTATATGGTGAAATAACCGTGTTGATGCTATCTATGCCATGAGGTCAGCCTGGCAGACCAAAATACACCATCGAACAAAAACCGGAGGAATAACAATGGATGAAAAAAATTTTCGCCACGGCGCCTTCAGCTGGCATGAACTGTTGACCACCGATCCACAAAAAGCCCAGGACTTCTACACTGCCCTGTTCAACTGGGATGCTGAACCGGCGCCAATGGAAGGCGAAGACTACACCGTTCTCAAGGCAGACGGCAGGCAGGTGGGTGGTATCATGCCGGTTCCTCCCGAGTGCACCGGAATGCCGCCCATGTGGGGTCTTTATGTGACGGTGGACGATGTAGATGAAACCGCCGCCCGGGTGGATGAGCTTGGCGGCAGGGTACTCCGTGCCCCGGACGACATACCCGGTGTCGGCAGATTTGCGGTGATTCAGGATCCACAGGGGGCGGTACTCTCGGTTATCACCTATGCCCACACCGACTGAACCGGTGGCCGGCGGAAAAGAGCACTCTTCTTCACCCCCGCCACTCTCGGCGCAGATTGATGAGCGGCAGGATGAACACGATATTCTCTTTGGCGTTATCAACCGGTTTATCGGCTATTTCACCAGAAAAACGGTACCCCGTTCAACCAATGACGCCGATCGCGAATACCCGTTTGTGGCCATGGACACCCGGCAGGCATATGGACAAATCAGGCTGGCCTGGTCCTATCTAGAGATTCAGAACGGATGGCAAAAAGCGCCCGGTTTTCTCGACATCGGCTGCGGCATCGGCAATATCCTCCTGCTTGCCGAGATGGTGGGATTTTCTGTCCACGGCATCGAAAAAGATGAGCCCTCGCTTGCCATCGCCCGCCAGTTGGTGGACAGCCATTGTATTGAAGCGTGCGATATCTGGCATTATGGTGGGATTGGTGATTTCGATGCGGTGTACTATTTCAGGCCGTTCTGCACCGCCGCCCATCAACAACGTTTTGAACGGAAGGTAGAAGATGAGATGAAAGTCGGCGCCGTCTTGATCGCCAATCGGAAGATGGATACGACCATTGACCGCGACCATCGCTTTCACCGGCTCGATCCAGCTCTGCCGGTATGGTGTAAAACTCACCAGAAATAGTTTTGCCCGGGCGCGCGCATCGTTTCAGAGGCCTCGCCGATCAATAATCTTTATAGTAGGAATTTTTGCAGATGATGGTAGGTTACGGAGCGGTTATCGGCAGGTTCGTACGTCTGCTCTATTACGCAACGAAGAGGAGAACAGGATGAAAGACTCAGGAAATCTGCACCAGCAAGTTCAGGAAATGTGTGATTGCTTTGCCACCAGCGATCCGCTGCGGGAAATGTCCAAAATGCAGCATGAAAGTGATGCCGAGGCAGCCGCCCTCAAGTGGATCGGCCTGGCGGTGTTACACGGGATCAACAACAACGCCCAGTCAATTTCCCTGCAGGAAAACCCTGACGGTACCGTTACGGTGCTGGCAACGTATCGTGAATCGGAACTGCCACCCCCCGCCGGCGCCATCGGCGCGCACATCATCAAGGCAATGCGCGATATTATCCATGTGGACGATGCCGAAGGTGAATCAACCCTTGCCTTCGGGGTACGTAACAGCAGTATGGATCTGCATGTTAAAACCGAAGAGAAAAACGGCGGCCAACGGCTCACCATCAGCTTTCCCGCCTAAACGGTGCCGCGCAGGCCATACTTGATGGCTTCGCAAAAACCCATATGCCCGTCATACCGGAATTGACCCGACATCCATAATTAATTAAAATCACTGGATTCCCGCTTTCGCGGGAATGACGGTAGCAAGCAATTTTGAGGTTTTTACGAAATCATCACACTATAATGGCTTCGGATAAGCTGTGCTCTGGTGCTTGAGGGGTCGTTTAGACCATCGCCACAAGCAACACAACGCACGATCGCTCAGACAACGGGCCGTATCTGGCCATTGCTTCAGGCACGGCTCGTTGTCACTTTTTCTTTGACCCCCTCCAGTTATTTTATTTGACAGTTAATTCTTCTGCTGTATCAGTGTGAGGAAATTATTTTTTTTATTACCGCCTCTGAGCCTATAGCTTCGTACCAGGTGGAAAAGAACGGGCCATCAGCCTAACGCAAGCGGTGCCATTTAATTTATCTCACGCCGTCTCGTCATGCATATCTCCGAAGGAGTTCTGAGCGCCCCGGTACTGTTGGGCGGTGCCGCACTCACCGTCGCCGGTACCGCCATCGGTCTCAGACAGCTCAACTACGAGCGGATCATGACCACCGCCATGCTGACCTCGGCATTTTTCGTGGCCTCGCTCATCCATGTCCCGATTGGGCCGGGCAACATCCATCTGGTGCTCAACGGGCTTTTGGGCATCCTCCTTGGCTGGGTAGCCTTTCCCGCCATTGGGGTAGCGTTGCTGCTCCAGGCTGTGTTTTTTCAATACGGCGGCATCCTTGTGCTGGGCGTAAACACCCTGCTCATGGCGGGGCCGGCGGTATTGTGCGGCATACTCTTCAAAACATGGCTGACAAACCCCAAACGGCGCAATCTCGCCGGCTTTCTGGCGGGTGCCGTTGCCATCCTGCTCTCCGGCATACTGATGGCCGCGGCCCTTGCCTTAAGCGATGCCGGATTTATCAGGGTCGCCCAGATTACCCTGCTCTCCCACATCCCGCTGATGGTGATCGAGGGTATTGTCACCATGTTTACCCTCTCTTTTCTTATCCGCGTCCACCCCGATATCTTATCACTTGATAAAACATGAAAGTTCCGGCCGCTTTTTTCCTGGTACCGCTTCTGCTCTGCACCAGCTCCGGTGCCGCATTCGCCCATCGTCTCAACGTATTTGCCTATCTGGAAGGTGATACGGTGCACGGTGAAACTTTCTTCAGCGGCGGCAGGCCGGCAAAGAAAGCGGTAATTGAGGTTTTCCCGGACGAGGGCAATGATCCCCTTTTCACCACCGCCACCGACCAGGACGGACTCTTCACCTTCCTGCTTACCGAGGAAATGGGCTCGAAACAGATGCTTCGCATCGTTGCCGAGGCGGGCGAAGGCCACCGCGGGCAGTGGCTGCTGGATCTTACGTCACTCCAGACTTCAGCAGTGCAGGAACAAGGCGAATCCACCCCGGCGCCACCATCGTCACCAGCCAACCCGACAACCCCGCCATCGCCGCAAGTAATGGTTGATGAGCAGGCAATTGGCGCCATTGTCGAAAAGGTGGTCGAAGCTAAACTGGCGCCGCTGCGCCGTGATCTCGCCGCCGCCACCCAGTGCGGCCCGAGCCTGTCGGAGATTCTTGGCGGTCTCGGCTATATCATCGGACTGGCCGGTCTGGCCGCATACCTCAAGTCACAAAAAAAAGGAGGAAACCAATGAAACACACCTGTGCTACCCTGTTGATGACAGCCTGTCTTATGACGGCCGCGACTCATCCGGCCCTTGCTCATTTCGGCATGGTAATTCCGGAAGAGCCGGTTCTTGCTCAGCCGGACACCCAGATACAGCTCAATCTCGCCTTTGCCCACCCTTTTGAAATGGTTGGCATGGAGCTTGTCAAACCTCGTGGGTTTTCAGTGTACGTGGATGGCTCACAAACTGATCTGCTCGACACCCTGCAATCCTCACAGATACTTGACCACCAGGGCTGGCAGAGCAGTTTTGCGGTACGCCGGCCGGGGGTCTACCAGTTCGTCATGGAGCCACAGCCCTATTGGGAACCGGCTGAGGATCTCTCTATCATCCACTACACCAAGGTCGTTGTTCCCGCCTTCGGCGCCGATACCGGCTGGGATGAACCGCTTGGCCTGCCCACTGAAATCCTACCGTTGCTGCGCCCATTCGGCAATTTTGCCGGCAACAGCTTTACCGGCCAGGTGATGGCGGGAGGCTCGGCGCTGGCCGGAGCCGAGGTGGAGGTGGAGTATTACAACCAGAACGGCGACCGGAACGCGCCAACCGATTTTCACATCACCCAGGTGGTCAAGGCCGATGAAAACGGGGTTTTCTCGTTCAGCTGTCCCTGGCCGGGCTGGTGGGGATTTGCCGCCCTGAGCGAAGCGGATTACACCTTGGCTGATCCGGACGGCAACGAAAAAGGGGTGGAGCTGGGGGCAGTCATCTGGGTCTATTTTCATCCCTGATAGGGTATGCAATTTGAGCAGTTCAGCCAGGGCGACTCTTTTCTGCATCGGCTTCATCCCGGCGTGAAATGCGCCGGCGCCCTGGCGCTCACCATGGTGCTGGCCTTGAGCACCCATCTTATCACCGCCCTGAGCGGGCTTCTTATTGGGATACTACTTGTGCTGCTTGCCGGCCTGCCGATGGGTTTAGTGGTTCGTCGGGTTCTTGTGGTCAACGGCTTTATCTTGTTTTTATGGCTTACTCTACCCCTCACCTATCCCGGAACCCCGCTGCTCTCATATGGCATGTTCAGTATCAGCAGGGAGGGAGTCATGCTCAGCGGGCTGATAACAATCAAGGCCAATGCTATCCTCCTGCTGCTCATCGCCCTGCCGGCTACCTCGAGCATTGCCGAGCTGGGACGCGGGCTGGAATTTTTACGCGTCCCGGCAAAACTCAGGATCCTGCTGCTGTTTTCGTATCGCTATATTTTCGTCATCAACCAGGAGTATCAGCGTCTGCTGCGGGCCGCAAAACTGCGCGGCTTTACGGCCAGAACCTCGATGCATACCTACCGCACCTTTGCGTATCTGTTCGGAATGACCTTGGTAAAAAGCCATCACCGCGCCACCCGGGTCTATGAGGCAATGGTGCTGCGCGGTTTTACCGGCCGCTTTCATTCGCTGCACGCTTCGGCGCCGCGACCGGTCGATATGGTGTGGCTGGCCGCCCTGGCCGCGGCCGCCGCCGGTCTGACCGTCATGGAAATATACAATGGGTGAAAAGCCCGAAGACAGCGGCCCCCTGCTCCGCCTGGAGGATCTGTCTTTTGCCTATCCAGGCGGCAGTACCCCTATTCTTGACAGCCTTTCCCTCACCCTGCAAAGCGGCGAGCGCCTTGGACTTATCGGCCCGAACGGAAGCGGAAAAACCACCTTTTTCCATATCATCGTCGGGCTGCTCAAGCCCCAGTCGGGAACGGTGCGATTCAAAGGTAAACCGCTGATTGAGGAAAAGGATTTTAGGCTATTGCGTAAAGAGGTGGGATTGTTGTTTCAGGACGCCGACGATCAACTCTTTTCGCCCACCGTGCTCGACGATGTCGCCTTCGGCCCACTGAATCTTGGATTGTCCGTAAGTGATGCCAGAGCGCGTGCCGAGCAGACCCTGGCCACCCTTGGGCTGACAGGCTACGAGCAGCGCCTCACCCACCACCTCTCCGGCGGCGAGAAAAAACTGGTGGCGCTGGCCACCATCCTGGCCATGCAGCCATCAGTGCTCCTCCTGGATGAACCCACCAATGATCTGGATTCCGCCACCCGTGCACACCTTATCAGAATCATCAATACCCTGAGCCTTGCCTCCGTCATCATCTCTCACGACTGGGATTTTCTGGCGGCAACCTGCACCACCATCTATGGACTGAAAGGCGGCCGGGTGGAGATATCAGATGAACTCACGCCGCATGCCCACCGTCATGCCCATCCGCATGGCGAACACCCCCATCGCCACGAAGACGACTAATGTTCTTTTACGTCTTACGGGAGCCTTGAAAAATGAGCATTTTCGTTCAAGATCAAGGATACACCCCATCACTGCCACCATCGATGAAAGTGATGCACCGGGCCGTGGCCGGCGCCGATTGCATAATCAGCACCCGCCGTAATGGCTTCCTCGATGTAGGTTTTCGCCGCCCGGATCGCCTCGCCGACGGGCAACCCCCGGGCCAGATACGCCCCGATAGCCGAGGAGAGGGTACAACCGGTGCCATGGGTGTTGACGGTATCGATGCGAGCGCTTCTCAGCCAGTGAATGGCAATCGCGTCACCGCTGCGCACCGCCAGACAATCATCACTTGGCGCATCACTGAGATGACCACCCTTGACCAGCACGGCGGCGGGGCCACGCGCAAGCAGGCTTCGGGCCGCCACCTCCATTTCGCCGGTGGTTTTGATGGACGAACCAGTAAGCACCTCGGCCTCGGGCAGATTGGGGGTGAGCACCGTTGCCATGGGAATGAGTGTATCTCGCAGGGTCACCATCGCCTCATCACGAAGCAGCCGATCACCGCTTTTCGCCACCATGACCGGATCCACCACGATGTTTTCCACCTGGTGGGCGGCGAGAACGCGTGCCACGGTTGCAATAATCTCGGTGGTGAAGAGCATGCCGATCTTCACCGCATCCACCCCGATATCGGCAAGCACCGCCTCTAATTGAGCGCCCACCGAGGGCGCCGGCACCTCGACGATATCGCTTACCGTACGCGTGTTCTGCGCGGTAATGGCGGTGATCACCGACATCGAAAAACAACCCAGCGCCGAGAAGGTCTTCAGATCAGCCTGGATACCGGCGCCGCCGCCACTGTCTGATCCGGCTATGGTGAGCGCCCGATAGTATTGCTTTTTCTCCATAAATGATCGCCTCGTGAAATCCGTGCGGGTTTCAACCCCTATTTTTACCTGATGAATGGGTTGGCTGATGATTAATCTGCAACGGTTGATGGTTCAGTCCGGCGCGTTGCCGGTAGTCGGGCCGATATCACCCGCTCTGCCTGGCAAAATGGTCCCAGCCGCGCCCGCCGATATCCACCGGTTCGCCGTCACGATGATAGATCAGCTCACCACCACCAACAATCTCGCCAATACGATACAGATCGGTGCCGAACGTTTCGGCAAAAGCCGTGGCAATGGCCGTGAACTCCTCCGCTCCAATACAGCAGAGCAGGCAGTAATCCTCACCGCCACTAACAGCGACCTCGATGGCGTTCCAGTCATGACGGGCGGCGATGGCATGCAAATCCGGCGAAATGGGAAGTGCCGCCACATCGATACGCGCCCCGACCTTAGAGCTCTCCATGATGCGCCTGAGGTCGGCACCGATGCCGTCCGAAACATCGAGCATGGCATGTACCGCCGGCTGCGCTGCCAGCCAGCGCCCCTGGGCAAGGTGTGGACGGGGGCGATGATGACGGGTAATCAGGCGCCGGCCCACCGCATCTATCTCATGATCGGCCAGCAGCAGACGCAGGCCGCCACCGGAGTCGCCCACCATGTCGGTGAGGGCGATTACATCACCGGCCCGGCCACCCGAGCGGTATGAGATCAACGCCGTGGAGGCGCTGCCGATAACGGTAAAGCTAATGACTATGCCCGCCCGGGAGCGGGTAGTGTCACCACCCAAAAGGTGGGTACCGGTCTCTTCGCTTAATTCTTTGATTCCCGCAAAGAACTGATCAACCCAGGACACCTGGCAATCATCGGGTAGGGCAAGAGATAAAAAAGCGGCCACGGGCGTGCCCCCCATGGCGGCAATATCACTGAGATTAACCGCCAGCGCCTTGCCTCCCAATTCGCGGGCACTGATCCGATCCTTGAGAAAGTGGACACCTTCCAGCAGGGCATCGGTGGTTACCAGAAAGGATGTATCATCGGAGCATGGAAATACTGCGCAATCATCGCCGATGCCCACCACTCCGGGCGGCAAATCTTTTCCGAAATGGCCGGCAAAACGCGCGATCAGACCGAATTCACCGAGTTCCTGAACCTTCATGTTCGGGCGTCCTTGGCATCCCTGATAAGGGCGGCAAGATCGGCCGCCGCCGCTTGCGGATCGGGGGCGGCACAGATGGCGGAAACCACTGCCACCGAGTCGGCGCCGGCCTCGATGACCGGAGCAATATTGGCCGCATTGAGCCCGCCGATGGCCACCAGCGGCAGATCGGTCAGCGCCCGCACCAACCGCAGCCCGGCAAGGCCCAGCTCCCTTGAGCAATCTGTTTTCGTGGGGGTAAAATAGATGGGGCTGGCGCTGATGTAATCAAGCAGATGCAAATCAGCCGCCCGCACATCTAAAACGGACTCCACAGAAAGCCCGAGAATCTTATTGCGGCCAAGTAACCTGCGGGCGGTTGCGGCCGCTATATCCTTCTGGCCGACGTGCAGACCGTCGGCATCCACCGCCAGCGCCACATCGAGCCGATCGTTGATGATCAGCGGCACACCGTACGGCGCAAGCAAGGCCTTGATGCGGCCGGCAAGGTCGATAAATTCACGAGTTGAACAATGCTTCTCGCGCAACTGGACGATGTTCACCCCGCCCGCCACCGCTTCCCCTACCACCGACTCCACCGACCGCTCGCCGCAGAGGGCGCGGTCGGTAACCAGGTAGAGATCAAGGGAAAAGTGTTTTGCCATGGCCACTTAGATCAATTGTTCTTTATTCAGATTGTACAGGGCGTCATAGAAATGGAGCTGCAGGCTGCCCGGCCCCGCCGCCTGGCTCGCCGCCAATTCCCCGGCCAGTCCCATCGCCGCCATGGCGTGGGCGGTTGCTTCAAATGCATTGGCGTTAACCGCGGCAAAAGCGCCGATAATGGCGGTTGCGGTACACCCCATGCCCGTTACCCGGGCCATCAGGGGATGGCCCGAGCGGTTGTGCAGATCGGTGGCCCCGTCGCTGATATAGTCCACCGCACCGCTAGCACAGACAACACAGCCATAGGCCTGGGCGCACGCCCGGGCCGCTGCCGCGGGATCGCCGCCGGCCGCCGCATCGACCCCCTTGGTCTGAACCGAATCATCAAGCAGAGCCATGATCTCCGAGCCGTTGCCACGGATTACCGCGGCGGGGCTTGCGGCCAACAATCTCTTGCAGGTATCGGTGCGGAATCCGGTGGCGCCAGCCCCCACCGGATCAAAGACGATGGGAACCCGGTGCTGACGGGCGGCGGCCATACCTACCTCCATGGCCGCAATCCACGGTTTGCTCAAAGTACCGATGTTAATCACCAGTGCCCCACCCAGCATTCCCGCCAGGCTCACCATATCTTCAACCTCATCGACACTGTGAGCCATCACCGGCGATGCGCCCAGAGCAAGCAAGGCGTTGGCGGTACTATTCATCACCACGTAGTTGGTGATATTGTGCACCAGCGGCCGTTTTTGCCTGATGGCGGCAATATCTTGCCAGAGCGCCTCGGTGTTGATCAATGGTTCGTGAGTATCCATGGCAATATTCTCCGATCAATCGATGATTACCTGATTGCTTGCAAAAGCAAAGCCTTATGATATTGTGGTTTAGATTCTACTAGATAGTCATCAGCACACCAATTCTCAACAACTTTTCAGCCTTTTCGGCGTGCTCACCGGCAACGAAAAAACCTGTGGACTTGCCATCATCAGCTGGCGCTCCTGGGATACTCTCATCGCCACCCTGGAGTCGTACCGCAACCTTGGCCTTTTTTCGCATTTTGACCGATCGTTCATCTATTTTCAGGATATCAGTGAGCGCGACCGACAGATCGCCGCCCAGTTCAATCTTGCCTGCAGCGGCGGGCCAAAATGCGGTATCGCTGACGGCATGTGCAACGCGGCCACGGAGCTTGCCACTGATTTCGTGCTTTTTCTGGAAAACGATTGCCCGGTAATCGAGAGTGCGGACGATGTAATGCACCAGCTTATGGGGGCGCTCAATCACCTTGAAACGGGAGCCATCGACGTGATGCGGCTGCACTCGAGGCTGCACCCCGGTGAGGCCTTTTCCGACGTGCGTAAATATCTGCGCTACTATGAACCGCAACACCCGGAACCGTGTGTTGATCTCACAACGTACCAGAGCGAGGCCCGCCACCGTCGCTGGCGCCGTTTTTTTAAGCGCTACAATCTCGCCCGTCTCAAGGGCCGTGCTGTTTACGTTGAGCAGGCGGCCGAGACGCTCTTTCCCGAAGTCATCCAGAAAACCGCGGATGGTATCTGGATTATCGATTCCAGCTGCGCCGACTGGACCAATCAGTCGGTGCTGTGCAGGCGCACCTTTTTCACCGATATCCTCATGCCCTATGTCGATGCCCATCCTTCATCACGCACCAGCAACGGCTTTCAATCCCCGGAGCGGCCACTGAACTGCCGCTGGTGGCGCAATCGACATTTCAAGATCGGCCAGGGCAAAGGGCTCTTCACCCACCGCAGGGTGGACGGCAGCTGGCGCACGGAGCACCCAGCATATGAAGATGTATTGGCGGAAAGCTTGTAAGCACGTTGCCAAACCAATACCCGCTTGACCAAGGCTTCATCTCATGTCCCCAAAAAATGAAAGCGCCATGCTTAACCCAATTCTCATGTATTGCTAATATAATCCTGACACGCGGGAAATAAGATATAAGGTTTCGAAACCGTTGGCGCCGGCTATTGCTCGCTACATTTTTACCGCTTCAACTGATCTCCTGTCACCATGAATATCCTCTACGGTGTCCAGACCACCGGCAACGGCCATATCGTCCGCGCCAAAATGATGCTGCGCGAACTGCGGGCATGCGGGCATGAGGTTCATGCCGTACTGAGCGGTTGCCCTACTAAAAAGGTTATGGGTCTGGAGGATTTTGGCTCGTTTGAGCGCAAAAAGGGCCTGACATTTGCCGTCAAAGACGGCCGCATCTGCTACCTGAAGACCGCCCGGCATCTGGATTTCTATACATTTTATCACGACATCAAACGATTCGACGCCGGTGCTTACGATCTGGTAATCACCGACTACGAACCAATTACCGCCCGTATCGCCAGACGCAACAAAATTCCCAGCATCGGTATCGGCCACCTCTATGCCTTTGCCCACCGGGTACCCGTTGCCGGCGCCAATCCTTTGCCGAAACTGATCATGAACCGCTATGCCCCGGTGGACTATCCGCTGGGACTGCACTGGCACCATTTCGACCAGCCGATTCTGCCGCCGACAATACCCGATGCGGTACGGCTGTGCCGGCCATTCATCCATGCTGAGCCCTACTACCTGGTCTATCTTCCCTTTGAAAATCTCAAACAAGTCGTCAGCCTGCTCAACCAGCTGCCGCATAGGCTATTCCGCGTCTATGCCAACGTAGACAAACCTGAGAGCCGCGCTAACGTGTCGATCTCGCCCTTTTGTCGGCAGGGTTTCATCGACGACTTGTGCGGCTGTTCCGGGGCCATCTGCAATGCCGGTTTCTCTTTCATCAGCGAGGCTCTGCATCTGGGAAAAAAAGTACTGACCCGGCCACTGGCGGGTCAGGTCGAACAGCAGTCAAACGGACTCGCTCTGACCAGGCTGGGACTCGGCACCGCCGTCACCGCCCTGACGCCCACGGCTATTGAACAATGGATCGACACACCCGCCATCGATCCCCTCAATTTTCCCGAAGTCACCAGCCTGCTGGTAAAGTGGATCAGCACCGGCAGATACGACGACAGTCGTCTTCTGATGAAGCAGTGCTGGCGCAGGAATGACGCATCACTATCCGCGGAGACTCACCTGTTATATGCCACTGAATAATCAGATGTGTTTAGGGTACATAACAGGTAGGTGTCAAAAGATTGCCGAGTTAAAATCAGACCATGGGGTCAGGCGTGCTATCCCGCCACCTCAAGAATTGTCACGCACCTCTGCGTACGACATTCGGTGATACAATCAACTGCTTCTTGACAGGTCCGGAAATTAGCATATAATGATTTCAGACTAGTCTTAGATTAGTCTTATCTTTGGGGGTGCTACATGGATAAAATTTGCGCATACGAAGCAAAAACACATTTACCCAAACTGCTGGAGCGGGTGCTCCAGGGTGAATGCATCGTCATTACCAAACATGGATCACCTGTTGCCATGTTGCAACCGATGCCGGCACAAAGAAAATCAGAGCCTAAACAGATTATTGGGGAGATACGAAAATTCCGAAAAAAAAATACTCTCCGCGGAATTGCTCTCCGAGATATGATTGAGGAGGGCAGACGATAGATGGCTGAAT
>Ga0272441_10008957_pt1 | contig 15631 bp, 10 predicted proteins | sample SSMProp6N_FD_193582 | JGI IMG/M metagenome (GOLD analysis project Ga0272441, IMG submission 193582) | Marine sediment archaeal communities from Little Sippewissett salt marsh, Falmouth, MA, United States - SSM-Prop-6N | ecosystem: Environmental > Aquatic > Marine > Wetlands > Sediment ... | reverse complement strand
CGAGCCCTCTTGCTCGGAGTACATGATCCAGGCCGTACAGCTTCACGGCGTCCTGAAGGGCGCCGCTCTGGGCATATGGCGTATTCTTCGCTGCAATCCCTTCTGTGCCGGGGGCTATGACCCTGTGCCACCTGCCCGCGGCCACCGCCGTGCCAAGGATGAAGCTGTTGGTCCTGAGAGCGAATCGAGGAACTGATGGACACGCGTAAGAAGATACCCTCCGCCACAGTGTTGGCGGCCGGGATAGTGTTGTTGGTGGCCTGCTGGGCCGGCCAATGGGCGGCAGCGGCACCCATTGCATACCAGGACGGGCTGCCCGAAGAGCTCGTCATCAAGCTGAAGAAAGCCGCCGATGGATCGGTGTCCCGTAGCGATCTTGAGGCCCAGGCCCGTCTGTTGGACAAGCTGGCCACTGAGGCCAAGGAGCGCCAGCCCAAGGTCGGCTTCCTGCAGCGTTTCCTGGGGTCGGCCGACGCCCCCCGGGCCCTGACGGTGCCCGACCTGCTGGGATACGGCGCCGCCGCCAAGGGGCAACTGGTGGCCGTGGAGGGTATGTACGGCAAGTCAACGGATCTGGGAACGGTGGTGCGCCTGGGCGGGCAGGAATGCCCCGTCACACTGGCCGGCGGGACCCAGCCCGAGGGCTTCGACACCAAAGACCTCAAGGGATTGCCTGTGAAGGTGACGGGCACCGTCGAGATGATCGGCACGATCCCCAGCATTCGAGCCCACGCCGTGGAGCCCGCCTACGCCTTGAGCCTGCTGCGCAAGGCGCGGGCCCTCGAGCTCGCGGGCAACCGTGAGGACGCCATCGACGCCTATATTCGTAGCGAAGGAGCGATGCGGGGGCTGCGTAGCGACCTTGGGGCCTTTGCGCGAATCAACGCGACCCGCATCGCCTATGATGACCTGCGCGACAAGAAACTCGCCGGCAAGCACGGCAACATGGCGTGGACGACGTATCTGACCAACGTCCCGAAGGGCCAGCCGGCCTACCATACGTGGATCCCCAACAGCGCCAGCAAGACGTGGAAGCGCGTGGACATCCGCGAGGCCCTCGCCGACAAGCTCAACAGTATGAACTCGGAGAGCTTCTGGTACGGCTTCGTCGGGTTCTTCGTGGCGCTGTGCGGCGGCAACCCGGCTTTCGGCTGCCTGCTACTGGCATTCGTTGTCAGGCTTATCATCTGGCCCCTGACCAAGAAGCAGCTCCAGTCGGCCGAGGCAATGAAGAAGCTGCAGCCGCAGATCAAGGAGCTTCAGGCGCGCCACGCCGATGACAAGCAGAAGTTCCAGCAGGAGTTCTGGAAGCTGTGCCAGGCCAATGGCGTGAACCCTCTCGGCGGCTGCCTGCCCTTGATCGTCCAGATGCCCGTCTTGATCATGGTCTACAAGGGCATACGTCTATACGTCGTGGAGTTTGACAAGGCGTCCTTCCTGTGGGTGGACAACCTCGCGGGACCGGACATGGTCCTTCTGGTGGCCTACACCATCAGCATGATCCTGTTCCAGCAAATGACTCAGAAGACCAACCCGCAGGCGGCGATGGATCCGCAGCAGCAACAGCAGCAGAAGATGATGATGTACATGATGCCGCTGATGTTCTTCTTCATGTTCCGGAGTTTTCCGGCGGCATTCATCCTGTATTGGCTGGGCACGAACATCGTGTACTTCGGGCAGCAGTGGAACTACACTCGACGGGCTGACTCACATGAGCAGGCCCCGGCCGCAAAGCCCAGCGGGTTCGTTGATAAGATGGCCCGCATGCTGTCCGGAGAGCCGGGCGCCACCGACGCCGAGGATGGAGAGCAGAAGCCATCCGAGGCAGAGGACGTGGACCGGCGCAGCATGGAAGAGATCGAGCGAGAGAAACGTGAAAGCGGCCGTAAGCCGAGGAAGCGCAGCCGGAGGAGATGAGTCCGGGGCACCCGCTCCGGACGTCGCCGTGGACCGACGAACAGATCGCCTGAGGCCCCGGCACGGTTTTTCCTCCGACGGCCTCTACGCATGAGCCCCTTGGGCGCTCTTGCGACCGGGCTCAGAGTCTGCGGAAGGGACGTGACGCGATGAGGTCAGTGGAGGTTACACAGAAGACCCTCGAGGAGGCCAAAGCCGAAGCGGCACGGCTACTTGAGGTCCCTGAGGAAGAACTCACCGTCGAGGTGCTCGAGGAGCCGCGGCGCTTGCTGGGGTTCTTGGGCGGCACGGAATGCCGCATCAAAGCTACTGTGACTGAGCAGGAAGCCGAGGGGGCCGACGAGCCGCAGGCCCCGCAACCAGAGGAGGCGCCCGCGCCGCACCTCGAGCAGTCTCGGGAGCCGGCTGAGCAGCCGGCGGCCGATGCCCACACCGACCCCGACGGGAGCACCCAAGATATGGCACCCAGCCAAATCGTCGCAGACAACGCGCTCGAGTTTCTGCAGCACGCCCTGGCGTTGATGCCTCTTGAGGCTGAAGCCACGCTGCAACAAGTCGCGGCCGAAGAGGTGTGCATCGAGATCACCGGCGCGGACGCCGGCGATCTGATCGGCCGGTATGGTGCGACGTTGGACGCGCTGCAACTGCTGACCGCATCTATCGCCAACCGTGGTCTGGATGACGGTGCCCGCGTCGTGCTTGATGCCGAGGGCTACCGACGGCGCCGGCGGGAGATGCTCGAGGGCATGGCCCACACCCACGCGGCGCAGGCCAAAGAGACCGGTCAGGAAGTGGTCATCAAGGACCTCAAGCCGTACGAGCGGCGCCTCATCCACCTGGCCCTGAAGGAAGATCCGGACGTGGAGACGTACTCTGAGGGTGAAGGTAACGACAGGCACCTGGTCATCTCGCCCAAGACGTAGGGTAGAAGGTCGACCGCCGGCGGACGGTTCTAAGGGCAGGGCACTCTGACGAGGGTCCCTGCCCTTTTGACAACCGCCCGACGATGCGCGCGAGCCAACCGATGCTCTGCGCAACGCAAGAGCGCCACTGGGAGGGCCACTGCGGCACGGTGGCCGTAGTGCTACTCTCACGGGAGGATACCCACACAACCATGCATCCCCGAACAACCCGCACGGCCGGCATTCTCGCGCTGTTGACGGTCGCAAGCTGCCAGATTGTGGTGTGCGCGGAGCCCGTGGTGCGCACGCTGGACAACGGCATCACTCTGATCGTGGATGAGATGCATTCGGCCCCCGTGGCGGCGGTGCGCTTCTACGTGCGCGCGGGGAGCATCTACGAGGAGGAGTTCACCGGCGCGGGGATCACCCACTACCTGGAGCACCTCATCGGGAAGGGGTCGCTATCCCGCACCGCCCAGCAGATCGACCAGTTGCAGGAGGAAATGGGCAACCAGACCAACGCCTACACCACCAGCGATCATACGTGCTACCACATGCAGAGCGCGGCCCGCTATGTGGGGGACATGATCGACCTGATTGGCGACTACGTCTTCAATCCTCTGCTTGACCAATCCGACATTGACAAGCAAAGACAGATCATCCTGCGCGAAATGGCTATGGGTGATGATGATCCGGGGCGGGGGATCTACCAGTTGCTGATGCAGACCATGTTCCGCATCCACCCGGCCCGTTACCGCGTGATCGGGTATCCGGACAGGTTCCGGCAAGTGACTCGGGAAGACCTGCTGACATACCAAACGCGGATGTACACGACCGACAACGTGACAGTTGTGGTCGTAGGCGACTTTGAGGCGGCGTCGGTATTGGGTCAACTGGAGAAGAGCCTTGGGTCGTTGCCGCGCAGGGGCGTGGACTTTCCGCCGTTGGTGCATGAGCCGACCCAGACCAGCGCGCGGCGCGTTGTGGAGGTGGACCCCTCCCTGGCCCGTGCCTACCTGGCCATCGGGTATCACACCATCGACCTTTTCCACCCGGACCTTTACGCTCTCGACGTGTTGGACTACATACTGGGCAACGGCGCCAGCTCGCGCCTGGTGGACAGCGTCCGGGAGCGGCAAGGTCTTGTCGACGGCATCGGCTGCTACTCTGCCACCCCCTCTTACGGGGCCGGCCGGTTTGTCGTCACCGCGGCGTGTGATCCCGACAAGTTGACCCAGGCTCAGGGCGCGATCCTGGCCGAGATCGCCCGGCTCAAGAACCAGCCCGTCACGAAGAGCGAACTGGACAAGGCCAAGAAGCAGAAAGAGGCCGAACTGGTGTATGCGCGGGGCAGCGTGGAGAGTTGGGCCAGCACACTGGGCGGCGACTACCTGGCCACCGGCGATGTGCAGTTCAGCAAGCACTACGTGCAGGGCATTCGCACGGTCACGGCGGCGGACATCCAACAGGTCGCCGGCAGGTATCTGAATGAGAGCAACATGACGGTGGCCATCCGGCGCGCGCGGCCGGACGCCGAGCAGCAGGTGGTCGGTGGCGGACAGGCGACGCGCCCGGTGACCCACAAGAAGGTGCTGCCCAACGGGATCACGCTGCTGGTGCAACAGGAGCACTCGGCCCCGATGGTGAGTGTCCAGGCTTCCTTCGCGGGCGGCCTGCGGTATGAGACCCGGCAGACCTCGGGGATGGGGCGCGTGTTGGCCGCCATGCTCAAGCGGGGCACAACCACCCGCAATCGCATGCAGATCGCCACCTCCTTGGAGAACGTGGGCGCACAGATGAGCGCCATGTCGGGGCGCAACAGCTTCAACGTGAGCGGGACAGCGCTGGCCGGCGACCTGGTCCTGCTCATGGAGCTCATGGCCGACTGCATCAGGCGCCCGGCCTTTGACACCGAGGAGCTCAGCCGCGTCAAGGAGCTCTCTCTGGCCGCCATCAAGGCCCAGAAGGACGACGTGGATCAGGTCGCCACGCGTCTGATGCTGCAAGAGCTTTTCGCCTCCCACCCGTATGGGTTGGACCCGGGGGGGACCGACAAGAGCGTCACGGCCATTGATGTGGAGTCGCTGCGGCGGCATCACGGTCGCATATGCCGGGCTTCCCAGATGGTGCTGGCCGTCTACGGCGATGTGGAGCAGCAGCAGGCCGAGCAGCTCGTGACACGGCTCTTCGGGGACTGGCAATCGGGCGAGCCCCAGAGCGTTCGGCTTGACGTACAGCCGGCGCCCCAGGGCGAGCAGCGTGTCCAGCGGACCCGCGCCCAGCAACAGGGGATCATCTACTTCGGCTTCCCCGGGCCCACTGTGCGCAGCGAGGATCGGTATGCGCTGGATGTCCTGGACGCCGCCTTCTCGGGGGTGGACTACCCGGGCGGCCGCCTGCACCGGCGTCTACGGGGAGAGGGTCTCGTATACGCCACCCACATGGTACCCGTGGCGGGCCTGGATCCGGGCTTCGTCATGATCTATGCGGGAACGGAACCCGACAAGCTACAGAGGGTCGAAGAGGTTGTTAAGCAACTCGTCACCGACGTGCAGGACAAGCCGTTTTCGGATGATGAGTTCAACCGCGCCAAGAAGATGTGCATCTCCGCCCACGAGGTCAGGATGGGCAGCGTGGGTGACCGTATCCTGCAGGAGACACTGGACGAGCTTTACGGACTGGGGTATGAGGAGAGCAGGCGATATGCCCAGCGAATCGAGAGCGTTACGGTCGAGCAGGTGCAGGAAGCCGCGCGCAAGTACATGAAACTAGACGCCTGTGTGATCGCGGTGACCCGGCCGCAGGCGGACCCACAATAACACGAGGGGCGGTAAGCGCAACACGATGGGATCGAGCGCGTTCGAGGAAATCATAGTCGACGAGGTAAGGTCGGCGCTGGCCAAGGCGGACGAGGCGCAGGTCGTCCGCCTTGTGGACGCAATCGTGAACGCCAATCGCGTATTCGTGGGGGGAGCCGGGCGCAGTCTGTTGATGATGAAGTGCTTCGCCATGCGGCTGATGCACATGGGCGTGGATTCCCACGTCGTGGGGGAGACAATCACGCCGGCCATCGAGCCGGGCGACCTGCTTATCGTGGGATCAGGTTCAGGTGAGACGCGGACGACACTTGCCATCATGCAGGCCGGCAAGAGCCGGGGCGCGGAAACCGCCTGTATCACAGCCCATGTGGCCGCCGCCATTCCGCAGGCCGCCGACCTGGTGCTGGAGATACACTCGCCAATTACCGGACACGCCCCCCAGCCGGCGTCCAAGCAGCCGCCAGGGTCGTTGTTCGAGCAGTGCCTGCTCGTGCACTGTGAGGGCATCGTCATGCGGCTCATGGCACGTTTGGGCACCACCGAGGAAAGCATGCGCACGCGGCATACGAAGCTGGAATAGCTTTTGACAGGACGTTATATAACCGATTAATATTTCCTCGGGCGTCGACTGCCCGACACCCGGTGTACGCACTGCTCCCCGGAGGGAGGGCGACCGCCATGTTTGAAGTCCTGGCCGGCGATGTTCAGGCTGCCAGAGAGCGCGATCCCGCGGCGCGTAGCGTTCTGGAGATAGTGCTGTGTTACAGCGGGCTGCACGCAACCCTGGCCCACCGGTTCCATCATTGGCTGTGGACCCGTGGGATGCGTCTTTGGGCGCGCTCCGGGTCCCAAGTTGCCAAGTGGCTGACCGGGATCGAGATTCATCCCGGCGCCCAGATCGGCGCGAACTTCTTCATCGATCATGGGGCCGGCACGGTGATCGGCGAGACCGCCGTCATCGGCGACAACTGCACGCTGTTCCATGGCGTGACCCTGGGCGGCACCGGCAAGGAAACCGGGAAGCGTCACCCCACCCTCGAGGATGACGTCACCATCGGGGCCCATGCGCAGATCATCGGGTCCATCACCATCGGCAAGGGAACGGTGGTTGGCGCCGGGGCCATGGTTCTGGACTCGATCCCCGACTACTGCACCGTCGTCGGGCCGAAGGCATACGTTGTCCGCCGACAAGGCAAGCGGGTGTACGACTTCCGCCATGACAAGCAGCCGCGGATGACCGACCCGGCGATCGAGTGCATGCTGCTGCGTATCCGCAAGCTGGAGGCTGAACTCACGCAGACAGGATCCGTCTCTGCTCAAGAGGCGCACCTGTCGCAGGATGCTACAGTCGAGGCCCAACCTGAAGACACGACCGAAACCATTACATTGCGGCAAGGCGCATTGGTGGACAGATGGCTCAACAGGAAAGACAGCGATTGGTGAAGTGGTTGCTCATCGCCCTCGCGGCGTGCGTGCTGGTTCTGGGGGGGGCGGTATCGGCGGCAGCACTGATGGCGAAGCAGTTCCGCGACAGCGAGCAAATAGCCGCGAACGTTAGCATCGTGGGTGTCCCCGTGGGCGGCCTTAGCGTACCCGAGGCCACGCAGGAGGTTCTGCGAGGCTGGGCCGCCAACCTGCCCCAACGGGTACGCCTACGCTGGCTGCACGGTAGCGCACAGCCGTCTCCAGAGCAATTGGGGGCGCGCTTGCGCATCGATCAGGCCGTCGAGGCGGCCCACCAGATCGGTCGACAAGGCAGCTTCATCACCCAGATCATCGACCGCGTCAAGCTCTCCCGCAGTGGCATTGACGTTCCGGTCCCCAGCGAAGTGGACGAAGAAGCCGTGGAGGCGTACCTGGTAGACCTGGCGGCGAAGGTCAACCGTGAGCCCAGGAACGCCGACTTTGAGGTTGTAGGCGACGACGTCCATGTGGTGCCCGGCGAGGTGGGCGTCCAACTGGACATCGCGGCGAGCACCCACGATCTTGCGGCCGCGATGCAGGACCCAAGCCTTCGGACGTTCGACCTGGTGACCAAGCTGCAACCCCCGGCCATCAGCGCCGAGGACCTGCAGCATCTCGAGGTCGTGCTGGCAAGCTACTCGACGAAATTCAAGCCCTGGCAGACCGATCGCACGCACAATCTGGGCATGGCCATCGCGAACCTCAGCCGGGCGGTCGTGGACCCCGGCGCTACTTTGTCCTTCAACGAGCGAGTAGGCCCCCGGCTGTCCGAGGCGGGCTGGCGCGCAGCGCCGATCTTCATCAATGGCGAGGTCGAGCCCTCCACCGGTGGAGGGATCTGTCAGGTGGCAAGCACCGTCTACAACGCCGCTCTGTTGGCGAACCTGGACATCGTCGAGCGGCATCACCACTCACGTCCTGTGGACTACGTGCCGCCCGGCAGGGACGCCACAGTTTACTGGGGCCAGTACGACCTGAAGTTCAAGAATACTTTGAGGCATCCGGCCCTGCTCATCGGTGACATCAGCGACAACACTCTCACCATCCGGATACTGGGTAGCCGCGAGGACAAGACGGATGTCACCATCGCTTCGAGCGCGGTGCAGTGGCTGGACTTCGAGACCAAGGAACAACCCGATCCTGAGCTTGAGCTGGACAAGAGGGAAACGGAGAAGGAGGGGCGCAAGGGCGCGCGCGTGACCATCCACCGCACGGCGGCGAGGGGTGGCGAGATTGTCCGGAAGGAGCGGCTGCACACCGACGTATACTCGCCCCAGGCGGAGGTCATAAAGGTGGGCGCGAAGCTTCCGGAGGATGTGCTTGGCGAAGGCGGCGCGCTGACGCCGGGCACTGAGGGGGCCGTCCCGGGTGCCGCGCGGCCGGAGGGGCCTTCCGCCGCGCCGGTCCGCCCGCCGCACACCTCGCTCACTCCCGCCCCGCATGGCGCCACCCCGCCCCCTGCCGGGTAGACCGGCCTCGCGCTGCTCGAGGGGCGTGCCCGGCGACGAGACATGTGGCTTCGGCTCTTTGCTCGCCCGAGCCAATCGGGCCTTGCCTCACATGCGCCCCCCGCCTTGCAGCGCGGCAGAGCCTTCATCTCACTGAACTCAGACTGATCGGGAACCACAGCCATGGGGCCTGCAGCCCACGCGAGATGACACCTCCGCTGCTGGTATCCCCGGCTTGACTATCGGTACACCTCAAGCTCCCCGATGTGTAGCCCGATGTTGCGGCTGTTCTTGAGCAGGACAACGCGCACGAATCGAGCCCGACAGGGCTCAAACCTATACGCCATGCCCTCGGCCGTTGCCGGGCTGTTGTCGAGCTTGGCCCCCACGGTGCGCCACTCATAGCCGTCCGGGGATACCTCGACCCGGTAGTGGTAGTAGCGATGGTCGCCGAAGTAGGTGATGACCCGGACGCGGCTGATCCGGGTGACCTCGCCCAGGTCCACCGTGAGCCATTGTGGGGCGTGATCGGCGCCCCAAAAGGTCTCTGGCTCAAGATCGGTCGCGTACTCGGGTCGGTAGCCCAACCCGTGAGGACCCTCCCATCGGCTTACGTACTGCGAGCACGTCGGCGTTCGGAAGGCTGCGAGATTGCCGGTCGACCGGTTGGCCGTCGCCCCGCGCTGCTTTATCAAGTGTTCCGCGAGGGCTTGCTCGGCCTTCTGGTGGGCTTGCGCCAACTGCTCGCGACGCGTCTTACGACTTTGGGCGCCCGCCAGGGATAGGGCGGCGTAGTCGTCGGGGCCCCGAACACTGTGGATCCGCGGCAGGTAGTATTCCTGATACAGCTTGTCCTCCCGGGGCGACAGGAAGTACCGCCTGCCTTTGTGCACCTGAAAGCCGGGCCAGTACGGGATGCGAGCGTTGGCCTGCAGCGCCCAGTCGAACATAGTCTGGTCGACGCGGCACGTGTCGTGGCACAGCGTGCCGATGGCGTTGCTGATGTTATAGCCGGAGACCTCGTAGCGCAGGTAGATGGGGTCTACTCGCCGGCGAGAATGACCCTCGCCGCGCAGGATGTAGTCGGCGTACGTGTCGGCGAAGGGCAGGTAAACCCCCTGCCTGTGCAGGGGCGTGTAGGTGCAGTGGACGTACAGCCGGCGCTTGCCCAGCAGCTTGCGCATCCGCCGAGCGCACCGCCAGGCCTTTAGCGGGTCGTTGAAGATGCCATCCCAGTACAGGCCGTCGACACCATACTCCTGCAGCAGCCACTGGGCCTCCTCGATATACAGGTCTACCGCGTCGGGTCGCCATCGCCGGACGAACAACTCATCGGGCGCCCTAGCGGGGTTGTAGTAGTAAGTCGAGCTGTAGGGCAACACAAGGAAGCCAAGCTTGTGGGCCTTGGCGATGACCTGTCTGAACCTGGGCGGATCCCTGGGCCGGATATGCCTCAGGCCGAAGCCATCCCACGCCTCAAGGTGCAGCACAAGCACATTGGCGATTGCCCGCCAGCGCGCAAGCTCCTCATCGGTGGGCAGCGGCCTGGGGGAGCCGCCGTGCGGGCTCTCCTCGGGGAAGAAATGGACAATCCGCTCTTGGTTGTGTCGCTGCCAGTCATACTCCCGGGGAGGACAGACGCACAGCAGGAAACTGTGGCCCGGAGGCAGCTCGTCCCAGATGCGGAAGCCGGCGTCCGTGCGCTGCACCTCAGCTCCACGGGGGTGTCTTGACCAGAAGTACGCCCCCATGCCTCCCCATTTGTCCAGAGCCATCGTCGCCCCCGTCTGAGCGCAGAAGTACTCCGGCGCGAAGTCGCCCTGGATGGTCACCGGCAGGGGCATTGGGGCGTCCAGCCTGAGCACGGAGTCGCAGTGAACCTCGAGCCGCAGACCGGCCTCGGCAACAAGAACGACCGTCTCCTGGTCTTCCGAGTCGATTCGCAGACCGTTGAGCTGTACTGAGCTGAGGCAGACTCGCCCAAGGTCGCGGGACTTCACAAGGCGTTGCGAGAAGACGATAGAGCCTGTCCGTGGATCAATTCGGAACACGGCACCCGTGGTCCGGATCAGGAAGCCCGACGGCGATCTCTCACAGGCGGTGATCCTCATGTCAAAGGGCGGGCCCATTTCCTGCGGGGCCGCGCTCGCCGCAGCGGAAGTGGCAATGACACAACACAGCACGAGAGCTCGCTTCATATGGCACCTGTCGATGAGGCTGATGGGCCGGACGTGGGAGGATGCGCCGGCCTTCAATGCTCGACCCGGGCATCACGCAGACGGAAGTGACCACGTCGCTCGGGCGCACATTGGGGCACCTTGTTCATCGGCGGGGACGATTCCTGCCATTGCAGGGGGGCAACGGCGTGGGAAGCTCAGGGGGACGCCAGGCACAGGCCACGCGCCCACGGGGCCCACGATACATGGGGCCTCCGCGGCAATGGTCTGCACGCGCTATCAGCATGCGTATTGGGGAAGCAGAGCTCGCGGTGCAAGCCCGGCAGCCGCTAGTGGGCGCGCTTGAGCAGGCTGTGCCTCTCAGAGAGTATGTCACCGACTGCGGATTCAAGGTAATCTGCGTCAAAGGGTTTGTGTAGGTAGCGAGTGCAGCCAAGCTCCCAGCCTTGGGACACGCTCTTGAGGTTCCCCAACTCGGTGACGATGAGGACCGGCACGTCTTCCCACTCCGCCGTATCCCGCATTGTGCGCAGTGTGTCCCAACCGGACTGGTCCTGCATGCCCACATCGAGCAGCACAAGGTCAGGGGGCACGCCATCGAGTCGCGCAAGGACCTCGAAGCTGGTACCGGCCGTCTTCACCCTGAAGCCCTTGCCCCGGAGCACCTTGCGGTACTTCTTGCAGGCATTCGTATCGTCATCAATTGCCAGAACATGCCATGCCATGGGATCTCCCTCCGAAGATGTTGCTATGTATGGGTATCGGCCGCGACGGGAGAAGATTCGATGCATCTTCAGCGCAGATCATCCCATGTTACACGGGCCTAGCGCAGACGATACGTCGCAGAGGCAGGAAAGCTCTGATCACGGTCCCGACCCACGCGCGAGGCGCCCTGGGAGGGCCATTGAGCGGATCAGCGCGGCCCCCGGACCACCATCGCCCGAAACGCCACAATGCCACGTAGGACCCCGGAGGCCCCATGGCGAACCGTCTTGCCGAGCGCCAATTAATGGACGTCGGGATGTGATAGCGTGAAGGCATCGTTGATGACAAGCATCGCCATGCTGTGCGCGGTGTGTCTGGCAACGACATGCTCCGCCGCCGAGTCGATCTCGCGCGACGAGCTTGGCCGCGAGGTGAAGCTCACAATCCTGGTGGACAAGGTGATGCAGCCCACCGAGGGGTGGGTCACCAAGGAGTGGATGGTGCAGGAGGCGGCCCGGGCAGGCTTCAACGTCTTCTCTCCCAGAAAGGGCTATGACCGCCTTGACGAGGTATCCCAGGTCGCCCAGTGGTGCCGCCGGTCGGGGATCTTCCACATGCCCTGGATGCGCGGCACCCTGGCAGCGCCCGCGGTGGATGCCCCCAACGCGGATGACGCCAGGGGCCGGCGGGTTGTGTGGCCAAGCGGCAACGAACAGCCTCTGTGGAGCGTCAACTCCGACGAGTTCTGGCAGTGGACAACCAAGTACATCATCGAGTACGCCAAGATCAGCGCCGAGAACGAGCACCTCATGGGCGTGTTCCTGGACTACGAAAACTACGCTCCCGGCAAGGAAGGAAACCTGTATTCCCTGTCCTATGATGACACGATACTGGGCAAGTTCGCGCAGGCGCAGGGCATCGAGCTACCGCGGTTGGCCAACGCAGAGCGCAAGAAGTGGCTGCTGGACAATGAGCTGCACGACCCGTTCGAGCAGTTCCAGGTGGATCACTGGCGGGAGCGGTGCCGGGCCCTTCGCGAGGCGGTGGATGAGTACGCCCCGAAGTTCCAATTCTGCATCTACCCGGCCCCGGGGACGCCTTTCATGGTGCAGGCCTGCTACCCCGAGTGGTCCACCGATAAGGCGCCCGTCATCCTTGCGGATCCGTACGTCTACGGCCGGCCCTCGCGCTTCCTGCCGCAGAAAGAAGCCCTCGAGGCGAATCTGCGGAAGCTGACCAAGGGCCTGAAGACCCCCACGGAGGCCGGGATACCTTTCATCTACGCCGGCGGGATCGACCCCGTCGTGACCGGCGCTGACCCCGAGTTCTGCGGCAAAAACGCCGTCATGATCTCCGAGACCACCGATGGGTACTGGATCTTCTACGAGGGGCCCAAGTACGACAAGGACCACCCCGAGTACTTCAAGTGGTTTACATGGGCGAACGGCCATATTGCCGCGTCAACCTTCGCTACCTGGCACGAGCCTCGCGAGAACCCCGAGGACTGGTCGCTGGATGTATTTGGCGACGCCGACAGGGCCTCAAGGTTCGTCCCGCCGGACATCACGGGGGAGAAGGTGGCGTACCCCGCCGTGAGGATGAGGCTCGATAACCTGTTGTTCGTCGCCTGTAAGGCCGGCGAGCCCGTCGAGATCGAGATGCAAAACATCCCCGTCGGGAACTACGAATCCCTGCTGGTGTGGGATGTGCGGGACGCGAAGCTATCGAAGGTGGCCTCCGGCACCATCGAGAACAACCAGTCGGGCTTCGTGCGCTTCACGCCCGAGATCGACGGTCTGTACCTGCTGGGGGTTTCGGCGGGCAGTTGCGCCTACTCGGTGGTCGGCTCAAATATGCCCATGGGGCTGTTTGCGGCAGAGCGCGCCTCCTTCATCCACGGGGCCGATCGGCTGTACTTCATGGTCCCGCAGGGCGTAGCGCAGTTCGAGTTGACCGTCACCGGCGCCGGTGTCGAGACGGTGCGCCTGAACGTCCTGGACCCGGAAGGAGTCGTGGCCGCGACGGGGCAGACCACCCCTGCACAGGGCACCACGGCGGTCAAGGTATCTGCCGGCGAGAACGCGGGCAAGGTCTGGTCCCTTCAGATCACCCGGGCAGATGAGGGTGTTCTGGAGGACAACTGGATCAAGCTGGACCCGCAACTGCCGGCCACCTTGTCCTTCGCGCCGGAGCACGTGTTCAGCACAAGGCCGCAGCAATAGACGGCCCAGCGCAATAGACTCGCAGCCCACAGGAGGACCCGACAATGATCCACGCAATTCTCGCGGCGAGCATAGTCGCGGCATCCGTATCGATACTCGCCGCCGAGCCGCCCGAATACCAGCCGGTGCCGGCGAAGCTCTCGCATGCCCGAGACGGCCTGGGGAACGTCTTTGCCAAGCTCAATGCGGGCGAGGACGTGAAGATCGCCTACTTCGGGGGCAGCATCACGGCGGCCGGCGGCTGGCGTGTGCAGACGCTCAAGTGGCTGCAGCAGACGTATCCGGATGCGAAGGTCAGCGAGATTAACGCGGCCATCGGCGGCACCGGGTCAAACCTGGGCGTGTTCAGGTTCGGCCAGGACGTGCTAAAGCACAAGCCCGACCTGATCTTCGTCGAGTTTTCCGTCAACGATGGCGGCGCGCCGCCCGACAGGATCTGGCAGGCCATGGACGGCATCGTCCGTCAGGCCTGGCGCGCCGATCCAACCATTGACATCTGCTATGTGTATACCTTCCGCGTGGGGTACGAAAAGGACCTCGACCAGGGCCTGTGCCCCAGGGCCGCCGGCGCCGACGAAATGCTGGCCGAGTACTACGGCATCCCCTCGATCAATATGGCCCTGCACACCGCCGAGATGGCCCGCGAAGGCAAGCTTGTCTTCACTCCGCCCAAGGATGCCGAGGGCAATGCGGCGCCCACGCCCGAGGGCGTCATGCTCTTCTCGCGGGACGGGGTCCACCCACTGACCGAGGCCCACCAGATGTACACCGATATCATCGCCGCGGCGCTCAAGCAGATGGAGCCCGACGCTACGCCCGGTGCGCACACGCTCAAGGCGCCCTTCGTCGAGGACAACTGGGAGAAGGCGAAGATGGTGCCCCTGGAGCCGGAGATGCTCAGTTCCGGCTGGCGCAAGCTGAGCCCCGATGAGGGACTGGGCAAGCGCTTCAACCACTTCATGCCCGAACTGTGGGAGGCAACCGAGCCCGGCGAGGAGATTGCCTTCAAGTTCAAGGGCACCTACGCGAGCCTATACGACCTCGTCGGTCCGGATGGCGGACAGCTTGTGGCAACCATCGATGGCGAGACAGCGGGGCCGCGACCTAGATTCGATAAGTATTGCACCTACCACCGCATCGCCACCTTCGGGATCCGCAGCGGGCTGGAAGATGCGGTCCACGAGGTATCGGTGCGGATACACCCCGAGCAGCCTGACCGCAGCTCAGTGGTGGATCGGGAGAAGACCAAGCCCAACTTCGACCCGGCGAAGTACGATGGCACAAGGGTCCGGGTGGCCGCCCTGATGCTCATCGGGGATGTGGTGAGGGACTGATTGGGCCCTCCCCAGACCCGTGCGGGGTTTGCCGCACACGTCTCGTCGTCATGGGAAGACCGGGGGGCTCTGGGTGCGGCCGGTCCCGGTGGCCTACGTCGGGCAGGGACCGGTGATGGTTGCTGTTTTCCAGGACGGTCTCCGGCGGATAGGCGGAGCACATGCGCACGGCACGGGCCCGGGAAAGGTCCCGTGCCAATCGCGGCCGTCAGCTCATCTCACGGGCGACTTCGGCCATGGCCATGAAGTTGCGGGCGGCCTTGTCCGTATAGGTGCCCGATGCCGTGCCCCCCAAGACGAAGCTGGTCTTGCCCGCCTGCTCGATGCGCTCCCGAGAGATCGCCTTCACCTGCTGGGCGGGCAGCTTGTCGATGAGCTCCATGTCGTCGAGATTGCCTACGATGCATACGCGCTCGCCGATGCGGGCCATGGCCTCGGTCAGGTCGCAGTCTCCCCACGGGGCCGCCTCGAAGCAGTCACACGCGTCCATCCCGATGCCCGCGAGTAGCTCGAGGTAGCGCATGGTCGGCCCGTGGTTGTGGTAGTACACCACGGCGCCATGGTCGTGCATCATGCGGCAGATGGCGCTATCGGGCTTGGTCACCGTCTCGTCATAGGCACTGGGGCCAAGCTGGGTGCTGGC
>Ga0272441_10008956_pt1 | contig 15631 bp, 5 predicted proteins | sample SSMProp6N_FD_193582 | JGI IMG/M metagenome (GOLD analysis project Ga0272441, IMG submission 193582) | Marine sediment archaeal communities from Little Sippewissett salt marsh, Falmouth, MA, United States - SSM-Prop-6N | ecosystem: Environmental > Aquatic > Marine > Wetlands > Sediment ... | reverse complement strand
GTGTTTCTGGAATATGAACAACTTCACCGTCAAGGGCGGCGGCACCATGGAATCCTACGGCCAAAGCGAACAGAGCGTGCACGGCCTTCGCAATTCCCAGATCGACGATGTGATCTTCCGGGCGCGAGGGGCCGGCCCGAACGTGCTGGACGGCGTCTATGTCGGTGACAATCAGGGCAGGCCACTGTCCGTCGTGAGCTGCAGCAACCTGACAATGAACAACGTGAAATCGCTGGTCGGCTGGTATCACGGCGGCGACAAGGGCCGCGACAGTTTCGGGATCTACTACTGCAGCTTCGTGACGGTGGACAACTGCTTCGCGTTCGGCGGCGACGACACGCTGTTGTGCGACACATCGCACGACATCGAGATCAAGAACAGTGTCGGAATGACGGCTACGCGAATGTTCTTCGTGAAGAACATGGAGCCTGAAGCCGGCGCGACCTATAACATCACCTACAGGAACGTTGCCGCGCCCTTCTGCAAAGTGCGTTTCGGGACCGGGAAGCAGGCAACCGATCTGCTGAACATCAAAATGGACAACTGCCGGCTGGGATCCGTCCCGACGTTCTGGTGGTGTTCGGGCGGCTACAAAGCGGACGATCTTCTGCCTTTCAAAGGCCGGCTCACGGCAACGCTGAACAACGTCAGCATTGCGCACCCACAGGAATGGCTCATCAACGCGGGAACCGGCCCCGACGATCTGATCCGGGCCTGCTTCACGAACCTTACGGTTGCCGGCGTCCCGATCGACAGCGTCGCCACGTTGCGGGACGTGGTTGAAGGCGCAGGCCACGAATTCCTGATCAGCGGGAACACGGATCTGACGTTCCGCTTGGGCGACGGCCCGGCGCCGCCGGCTGCACCGGAGAGCCTGTCGGCAACGGCGCTGTCCGCCTCGCGCATCGGGCTCTCGTGGACAGACAACAGCGCCGACGAAACGCAGTTCAAGGTCGACCGGCGCCAGAGCGGCAGCACCGGCTGGGCCCGCATCGCAACGCTCGTGCCGGACACGACCACGCACACCGACACCGGGCTGCCCGCCGAGACCAGGTTCTACTACAAGGTCAAAGCCTGGAACACCGGCGGCAACTCGCCCTACTCCAACGTCGCGGACGCGACTACCCCGGCCGCATTGCCCCCGCCCGCCGCACCGAGCGGGCTGACGGCCGTCGCGCTCTCGCACAGCGAGATCCGGCTCGACTGGACCGACAACTCCGACGACGACGACGGGTTCCGGATCGAACGGCGCCAGTCCGGCACCACGGTCTGGGTGCAGAACGCGGAGCTGCCCGCCGACACAACGAACCACACCGACGCCGGGCTGCCGCCCGACACCAAGTTCTACTACACCGTGCTCGCGTTCCGCGGGTCCGGCCTGTCCGACCGGTCCGAGCTGTCCGACGCAACCACGCGACGGGCACCATTGGAGGAAGGCTTCGATAAAGGCGTGACCTGGCGCTATCGGGTCGGCACCGCGGAGGCCTCGAGCCCCGCGACAGCCTGGCGTAGACCCGACTTCGACGATTCCGGCTGGACCGAAGGCGCCGCCCCGTTCGGCTACGGGCCCCTCGCCTACGGCACCGATCTGGAAGCCGCCATGAAAGGCTCTTGCACCTGTCTCTATCTCCGGAAGACATTCATCACTCATCACTCATCATTCATCACTTCCCTCGCCCTCGACCTCGAGTTCGACGACGGCTGCATCGTCTGGATCAACGGCCAGGAACTCGCGCGCCTGAACATGGACGGCGCGCCCTACGAGCCGGTCCCGTCCGACGCGGTCAGCGACGGCTACGTCAGCGCAGCGGCGGAGAACCGCACGCTCACGCTCACCGGCGGCGCGCTTCCGGTACTGGGCGCGACCAACGTGATCGCGCTCCAGATCCTGAACGCCGCGGCCGGCAGCGGAGATCTGCTGGCAGATCTCCGGTTGGCAGTGAGCAGTGAGCAGTTATCAGTCGCCGAGGATGCCGACAGTGACGGCATGCCCGACGACTGGGAAACGGCGCACCTGTCCGACCTGTCCGACCCGTCCGACCTGTCCGACACCGGCGATCCCGACAACGACGGCGTCGCCAACTACGCCGAATGGGTCGCCGGCACCGATCCGAGGAGCGAACTCGGAAATTTGAAATTTGAAATTGGCGGGAGCAACGGGCAGGTCCGGGTGTCGTTCGAAACGGTGGCTGCGAGCGGCCCCGGCTATGAGGGCAAGACCCGGCACTATGCGCTCGAGCAGCGCCCCGCCGACAGCGAGCACTGGCAGGCGGTGACAGGCTTCGAGGACATCGTCGGCGCGGGCCAGACCGAAACGTACGCGGCGCCGTCGGACGCAGGCGCCACGTTCTATCGCGCGAGAGTCTGGCTGACAGAATGAAGAGTGAAGAATGGCCGGCACCGTACGCCGTGTGCGGGGGCCGCGTTTGCGCAGCGGCCGTCAGTCGAACTTGCTCTGGTCTTCCACCTCGTCGCGGCCGGCGGGGTCGTAGTCGCGGACCGCGACGCGCTCGTTGTAGAACCAGTCAAACATGTCGCGGCGCAGTTTGGCGCGCCACGTGCCGCGCTCTGCCCTTCGCTTAAGGTTGTAGAACACCACGCCTTCGGCGAATACCTTGTCCTCAAGCCCCAGCTTCGACGCGCGCTTGGTGTAGTAGCGCGAGAACAGCCAGTCCTTGAACCACGCGCTCCAGTTCTCGAACGTGCGGTCGTGCTCGTGGAAGGAGCGGTAGCGCAGCCGGTCGATTGCCGTGTCGAACGGATACCATTCGTGCAGGTCCAGCTTGTACGGGTTGCCCTGCACCTTCGGCCCGATCAGTTCACCGGCTTGTTCGCCGGCCGGCTTCACCAGTCCTTTCCCGATCGACATGAAGATCCCCTCGATAATGAAGGTCTTGCCCTTGATCACCTGGAGCGGATCGATCACGTTGCGCCGGTTCTGAACGGCTTCGAGCCGGCCGGCCCGGGTCAAAATCTTCACGTTCGTGCCGTTCAGCTTCTCGACCGCGAACGTGTCGGGATCGTCGAAGACCCATTCGTAGCCCGGATTCACGCGATTGACCACGAGGTACGCCTTCGGCTCGCGCAACCCGAGCGCCGCGCCGTGTTCCTTCCACTGCGCCTTATCCACGGCAAATGTCTGCCGCATGAACGGGCATTGCAGCTTCGGGAAATCGCTCATGCTCGGTGTTTCGTTCATGACTCGCTCCTGTACAGGGACTACGACCGTGCGGTGGCCAGCCGCGCGAGTGAGGCGGCCAGTTGGTTGACCGCCGCAGCGTCCGGAAACTTGACGGTCAGGGAAAGCTGCCCCGACTCGTCCGTTTCCATGCATTCGGCGAAACGGGACTTGAACACGTCGGTCATGCGCCGGGTCTCGGCGCTTTCTTCCTGCTCGGGCAGCATCTCGCCGAGGAACCCGAACGCGGCGCTCAGCAATTCACCGCCCGCCTGCGCGACCCGGTCGCGCTTCGCCGCGAGCTTCGCCGCCTCCTTCTCCCGGCGCGCCTGCTCGCTTTCATCGGTGGGCGCTTCGGGTTTCGCGCCAAGCAGCACTTCGAGCCGGCGTTTCAGTTCTTCCATACCGCTCGCCAGCTCGACGGTGTCCAGGTCGGAGTCCGGATCGAGTGCGGCCAGTGACAGTTGATGCTTGGCCGAAAGCGTGCCGAGCAGGTTCTCCTCGATCGTTTCTTCGGTGACAAGCATGAAGACCTGTACCGGCCGTTTCTGGCCCATGCGATGGGCACGGCTGATCCGCTGTTCGAGCACCGCCGGGTTCCAGGGCAAATCCACGTTGATCACCGTGTTCGCCGCCTGCAGGTTCAGGCCGGTCGCCCCGGCGTTCGTCGTCACGAACATCCTGCATCCGTTCCCCTTCTGGAATTCATGCACAAGCTGCTGGCGTTTCTTCTGCGGCACGGACCCGTCAAGCCGCACGTAACCCAACGCGTGCTTCTTCAGCAACGGCTCGATGAGATCGAGCATCGTGGTCCACTCGGAAAACAAGACGGTCTTTCGCGCTTTCTCTTCAGACACCTGCTCGAGCAGGTTGTCGAGCTCCTCCAGTTTGCTGGAATGGCCCGGCTCCTGCTTGTCCACGAGAAACGTGCTGTTGGCCACCATTCGGCACATGAGCAGCGCCTTCTGCAGCCGCAACAGATCCATCTCCGAGATATAGCGCTTGCGCACGATGCTGCTCACGACGCGCATATGACCGCCGTGAATATCGAGCTGCTCTTCGGTCGGCGTCACGCGCACAATCTCAGTCATGCGCGGCGGCAAGTCCCGCATCACGCTCTGCCGCGTGCGCCGCAGCAACATCGGCGCCAGCCGCTCCCGAAGCTTGGTCATGTTCTTGTAGCCCAGCACCTTGCCCTTTTCATCGACGATGCGGTGCTCGTTGAAGAAGTGGAAGGCTGGCCCCAGGCGCCGGTCGTCGATGAATTCGGCCACGGAAAACAGCTCGTCGAGGCGGTTCTCCAACGGCGTGCCCGAGAGGACCAGCGCGAACGGGGACTTGAGACTCTTGACGATCCGGGTCGTCTTGGCCTCCCAGTTCTTGATGCGCTGCCCCTCGTCCAGCACGATCAGGTCCCACTTCTCACGCTCGATGGCCAGGATATCGCGAAGGACCTGCTCATAGTTGCAGATCGTGAAGAAGCAGGCGTTGCCATATTGACCGGCCCGGTCCTGCGCACTGCCCAGCACAAGTTGGCAATCACGATCGGAGAAACGATAGATCTCGTTGCGCCATTGCGATTTGAGCGAAGCCGGGCAGATGATCAGCACACGGCCGATCCCGGCTTCCCGCGCCAGGAGTTCGGCGACGCCGATTCCTTGAATCGTCTTGCCCAGCCCCATATCATCGGCCAGGATCGCGCGGCCCGCCCCGACGGCGAAGGCGATCCCGTCGAGCTGATACGGCAACAGTTCGGTCTTGAGCAGCTCACGCCGCAGCGGATGTGACCGGGGATCTTTCCGGATCTCGGCCACCTTGTGCTTGATCCTGTCCAGGAACAGGCGCTGGTTGATGAATTCCTCGGCGTCGGGATAGACGGTGACCTCATGGCCCATTGCCTCGAGTCTACGAACGCGGGCGAGCAAGTCGTGAACGTCTTCAATCGGACGGGCGCGGACGGGCGCGACGAGGGCGGCCACTCGCTTATCGAGTTTGGGCGGGAGCAGCAGACGGAGCTGAAGTTCCTTTCCGTACCGGAGATGCACCGAGATGCCCGTGCGCCGGTAGGGCCGCTTGCGCACCGACGCCGGGAAACGCTGCCGGACTTTCCCCAACGCATGCAGAATATGTTTGCAGGTGCCAAGCGTGTTCGTGCGGAAATCGGGGCAGGTGCAGAACGACTCGCCGCGTTCCCAGCCGCGCAGAGCAACCCGGTACGTCTTGCCCGAGGCCGGATTGAGAATCATGTAGTCCGCCCACAGCGTGCCGGCGCTCAGCGCCTTCAGGCGCATCTTCTCGGTATCGGCGCGTGCCTGGCGCTCGGCGATCGCACGCCGGATAAGCTCTCGCTCGCTCAGACTCTCGATCGGCGTGCGCGCCTCCGGCGGCGCGGCGAGCCCAAGCGCCGTTTTTTCTTCCAGAATCAGCGAGAAGGCGGCACCGGCATGTTTGCACGCGCAGGAACAGGCGGAACACTCCCACGCAAGTCGCCGGCGCGCGTCAGCGGCGAGCGCGATGCGGACGCGCGCATCCGGCAATTCGAGAGTGAACGCCTCGCGCGTCAAGCACACCTGTTCGGTGAGATCGATATCGAATCGGCCGCCCTGCTGAATCAGCCGCTTGCCCTCTTCCCCCAGCAGACGGCAAGCCTGCAGATAGGTCAGTCGCGAGAGTCTGTCGGCAAGCGTGAGCTTCGCGCTCTTCCTGGTGGTCATGGACGGCCTCTTTTTGTCGTGGTTCCCCACCCCCGGCCCGGCCGTCCGCGTGCGCGGCGCCGGCCTTGCAGAGCGAAGGCTCTCGGATCGAACCGTCGCTCAGAATACTGAACGCCGCGCGCGAGGTCAACAGCCGGGGTCGCCCCAAACCCACGCCCGGCTCACCAACCGGCCGCAAGCAACCCGCCCTACCTGTCCAAATCGTGCGAATGGTCCCAATCGTCCTACCGACTGCGCCGTAGGCAGGACGATTGGGACGATCAGGACCTGTCGGACGTGTAGGCCCGTCCGAGTTGCCACGGCGGGACCCTCACGAGCCGTCATCCTCGGCCGACGCAATCGAGACCACATGCCAGAGCCGCACCTCCGGGATCGTGATCCGCAGCCTGCCGTCCGCCTCGGTGTGCTCGAGCTCGACCGGTGCCGCGTCCGGTGCGTGCGCGGTCAGCTTGTACGGGCCCGGCCGGTCGAGTCGTGCCATGTCGAGCGACAGCGCGACGTCCTTCTGCGTCCGGTCCTCGAGGTCGGCCAGATCGTAGTCGCCGTTCAGCACGTGACAGACCAGCGGCGTCCCGGGCTCGGACGGGTTGTGGCGCGCAAAGACCCAGGCCCGGCCGGGGCTCTGCACCGAGACCACGGGACCCAGCTTCTTGCCGACCACCGCCTCCGCCGCCCCGGCATCGGCCACACGAACGGCCGTGCCCGCCTCGACCCACTCGTCGACGAGCGCGTCCTGCGCCGGACTCAGCCGGGAGTCGTCCGGCACAAGGACACAGTCGAGCCCCTCGACCTGCGTCTGGTCGAGATCCGCGTCCAGCAGTTCCTGGCCGGCAAGAAGATAGACAAACGGCACGCCCATATCGACGAGCTTCCCGCTGATCGCGCGCAACGAGGCATAGTGCGTCCGCTCGTAATGCGCGCGCTCGCTATAGACAACGCCCAGTTGCGCTACCGCGGCGTAGCCGTCGAACAGCTCGGCGTGCTCCCGCACGAACCGGTAAAACGGCAGGAACGGCTCGCGCGGAGGGTAGTACCAACGCGAGCGGTCCCGGCCGGGCTCATCCGAGTCCTCGTCCTTGCACCAGCCGCGATAGGGGAAACGCAGGTTCGCGCCGTTCGCGTAGCTGAGCGCGACAAGTAATTTGAGCAGGCCCGTGAGCGTGCCGGCCCGGATCGCCGCCCAGTTGCCGATACTCGGGGTCGGCGTGTACGGCTTGCCCAGCGCCTCCGCGATCTTGAAATAGAACACGTTGTCCGGCTCGAGTCCGGCATCTCCGAACGAAAAGACCGTCTCCGCATCGAAATGATCGAGCTGCGGGTAGTTCGGCGCGCGCATCACGCCGAAACTCACGTTGTCGAACCCGAACGGGACGTACGCGCCCTTCAGCTTGCAGGCGATGTCCTTGAGTTCCCGCACGAATTCCGCGTCGTTGAAGTAGACGAACTTGCGGTGTTCCTCTTTCAGCGGGATCCCGCCTTTCTGATACTCCGCGATGTAGGTGCGCGTGTCGTTCGCGTACTGCTTGACATACTCGCGGTAGTCGAACGTGTCGACGTTCTCGATCCCGAACGCGCGCAGCCGGTCCGCGTCGTGCTTCGCCCGCAGATACTCACGGAACTTCCGCACGCAGTACGGGCAGAAACAGCCGCCGTGCGGCATGCTGAACACGGTCCCCGAACAGTCGTCCACGATGATCCCGTCGACCCCGGCCTTCAGGTGCAGGTAGAGCAGCTCGTGGATGAACCGCTGGAACGCGGGATGATTGATGCAGAAGAACCGGTACGACCGGTCCTTGAAGCTGCGGTACTTGAACCAGCCGATCGGGATCGTGTTGTAGAGGAAATCGACGCAGGCCGCGGCCAGCAGACCGGGCTCGTCCATCACGTACTCGAAGATACGCGGCGGGAACGTGTGCAGGCTCAGATAATCGAACACGAACAGGCCCGCCGCGTGCAGTCGCTCGACAGTCTCTTCACACTCGGGCAGCGTATACTCATCGATACATTCGAGCCGGTGTACGGCGATTGTCGCGCCGGCCTCCCGGCACGCGTCCGCATCGCGCTCCGCATAGACAACATCCGAACATTTGAATGGGTCTGATTCCTGGCTCATGGTTCCTCTCCCTGATGTGCCAAGCTCACGGCTCGGCATCGGTCAGTATCGCCGCATCGCCGGGGCAGGGTCAACCCGGAGTTCTGCGGGAAGGAGATTGAATATCCAACAGCCAGCACGAAACCACTTTTTCCTCACATATCAGCCGGACCGGGCGCATACTGGTGTCAGAGTCAAGTGTCAAGCATTAGAGAATAGCCGCGAAAGATCGCATAGATCGCAGAAACAGAAGCTGTTTCCACCTCCTCTGCGTTTCTTTGCGCTCTCTCGCGGAGAATCTCCTCTTGTTTCGTGTGTTTCGTTGTTGAATCATCTCCGGCTGCGGCTCTGCCGTACGGCACGGTTGATGATTCCGGCGAGTGGAGTACAGGGAGGCCCTGAAATGCGCCGTTTCGTGTTGCACAGACTGAGCGTGAATGTGCCGTGTTCCGCATGGCGAATACTGCTGGCTGTCTCTTGGCTGCTCGCGGAACCGGGGTCGGCCCGTGCCGAACTGCGGTTCTATCCCCCGCCCGGCGATCTCGCCGGCTGCGCGCATCTGCGCGCGAACAAGGACTACACCGTGCGCGTGAACGGGAAGCCGTGTTTCGTGTACGAAACCGAAGACTACTGGGACCGCAGCACCGAGGCGCGGCCGGACAAGGTCGCATTCGTCCTGTTCTCGTTCAAAGACCAGCCCGTTACCGTCGATATCACGTGTGCGTTCCCCGCCAAGGCCGTCACGGTCCGGCCCACGAGTTTCGGGATCCGCGCGCGCCGACGGCGAAACCGCATCACGCTCACGCTCGCGCGGCCGCGAAAGATCTCCGTCGAGGTCAACAACCGAAAACGGCCGCTCTTCATCTTCGCCGACGCACCGGACGAGCCGGACACCGAGGCGCACCACTATTTCGGGCCGGGCGTGCACAGGATCGGCCCGAAATACAAACTCGGCGCCGACGAACGGCTCTACATCGCGGGCGGCGCCGTGCTGGAAGGGACGCTGTTGATGAACGGACCCAACATCAAGGTGCGCGGACGCGGAATACTCAACGCAGGCCACGTCACCGCGGAACGCTGGCGCAAGGACAAGAGACTCTCAATCCTCTCCGGCGCAGGCCGCTGCGACAAGCTCGAGATCTCCGGGCTATGCCTCATGAACTCGCCAGGCTGGTTCACCGCCAGCCTGTCCGGCGACAATGCGATACTCAGAAACCTGAAAGTCATCGGCTGGCTCGGCCTGACCGACGGGCCGAGTATGTACGGCAGCCACACAATCCACGAGGACTGTTTCGTCTTCTGTAACGACGACGTGCTGAAGCTGAATGTGAAGTCGCACTGGGTCGTGCGCAACCACGTGATCTGGAAAGGACCCTACGGCCGCGTGTTCGGATCGCTGGCCGGCGGCAAAACGCCCGCGGAAAACATCACCGTCGAGAATATCGACGTGATCTGTGACGAGGGCGGGGTCAACGACCGAAGTGCAGTGTTCGCCATTTACAGGATCCACGCAAAGAACAAACGGAAACGTGGCAACAAGAAGAACTGCACGTTCAGGAATATCCGGGTCGAAGGGCCCAGGAAAGCGCCGTTCATCTACTTCGACGCCAGAGGTTTCGAGGTCCGCAACTTCACGTTCGAGAATATCCGTCTCGCCGACCACAACGAATACGAGGGCCGGATCCGCGCGGCCGGCGACGGGCTGATCGATGGGCTGCACTTCAAATCCGTAACGCTGGGCGGCACGCGCATCCGCGACCTCGCCGAAGCCAACGTCGCCGTCACCGGCGCCGTCCACAACATCACGTTCTAACGCCCAGTCGAGCAGGGAGTCCTCCCCCCCCGGGGGCGCGGAGGACTTTGATCCGGAGCGTTCGACCAGACAAAATCATGGAAGAAGAGCCGCTTCAGAAAGCCGGAAATGCCGCCTTGTCATTCAGGGCTCGGCTTTCTTTCAGGCTTCCCCTTTCGCTCTGCGAGCTACGGTGGACACGTGGGTGTCTCGTCATTCGTCATTGGGCCCCGACCGGTGCCGGGCCGCAGCTCTGGCGGACAATCAGTTCCGGCGCAAGGACCAGGTGCCGGTCGTCGTCCAGCGCGATGCGCCCGGCGATCTTCTCCGTCAACACCAACGCCGCCTCCTCGCCCGCCTGCTCGCGCGGCCAGCGGACCGTCGTCAGCGGCGGGTTCATCAGGTCCATCCCTTCGCGGTCGTCGAAGCCGCAGACCGAAACGTCCTCGGGAATGCGCTTGCCGAGTTGACGCAGTGCCTGAACGGCCCAGAGCGCCAGGCGATCATTGAAGCACACCAGCGCCGTGGGAGCCCGCATGTCGCCCGATAATGCGTCCCGGAGCGCTTCGACCCGATCCGCTTTGCAGAGATGCGAGAGACGCAGCGGGGAACGCGCTTCCAAACCGCGCTCCGTCAGCACACGCCGATAGGTCTCCCGACGCAGGTGGTTGTCCACCGGCTCGAACGCCGCGTACTCCGCGTACAAGACCCGCTCGTGGCCTTGTGACAACACATAGTCCATCAACGCCGCTGTACCTGCGCCCGTGTCGCACGAGACCCGGTCGTAACCGGTCTTCCCGGCGAATGACTGGTCGCCAACCAGCACGACAGGCAGCTTGCGCTCGCGCAGCTCCGGCAGGTACTCCGGAACCACGCGCTTGTGCAGCGTCTGTATGATGAACCCGCGAACCGCAGGATCCTCCATGTACCGGCGCACTTCCCGGTCCTCGAAGTCGCCGGTCGGACCCGTCAGGCTCAAGAGCAAACCATACCCCTGACGCTCAAGATTGCGCAGAATCCCGCGCAGATAGCCGCCGTAGAAGGCGGAACTGGTCTCGCTGATCAACACCGCCACCAGCCCCGTGCGTACCGGTTGCCGCGCCGCCGATACCGTGATCCCACGCACACGCGGCACCGGAGCAGCCTGACGCAAGCCGTCCTGTACCCCCCGCAACAATGCCGGTGACGCGTCCGTGACGTATGTGCCGTCCCCCACCCGTGCCTCCACAATCCCGTGCTGCTCCAAGTACCGCGCCGCCTCGCTGGCCACAAACACCGATACCTCGTGCGCATGCGCAATGTCGCGCATCGTCGGAAGCTTGTCACCCACACGAAGCTGTTTCGCCCCAATCAACTCCAGTATCCCGCAGGCAACCTGCTCCGTCTTGGTCATGTCGCACCCCTCTCTTGAAAAAAACTCGTCGTAAGCGTTGTCGATCGAAGCCCATTGCCCAACGGCTCAGCAAGCTTCGCCCTGCATCGTCTCTCCATTCTCATCGTTCCGCGTGAACCGCGGCTCATCAATTGCTCCGTCAATACATTGTTAGGTGTACTCATAACACTACCGAACTGCGTGCATGCCGTCAAGGCCGCGCGGAACCCAGGAAACATACAGAAACCCGCCAAACCCTTTCCCCAACAATGCAATAGATGCAACTTGATATTGTCCCGGAAGACCACGCCACGCCAATCCGTTCTATCGTTAGCGGTCCCCATAGGTTCCCGTACTTTCACAGAACATCGTCCAGGATTCCACCCATTCTTATCTCAGCCATACAAGTATCTCTGTTCGCATTTTCTATAAAATGCGTTAGCAACTCTGAGAAACGAGACACGCAGGATCGAACTCTTTGTCTATTGGCACTCTATCTTGTATATAAGAGACGGCAGATTCCTGCGAGGGGAGTTGGCACGGGTCCTGCTATATTATCCGAGGGGATCTGGAGCGCCAGTGGCGAGACCGGTTATTGCGACAAGATTTGGCACATGAGCTAACCTTTTGCGACCTAGTGCTATCTAACATTGAAGTTGATCGATAAGAGTTTGGAGATAGAGAAAGGGTAGACCGTTTGCTCGGTCTGAGGGAAGGGAGAATCGAACCAATGAGCAGACATGCTTTTGCAGCGATACTCGCGGGCGCGGTCGTGGTGCTGGGGGCACCGGCGCTGTATGCGGCAAACATGGTGGTGAACCCGGGTGTCGACACGGGCAGCGGCAGCACGGACGCGCCGCCGTGGGAGCGAAAGAACGGGGGCTCCTCGTACGTGACCTCGACGTACCGCAGCAGTCCGCGTTCGATCCAGCTGATCAACGACTATGATGGGACATCGGCTCCGTCACACGACGTGGTGCAGCGCGTAACGGGCATCACAGCGGGCACGGAGTACATGTACTACGTGTGGGTCAAGGGCGTAAACGTGCAGGGCATCGGTGCCGGCGGCAAGCCGATGGGGATGTTGACGTGGAAGAACGCGAGCGGCGGCACGATCGACCGTTGGCTGAACATGCATGCCCCGTACGGGACGTACACGTGGCGCAAGATGATGTCGTACTGCGAAGCGCCGGTGAACGCGACGCAGTGCGACGTGTATGTACGGAGCTGGTGGGACTGCACGAACGGGATCACGTACTGGGACGATTTTTACTTGGAGCCGCGCGACTTCTCGCATCGCGGCTCGCTGCTGAACACGTACCAGGCGGAGACCGGCACGACACGCTACGACTGCACGGTGGACAATTCGGAGGCGGGCTACACGGGCACGGGCTACGTGAAGCCGAACAGCAACTCGTCGTACATCCAGTGGGGTGCGGTGAACGTGGGTAGCGGCGTGCGTTATCTCGCGTTCCGCTACTCGATCGAGGCGGGCAGTCCGAGCTGGGACGTGCGGGTGAACGGTGTGCTGCAGGATTCGAAGACGCCGGTGGTCACGAGCAGTCCGGAGGGCTGGGCGACGATCGAATGGCAGGCGACCTTGAACTCGGGCGACAACACGGTGCGGATCACGCCGCGCCTGGGCGTGGTCGGCCCCTGGATCGACAAGCTGGACGTGTATGCACCGGCCGGCACGACACCGGGCCAGCCGACCGGGCTGACGGCCACGGCGATCAGTTCGACGCGTATCACGTTGAGCTGGACGGACGCGGACGACGAGGAAACGGGCTTCAAGATCGACCGTCGCCAGAGCGGCGCAACGACGTGGACGATCGACTACGCGGAAGTCGGCGAGAACATCAATTCCTACAGCGACATCGACCTGCCGCCGGAGACGCAGTTCTACTATCGGGTCAAGGCCTACAACCTGGTCGGCACGTCACCGGAATCCGAAGTAGCGGACGCAGAGACGCTGCCGGCCACGATGATCCTGGTCCCGCGCGACGCGACGTGGCGTTATTTCGAGGGTACGGCGGAGGCGTCGGACCCGCGCAGCGCGTGGCGTGCGCTCGACTTCGCGGACAGCACGTGGTCGAACGGGCCGGCGCCGTTCGGGTACGGTCCGGACGCGCACGAAGGCCCGAGCTGCAACACGGTCTTGAGCGCGATGGAGGGCCGCAACACCACCTTCTACATGCGCAAGGTTTTCACGGTCTCGGAGCCGGACCTGATCTCGGAGCTGCAGGTGGGCGTCGACTACGACGACGGGTTCATCATCTGGATCAACGGCGAGCGGGTCGCCGAACAGAACGCGCCGGACAGCCCGACCTACGACTCGGTCGCGACGCTCGGCCATGAGGCGGATGCCGGCTATGAAACGTTCGAGGTCGATGTCGGCGACGCGGACCTGGAACCGGGCGACAACGTGATCGCGGTCCAGGCCTTCAACACGGGCGCCGGAAGCTCGGACTTCAAGATCGACGTGGAGCTCGAGGCGATCCGCCGTGTCAAAGACACGAAATTCAGCCACGACCGTGGGATGTACACGGCCCCCTTCGAGTTGACGATTTCGACGGCGACCGCCGGCGCGACGATCAAGTGCACGCTGAACGGAATGGATCCGCGCGGCGCGGCGCCCGGCGAGAGTTTTATCGGGCCCTCCCCCCTTCGGGTCACGATCGATCCGGCCAGCCAGACGAACCGTCTGGTCAACGGCACGACGGCCCCGTGCGTCGTAGTCCGGGCCTACGCCTCGAAAAACGGGTTCGAGCCGACCAACGTCGACACGCATTCGTACCTGTTCATCGGCCGCGTGCGCCACCAGGACAACTGTATGAGCGGCGAGGACTGGGTGCCCGGCGACGTGGTGCCGCCGCCGACCTACCTGGCGATCACGGACCGGATCACGGAACGAATGGACACGGAGATGGACCCGACCGTGGTGAACGACTCGCGCTACACGAACGAGATCGAGAATGCGCTGCTGGCGATACCGAGCATGTCGCTGGTCGGCAGTTACGACGACATCTTCGGGAACGTCAACGGATTCTTCCACAATTCACGCGTGTACGGGATGGACTGGGAACGCGAGGTCTCGCTCGAGCTCATTCATCCGGACGGCAGTGACGGGTTCCAGATTGGGTGCGGCGCGCGCGTCTCAGGTGCGTGGAGCCGGCTCTCGGGCAAGTCGAAGATGTCCCTAGGCATCCGGTTCCGGTCCATGTACGGTGCGGGCAAGCTGCGCTACGAGCTGTTCCCCGACAGTCGCGCGGACCGGTTCGACCATATCCGGTTGCGCGCGCAGGGCAACGACAAGTTCCCGTGGGACGGCGGGGAGGCCGCCTACATCCGCGACTCGTTCGGGCGCTGGCTGCAAAGAAAGATGGGCTGGGAATGCCCGACCGGCCGCTGGGTGCACCTGTACATCAACGGCATGTACTGGGGTCTCTACGACGTGGCCGAGGTACCGATGGATACCTTCATGTCCGAGCACTACGGCGGCGAGCGCGAGGACTATGACGTGATCGCGAACCGCAAGCGCTACGAACTGCTGCCGACCCCGCCGGCTGGTGTCCCGCGCGTAATCGACGGCGCGAACACGGATTTCCTGGCGATGCACAACTGGATCACGAACCAGAACATGGCAACGCTCGCGAACTATCAGCAGGCCGAGACGTACCTGAACATGGCGCAACACGCCGACTACATCCTCGAAGAGCTCTGGTCCGTGAACGGCGACTGGGACGCGAACCAGTGGTCGTTCAACGCGCCGTACGGCTCGAACTGGCGCTGCGGCCAGAACCGGCTCACCAAGGATCCGCTGTTCGAGTATTTCATCTGGGACATCGAGGTCGGCATCCGGAACGGGCACCAGGCCGACAACGTGACGACCTGGGTCGGAATCGGGCATCTTCACGAACATCTGCAGGCCAGCGCCGAGTACAAGATCCTGTTCGCCGACCGCGTCTACAAACACATGCTGCGGCCCGGCGGCGCGTTGACGCCGGCCGTGCTCACGAACCAGTGGCAGATCATGGCCGACGAGATCGAGCTGCCCCTGATCGCCGAATCCGCGCGCTGGGGCGACGTGAAGTACGACACGCCCTGCACCGTCGACGACGACTGGAAGCCGGAGATCGCGGCCGTCAAGAATACCTTCCTCGCACTGCGCACCGGCTATGCGGTCGATGACTTCCGAGCGGTCGGCCTTTACCCGACGACATTGGGCGACCCCCCGGAATTCAGCAAGGACGGCGGCGCGATCGGGGCCGGCTTCCTGCTCACGATCTCGAATCCGAACGCCTCGGGCACATTGGTCTACCGCACGGACGGCGGCGACCCGCGCGCGCCGGGCGGCACGTTGCACGGCGACGCCACGGTCTACGGTTCGGCCGTCCCGCTCCCGCGCACGACGCACGTGAAGGCGCGGGTCCGGCAGAACAATGCGACATGGAGCGCGGTCCAGGAGGCCACCTTCAACTAC
>Ga0272441_10008955_pt1 | contig 15634 bp, 13 predicted proteins | sample SSMProp6N_FD_193582 | JGI IMG/M metagenome (GOLD analysis project Ga0272441, IMG submission 193582) | Marine sediment archaeal communities from Little Sippewissett salt marsh, Falmouth, MA, United States - SSM-Prop-6N | ecosystem: Environmental > Aquatic > Marine > Wetlands > Sediment ... | reverse complement strand
CAGCGAGCCACCCGAGTCGGATCGTCCGGTGCTTCACGCCGGCCTGCGTGGAGATCCGCGCCGCGGAGGTAACTTCCCTCATCGCGGCGCGCTGGTCGTAGTCGAAGGTGAGGGCGAGCCTGACGTCGGCCCCGCGCGAGACCGCTTCGCCGAAGGCGACCGTCGAGTCGAGACCTCCCGAGAGGAGCGCGACCGCCCCCAACTCTCCCTCAGAGCCGGCCGGGCTCATCTCGGCGAGTCCTCGATGAAGTTCCTTAGGAGGCCGTTCCCCTCGATGGTGAGGAAGCTCTCGGGGTGGAACTGCACGCCCTCGACGGGGAGCTCGGAGTGGCGGAAGCCCATCAGCTCGGCCTCGTCGGCGGTCCGGGCGGTGATCTCCAGGCAGTCGGGCAGCGTCTCCTCCTCGACCACGAGCGAGTGGTACCTGGTCGCCTCGAAGGGGTTCTCGAGACCGGTGAAGATCGAGCGCCCGTCGTGCTCGATCGGGGAGGTCTTGCCGTGCATCAGCCGGCCCGCGCGGACGACTTTGCCCCCGAAGACCTCGCCGATGCACTGGTGCCCCAGGCAGACGCCGAGGATGGGCACCTTGCCGGCCATGCGCTCGATGATGGCCTTCGAGTTGCCGGCCTCCGACGGAGTGCACGGCCCCGGAGAGATGATTATCCGCTCCGGGGAGCGTTCCTCCACCTCGTCGGGGCCGATCTTGTCGTTCCGGTAGGCCTCGATCACCGCGCCCATGGCGCCGAGCGCCTGGACCAGGTTGTAGGTGAAGGAATCGTAGTTATCGACGACGAGTATCACGGCAGGGCCCCCGGCTCCGCCCCGCTCCCGCCCGACGGCCGCCGCGGAGCGGCCGCCCGGGCCCCGGCCGGGCGCGGGAGCCTAGTAGATCTGCTCCCACTTGTTGAGCCAGTAGTCCTCGATCGTGCCGCGCTGGAAGAAGGAGCGCCTGATCCTGAACCTGCCGGAGCCGATCCCGGACTTGCCGGTCACGTCGCCGACGATGCGCTTCTTACCGTGCCGCTCCGAGAGGGCGTCGGGGATGGCCCCGAGGATCTGGGTGCGGATCTTCGCCTTCTCCTCGTCGGTGAGCCTCACGACCGGCGACCTGATCTTGACGTAGAAGTCCTCGATCTTTTCGGGATTCTCGAGCGTCGACACGAAACCCTTGGCATTCATGCGGTTCTCGATATGCTCGTAGATGGGCTCCCAGTCGACCTCGGCCTCATCGAAGATCACCAGCCCCTCGAACGACTTGCCCGGGGCCAGCTCGCCCTTGAAGAACCGGTCCACCTTGAACTCGGCCCCGATCTCGCGCATCACCTGGGCCTTGTGGATCGTCGACATGCCTTCGTCAACGATGGCGGCCTCTACCTCGCCGTCGAACTCCTTGCTGAAGGGCCTCTCGACCGCCTTGCCCGACTCGGGGTCCAGCCCCCCCGCCTTGCGCGACACCGACAGGTTCACGCTGACCTTAACGACGGTGTCGAAGCGGGTCAGCTCCAGCGCCTGCGGCTTGCGCGTCCGGTTGGCGAGAGTGTACTTGTAGTACCAGAGGTTCTTCTGCCGCTTCTTCGACGGGGTCTCGATCTGAATCCGCGAAGGCTTACCGATCGTGATGCCCTGGTACCAGTTCCAGATGTACTCGAAACTCTTGCCCCTGAACTCCAGCGACTCGCGCTGCGGGTAGAACTCGTCGCCGACGTGGCCGTAGTCGAGCACCAGTGCCCGGCGGAGGTTCTCGTGGTACCTCATGTCGTTGTCGAGGCCGTCGACGACGACCTTCATCTCGTCCATCTCCTGGTCGAAGCGCTTGAAGATGGCTATGCCCCGACGCGTCTGGCCGGGCGCGAAGTAGCCCGACTGCTCCAGCGCCCCCGACGGGTCCCTGACGGCCAGGCCGGCCAGGCCGGCCAAGTCCTCGTAGTCCTTGAGGGTCGACTTCTCGACGGCGCGCTGAACGATGAGCCCCCCCACCTCCGGGGTGAAGCGCATGTCCGAGGTGACGATCCAGAGCCTCGGGCTGATCCGACGGGCCTTGTGGGTGGAGTTGGTGACCTTGAAGGATATGACGTTGTAGGTCGGGTCGGGCAGATACTCCAGCTCGACGGTGATCTGGGCCATCCTGTCGGCCCGGAGGTCCTCCTTCTTCAGCTTCCAGACGTCGTGGACGAGGATGTCGTAGTCGTCGGGGCTGCGCTTCCAGACCGACATCGGCTTGCCGCGGCCCTTCCAGATGGCCTCGGGAGGGTCCTTGGGCTCGCCCTTCGAGATCTCTTTGCCGTCGACGTTGACGGTGATCTCGCCGAGCCGCTCCTCCTCGGCCTGCTGCTGCTTGAACTCCTCCATCCAGCCGTCGACCCTGCGCTTCCTGTCGGCGACGTACTCCTTGCGCTTCTCGACGAGCTCGTCGTGCAGCTTGACACGCAGGTCCTCGAGCTCGTCGTACTCGTCCTTCTTCTTGCCGCCCGGCTCCTCGGCTATCACCACGCTGCCGAGAAGCAGCCCGACGAGGGGAACCATCAGGACCGAGAGCCGACGTGTCGACATGACAGGTTTCTCCTGCTGCAGGGCCTCAGGACCCCGAATAGAGGCGATACCACCCCCCCGGGGCACACAGTCTGTCACGACGATTATAGGTGCCGCCGGAGCCAACTGTCAAGGCCTTTTTCGCCTGCCCGGGCCCCCGCAGGCAAGGACGCCCGGCAGGCGCGGGCCTTCAGCGCCGTCACGAGCCCAGCATGCGCTCAATCTCCCCGCGGGAGGGCATCGACGGCTGCGCGCCCAGCTTCGTCGCCGCGAGCGCCCCCGCGGCCGCGGCGAACCGGGCCGCCTCGGGGAGCGGTCTTCCCTCGGCGATGGCGACGGCGAGGGCGCCGTTGAAGGCGTCGCCGCAGCCGACGGTGTCGACGGCCTCGACACGGAAGGGCGGGACGTGCTCGGCGCCGTCACGAGTCACCACCACCGCACCCTCGCCGCCCAGCGTCAGCACCGCTGCATCGCAGCCTGACTCGAGCAGCTTCCTCACAGAAGCCCAGTCGCCGTCGGGCGACGGCGCGGCGCCGGTAATCGCCCCGAACTCCTGCCGATTGGGCGTCAAGACGCTCACCTTCGAGAGCAGATCCGCCGGCAGCGGGTCTGTGGGCGCCGGGGCCGGGTTGAGCACGACCTTCGCCCCCCCTCCCGCCCCGGCGGCAATATCAGCCGCGCGGCAGACGGTCTCGATGGGCACCTCCAGGCACATGAGCAGCACGTCGCAGGCGCGTATCGCTTCGGCCGCCGCGTCGACGTGCTCGGGCGTGAGCGCCATGTTGGCGCCGGGGGCAACTACTATGGTGTTCTCGCCCGACTCGTCAACGAGTATCAGCGCCACCCCCGAGGGGACATCGCTCAGCCGCACGAGGCCCGAGACGTCGAGCTCCGCCTCACCGAACCCCTCGAGCGCCTTCGCGCCGAAGACGTCCTCGCCGACGGCCCCCACGAGCGCGACCTCGGCCCCCGCGCGCTTCGCGGCCACGGCCTGGTTGGCACCCTTGCCCCCCGCGGCCATGAAGAAGTCGCCGCCGAGAATCGTCTCGCCCGGGCCGGGGAAGCGCCTGCACTTCACCACCATGTCGGTGTTCGAGCTGCCGACGACGACGATCATTGCCATCCTCCGACCTCCGAACACCAGTGCCGGGCGGAAGCCCGGCGACGATCCCGCCCTCCCCCGGGCGCCTCCTCTGCAGCACGCCCGGGGGAGGGACAGGGGTGGGGGCACTTGGCGGCGCAGGCCCCGCCGCCTGCCCCCCTTTCAGTATCGCTCCCGGCGCAGGTCCGTCGTGCTCCCCGCCTGCGGCGGGCTCGCCCCGACGACCTGGGCGCGCCGGGTCGCTGCCTCACCCGCCCCTACGAGACCGTCACGACGAGCTCCCGCCCCGGCCGCACCGTCACCGCGCGCCCGAAGCGTACCCGCCCCTCCCGCCCCTCGCGGGCGCGCCCGGCCGGACCGACCGAGGCGTCCAGGGCGAGCTCCGCCTTCAGGGGTCTGCCGCCGAGCTTGGCGCTCACCTTGCCTCCCTTGCCCTCGAAGGTGAGCTCCCGCAGCTCGAGCGCTCCCGACGCGACCGACACCGTCATCCGCCGCTTGCCGCCCAGCAACTTCTGCGAGTATACCCCGTAGCCGGAGCCCACGCACCAGAAGCCGCGGAAGTCCTTCGCGCCGAGCCGCGGGGCGAAGCCCATCCGCTTCCCGGGCGCCGAGTAGCTGAAGCCTTCGAGCGCCAGCATCACGGCGTAGCTCGCCATCGACCGCGCGTAGTAGTGCCCGCACTCGAACTCGTCCCACGGGCTGCGCCTGGCGCCGTCGTGCCGGTCACGGACGCCCTTGACGATGGACAGCCCCTCGTCGACGAGACCTTCGTATATCATGTGCGAGGCCACCTGGTACTCGATGCCGCACCAGACCTCGTCGCCGTACGAGAACGCGTATCCCGGCCTCCCGCCGCGCGGCCAGGTGCAGACCAGCAGCCCCGCCTCGTCGTTCATGGCGTAGATGCGGAAGAGGCACGGGTGATCGAAAAGCTCGCTCCGCCAGTTGTGCCTGAAGATCGCCCCGAGCGCCTTCTTCACGTTGCGATGCCTGTAGAGCTTCCCGAGGCCGAGCATCTCGCCGTACCACTGGCCGAGGAGCTGATCGGCGAGGCATCCGGTGCCGTACTGCCACTTGGGCCACGGGTACCTGTCATCCCTGCCGATGCGCTGCGACATCTCGGCCAGCCTCTTCGGCGCCTTCCTGTGAGCGCCGGGGAGGACCTTCTGCTCGTAGTACTCGCCGTTGAAGAGCGTGCGGTCCGTCTTCTTCGAGCCCGACTCGAAGATGCGGCGGTACTCGTCCGCCGATTCGTCGTCGCCGAGGTGTCGGGCCATCTCCTCGGCGGCGCGCAGCGCGCCGAGGTAGAGCGAGCCCATGAGCGTGTTCGGCCCGTAGAACTCGATGTCGTACGTGTTGTGCTGCATCCCCTCCATGACGCCGTCGCGGTCGGCGTCCCAGTACTTCCAGGCGAACTCGAGCGCCGCCTTCGCCTTCGGCCACATCCGCCGCAGCCACCCGTCGTCGCCGCAGATCAGCCACTCGCGGTAGACCTGCATGACGCCGCCCATCTGCCCGTCGGCGGCCGGGTGGTACGGATGCACGCCGCAGCAGGCCGGCGACGCACCCGTGCCCAGCGGCAGCGGCAGGCGAAAGGTCTCGGCGCCGTCGGGGGTCTGGTCGTACTCGTACTGCGCCTCGCGCTGCGAGCGCTGGAGGTCAGGAAACAGGTACGGCAGCGCCTGAGCGTAGTTCCATACGTGCGTGCAAGAGCCCTCGCAGCAGCCGGACGCGTTGCTGCAGCCCTCGAAGCCGTAGAACTCGCCGCCCGAGAGCCGCAGCACCGTCGGCGTCTTGAGTATCGATATCTGCGAGCTGACCGCGTCGAGCACGTGCGCCGGCAGCGTCGAACTGAATAGCGCGTCGCGGAAGCGCTTCGTCTCGGCCTCCAGCCGCTTCAGGTCCTTCGCCACGTATCGCGCCACGGCCCAGGCGTCCGGCCATTCCGTGGCGTACCAGTTCTTCCACGAGCGCTCCGACGGCTTGCAGCGCCCCGGCCCGGTGTCGCGCCAGTTCGGGCAGTTGGGGAAGTGCCAGGCGATGATGAAGGTCACCGACTTGGTCTTCCCCGCGCCGACGGTCAGTTCGGTCGCGAGCGTGCCCGTGTCGAGCACCGCTCCGGTCGGCTTGATCTTCGGCGGGAAGGACTTCTGCTGCAGCGCCTCCCAGAGCTTGAGCTGCTTGGTGTTCCAGCCGCCGCGGGGCCAGTTCTTCCAGACCGACGCCCTGGGCGACGTGGTCGCGAGCGCCATCGAGCCGTGCCCGGGGGCCGAGGTCTTCGTCGTGGGGTTCGTGAGCTCCAGCGCCGTCAGGCCCCTGGCCTTGCGCTGCGAGTTCTTCCGGCCCTTCTCCTCGCCGATGATGTTGGTCAGGTTGCCGTAGACGGTCGCGCGCACGCTCTTGCGGCCGCGGTTCTTGAGGTGATAGGTGAGGATCGCGCACGGGATCGACGAGTCGGCGGCGTTCAGCGGGATATACGGATTGTAGGCCTCGAGCGTGACGTCGAGCGGCATCTTCTTGTCTGTGAGCTCGACCGTCGCCACGGGGAACTCGCCCGTGAAGCGCGCCTCGCGGATGCAGGGCAGCCCCTCGCCGCGGATGCGATCGGCCGAGTGGCCGCCCGCGCCGTAGTCTCGCCCGGGCGGGCCCTGCAGGACCTTGATGACCTCGCGGCCCCCCCCCCCGCGCGCGCCGCCCGCCCCGACTGCCCGGGCCTTCAGCGTGAAGAAGCAGTCGCCCGGCGCGTAGCCGACCGCCGGCCGGTTGCGTATCTGCCAGTCGCGGAGCTGCCCCCACCCGCCGAGGGTGATGCAGCCCGTGCCGATGCCGCCGAGGGGAAAGGTGATCTCCTTGAGCGCGGGGCCCGTGAAGCTCCTCTGCGGGCCGGGGGCACGGAGCTCCTTCCGCGAGTACGGTATGGGCGCTGCGGTTCTCTTCTTCGCCATGTCTCTCCCTCGCCGCCTGAGGTCCGCCGCGGGCCGCCGGCCGTCCGCTACGCGCCAAACGCCCCGAGCACTCGATTGCGCAAGCCACCTGCGGGCGATTCTACGCGCGCGCCCCCGGCTGTCAAGCTCATCTTTGTTCGGCGTCACGGGACCAGCCCCTTGCCTGGCGGCGGCCTGCGTAGTATGATCCGGTGGCACGCCGAGGAAAAGGGGGACATGTACGTCCCTGGCTGTCATCACAGGGGGCCGACGGGAGCAACGATGATCCCTGCACGCCCCCGCGCCTTGCGGCGCCGATACGTGTCCCCCTTTTCTGATCGCAGGGCGTGACGCGAGGGAGGCGAGCTCACCCGATGACCGACGCCCCGCAGATCGATGACCGCAGGCGGTTCAAGGAGCTGTGGAGGGAGCTCGTAGTTGCACGAGTGGGCGTGGCCGGTCTCGCGGGTGCGCTGTCTGCGGTCATTCTCTATTACGGAGAGTATGGCACATCGGACTTCGGCCTCCTTCTGATGTTCATCAGTCTTTCACTACCGTCAGCGGCGGCCAAGCGCGGCTTCATTGTCCTGCCCATGGTCTGCGCCGCTATTGCGGCTTCGTTTATCGCCGTCTTCGTGGTCACGTTCAGACCTGTGGGTTTCATCGTGCCGGTCTTCGGCCCTCCTGTGCATATCTATGTGCCGGTAGTTGCGGCGTCAACGGGGCTCGCCGAGTGTCTGCTTGAGCGTCCGTGGTACGCGGGTGCTACTGCCATCGTGGGAGGCCCCATGTTTCTCGCCCCGGGCCTGGCAATTGGGCTGTTGGCGCAGTTGATAGTGGGTCAGCGGGTCCCTGTCCTATTCTTCATGGCCCTGATGATATCCTGCCACGTGGGAATCGGGCTCTCCCTCGCCCTCGGCCGCTGGATACGCGACCTGCCGAAGCGGCGGATCCCGCCAGGCGAAGGGGATGGCGGGGACGCCGCCGCCTCCTAGTACCCCCGCCCGTTCCACACACCATATATAGTGTCGTTCCACATGCGTGTAGAGCAACCCGCCGGCGTCAAGCGGGCATGTCAACCATAATCCCGAAGATTCGCGAAAATATTCCCGTCGCAGACTGCCTCCATTCGCCGATTCTCGGCGATCTAAATATTTTCACGAAAAAGTCGGTCTCGAAATTTGACACGCCCCCATTTGCATGGTATGGTTCAAGTGACCCCCCACCGAAAAAAGGAACGGTGAAGGGGTGGACGCAACGGCCGAGCCAGGCGTCGTGCCTTGGCGGAGTCCGGGCGTCCGGCGAAACGCTGCGGGGGACTCGAGGCCGGATCCAAATGCCTAGGCGGTCCGGGGCCAAGATGTCCGCGGTTAACTAGCCCGACGTGCCGGTTGCGGGACCTGTGTAAAGATCCCCGGCACTCCTTATTATTTGGTCTTCGCGCCTCCGGGCGCCGGAGAGGGGTTAGTGTCATGGGCGAAGGCGGCCGGTACGTCGTGATGTTGCACAGCGATGGCGCCGGCCTCACGTCGCCCGCAACTCGGGCCCGCGGAGGCCAGAACGAAAGGACGGCAGCCATGGGACCGTGAGAGACGGGAGCGGGAGACCAGAGCGGCACGCCCGCCCCCGATTTGTGCCGGGGCCCGGTACGGTGTATACTTCACCGGCCGCCCCTCCGCAAAACGGCAAAGTGTGGCGGGCCGGATGCCGATAGATATTGTGCTGGAACGGGCGCCGCCGTCACGGGACGGGGGTGGCCGTGTCCCTTGCGGAAATCGAGCGATGGCAGATCCGTCACCGCAGTTCAACATGGCGAACATACTGAGAGCACAGCAGGCTCTCCTCTCAGGCGGCTCGCGCTCCCAGGCCGACCCCGCGCCCCGCGCGGGCGAGCCCGAGACCGAGTCGCCCGAGGTCCTCCACTGGGCCCAGGTGTTCAGGCGCTGGTGGGCGTGGTCGGCCATGGCGGCGTTCATCGTCGTCGGGGTCACGATCGCCGGAGAGTACTACAAGCCGGCCGTCTACACGGCGCAGTCGAAGGTGCTCATGACCCAGAGCGTCGTCGGCGGGGGCCTCTCCGAGGAGCTCGGCCAGAGGCGGATCTACCTCTCGGCCTCGACCGTGGCGAAGCTCGCCGACCTGCCCTCGACGAGGAGGCGCATCGCGGACCGCCTCGTCAAGTGGCGCAAGTCCGGCGGCAAGGCGCAGGCCGAGGCCGCAGAGACCATGCCGCGGATAGGCGCCGGCGAGGAGCTGCTGAGCCCCGGCGAGCTGAACTCCCCCGCCTTCGTCGACTCGCTCGCCCGCCGGGTGGTGGCGAGCCCCGACGACGAGGACATCTCGGTGATCGTGCGCGCCACCGTCGAGGGGAACCCCAAGCTCGCCATCGCCATCGCCAGCGCCGCCGGCTACGCGCTCGTGGAGGAATACGAAGAGAGGCGGTCGCTCTCCGGCGGTCTGAAGCGAGTGCGTTCGGCCAGCGAGAGGAACCAGGGCCAGCTCGCCGAGCTCGACGAGGAGATCCGCAAGCTCAACATCGAGCGCATGCGGAAGTCGGTACAGGGACTGCCGTCCGATCCCACCGAGAAGATGCGCCTATTCCGCGAGCTGGAGCGCGAGCTGGAGATCGCCCTCGCCAACGCGACCGAGACCGCCAAGATGCTCCGCGACCTCGAGCAGACCACCATCGGCAAGGAGGCCATCGACCCCGCGCCGCCTCACCTGGTCGCGAGGCTGATCGACCTCGAGCTCACCCTCGAGAACTACGGCAGGCGCTACACCGAAGAGCATCCCAAGATGTCCAAGCTCCGCGAGGAGATCACCGGCGTGAAGGAGGCGATCGAGCGCTACAGGGGCAAGTTCGTCACCGGCGGCCACACTGCACACGACGCAGTGGCGATGGATATGATCCGCACGCGCGCCCGCCTGGCGGGGCTGAGTGCCCGCGCGGAGCGGCTGCAGGGGAAGCTCGACGAGATAAAGAAGTCCTTCGCCGAGGAGCCCGCCTCGGCCGAGTCGGCGGAGCTGAACTCGAAACTCCGCGAGCGCAGGGTGGCGGAGGAGCTGGCCTTCGCCCTCGGGGGGCAGCTCCTGCGCGAGCACGTGCTCGGCACCGAGGAGGGCGACGAGGGCGCGCGCCGCATGGAGGTCATCCCCGCCAAGGGCGCCTCCCCGCAGAGATCCAGCAAGGTGACGATCATGCTGGGCATAGCGATCGCCCTGGGCTCCGCCGGAGCCACCGCCTTCTTCCTGGAGCACCTCGACGTGACCGTCCGGTCGGCGATGGACGTGCGGACGGTCGGGGGCCTGTCGACCATCGGGGTCATCCCCGTCTTCGACAGCGACGAGTTCATCGCGCCGGAGGAGCCCCGCTCCGTGGCCGCCGAGGCCTTCAGCCTGCTGAGGAACGCCGTCCGCTACGCCTCGCGGGAGGAACCCGAGAGGTGCCTGATGGTGACGAGCGCCGGCCCGAAGGAGGGGAAGTCCTACGTGTCGGCGAACCTGGCGGTCTCCTTCGCCCAGGAGGGCAACTCCGTCGTGATGGTCGACGCCGACATGCGCAAGGGCATGGAACCCCTGCTGACGCAGGCCGCCCCCGCCATGGGCAGCCTCGACCTGGGACTCGCCTCGTACCTCGAGGGCGGCGTGGCGATCGACCAGGTGATCGTGCCGACTTCGGTGCCGAACCTGTTCGTCATCCCATCGGGCGGGGCGGCCACGAACCCGGCCAGCGCGCTCAGGACCGAGCTGATGAGCCGGCTCATCGAGGATCTGCAGGCGCGCTTCAACGTCGTCATCGTCGACACCCCGCCGGTGCTGCCCGTCGTGGACGCCACGCTGATAGCCTCCCAGGTGCGCGGGGTGCTGCTGGTGGTCCGGTCCGGCGCCACGAGGTCGGGCGAGCTCACCGAGGCCGTCTCGAGGCTCAGGCACGTCGAGAGCCACATGATCGGCGCCGTGCTGAACCGCGCGACGGCCGCCAACGCCGGGGCAGCCTATGCGGGCTACAGCTCGTACAGCGGCTATACCGGTTAGTTCTCGCTTGACGGCGGCCGGCGCCGTCGCTACAATGCGACGCTCCGACCGCGCCAGACTGCCACGGGGGTTGAAGTGAAGGTCAAGAAAAGGAAGAGCAGCCTCAAAAAGAAGCGCAAGAGCGGCTTCAGGGCCCGCATGAAGACCAAGGCCGGCAAGAGAATTCTGAACGCCCGCCGGAAGAAGGGAAAGAAGAAGCTGACGCCCGTCTAGGCGCCGCCGCTCTACATGCCTTACGCCATCTCCGCTCTACCGGGCCTTCGTGACCTTGAAGGCCACGACGATGAGCTCTTTCTTCCGCGGGTTGCTGGAGAGCGCCACGAAGCTGTAGACCCCCTCCCTGCCCATGATCTTCGTCTTGCCGACGCGCTTGTTGCCGCGGAATATCTCGACGACGGCGGTGAAGCGCCCGTTCTTGAACTCCTCGACAGTGATGGAGACGGTCGGGCCGGGCTTCAACGCGAAATCAACCGGCGCCTTCAGCGACGAGCGCCGGGTGAGGAGCTCGACGTACTCGTAGTGACGGTAGCCGCCGTAGGCCGCGCCGAGCATCGCGCGCAGCCCCGCGAGCTCAGCGTCGAAGATGGGCGCCGCGCCCTTGGGGTCGCCGGAGGCCCGGATGGTCATGACCTGCACCATGACCTTCTCGGCCCCGGACGCCGTCGCGGAGACCGCGAGCGCAACTCCGGCAGCGAGCGCAAGTCTCCTCATCTCAGCTCCCCGTCCGGCCCCGAATCACTCGTCCGGCCCCAGCGCCAGGAATGTCACGGCCGCCGAGCCGTCCTCGCCCGTATCCTGGCAGGCGACCCCGTAGTCCTCGCCGGCCTCGGCCTCGAGCACCTCGGCCACCACCTTCTCGCCCTCCAGGCCCCCCGGGCCCGAGCCGTTCTCGCCGATCCGCCCGGGCAGGAGGACCGCGACTATTATAGCGGCCGCCGCCGCGAGCGCAATGCCCCAGGCGACGCGGCGCAGGATGCGCCCCGCCCTCGTGGTGCGGATGGCCGGCGCGGCCGCCCCGGCGCCGGCGGCGAACACGGCCGTCTTCCGGCGGCCCCACTCGGCCTCGCCGACCTCCGGAGCGACTATATCTGCGAGAGACCCCGCGGCGGAGTCCATCTCGCGGTAGGCCTCGACGCGAGCGCGGCAGCTCTCGCACGCTAGAACATGCGCCTCCACCCTCGCGAGGTCGTCGCCCGCGAGCTCGCCGTCGGCGTAGGCGCTTACGAGATCCCCGAGCTCGGCGCACGCGTCTTCGTGCCCGGCATCGCGCCGGTTCCCGTTCCCGTCACTGCGCCCGGCCTCGTGCCCGTTTTCACTGGCCGACATCTGCGGCCTCCTCGTTACCTCTCGCCTTCCAGGTGCTCGGCGAGGAGCTCCTGCAGCCTCTCCCTCGCGTAGTGCAGGCGGCTCATCACCGTCCCGATCGATATCCCGAGCTGCTCCGCCACCTCGCGGTAGCGCAGCCCCTCCTCGGCGTGCAGCAGAAAGACCGCGCGGTGCTTCTCACTGAGCTCGCCGAGCGCCGTCTGCAGTGCCGGGGCGAACTCCGCGATCTCGGCCGCACGCACGGGCGAGCGTGCCCGCCCCGGCGACGCGCCGCCGAGCCGAGGATCGGCCCGGCCTTCGCCGACGACCTCTTCGTCGAGGCCGCCCGAGACGGTCTTCGGCCGGCGGATGCGGTCTATGCACAGGTTCGTCACGATCCTCCCCATCCACGTGGCGAAGCTCGACTCGCCGCGGAAGGTCGTCAGTGCGCTCCACGCCCTCACGAATGCCTCCTGGACCATGTCCAGCGCGTCCTCGCGGCTGCGGAGGTACGAGTACGCCTTGAGGTAGAGGCCCTGGCGGCGGCGCTCGAAGAGCTGGCCGAACGCGTCGGCGTCCCCGGCGAGGGCCCTCTCCACGAGCAGCGCGTCGCCGGCCTCACCGGCCTCGCCCACCTCTCCTGCGCCCGCGGCGCCATCCGAAGGTACCTCCCCCCGCTCCCGGGCAGACTCCTCCATGGATGCTGACGGATCAGCCAAGGGCTTATTCACTCCAGGTACGATGTCCGGCCCCGATATCCTACCGCCCGGAGGGGGGAAGTAAAGGGGAGATGGGGGGTGTTGTGGCGGCGGGGCGAAGTCGTGGCATGGCCGCGAGATTCTTCAGGTACCTGACCGTCGGGGAGTTCCTGGACCAGAAGAAGCACTGACTTCGAGTACCGTGGTGACTGTAAGAACACTCGCGGTCTTGCCCCTTGTCCCATCTTGAAGTAGAATCCCTACAGAGCACCGACAACACCGGGCGCAACCAGATGCGCTGCTCAGAGCATCCCGGCGCGGGGATCGTAGATGCACGCTGCCACTCCACAACGACCGAATGAGATAGACGAGCGGCGAGTCTGGTACCTGCTGCTTCTCGTGGGATCGCCGATCTCCACCCACGGCGAGGATTCCGGGAAACATATCCGAATCGCAGGCCGAGCGTGCAAGCCCATAGGCGTCAAACTTCGCACGCTGTTCGTCAACAGGACTCCCAGGTACCTCTTCAGATTCTTGCGCTATGGGAGAGATGACCAAGCAGCGATTAAGCTGGCGGAGGCATTCGTCTATGGCCTTTCACTTGCCCATGGCCCCATGATCGAGGAGAGCCCCGACTCACTCGTACTGCGCGTTCCTGATGAACTGGTCCGCGATCGGAGCGAAGTGTCGATTGACGACCTTGTTGGCCTGGAGGAATCGCGGGCCCCAAACGACAAGATGATCGACTTCCCCCATGTGACGATTGGCTCCTTCAGCGGCACAACCAAAGACCGGCACGAGGCAGCTTGGCGAATTGCCGGGACCACTTACAGGAACGAACATTTGTTTGAGGCAACTCGATTCCTCAAGAGAAGCCATGACAACTTCTACGTGTACCCCGGGCAGATCCGCGACGTTGCCTACGACCCCGATATGATCCCCCGGAGCAGTTCCGATCAGACGTGTTTCGAGGATGCCCTTCAGAACGCTTTCAAGGCAATCGAGGCAGTGATCGGGGACCCCCCGAGAGATGACAAGAGATTCTTCAGCAAGTTGCAGGAGATCGGTCTCGATCCGTTGGAGGAAGTGGGTTACGCAGCCAAGGCCCCTATTCATCTGGTGATCAGAGGAATGAATACAGCGAGAGACAAGAAGGCCGCCCATGGCAGCACGGGAAACAGAACAATCAGAGCTGCGGACCTGTTGAACTACCAGGAGTGCAGCCGCTATGTTGTGACTGCTGCGCTGGAGACCGTCATGGGCAGTTCATTGTGATGGTCGCGAGGTTGCCATGCGCCTGCTGCGGATCATTCCGAGGTTCTCGCTGACGACGCTGGTCGTCTTCCCGCTGCTCGTCACGAGCGGGATGGGGTTGTGGTGGCGGTGGGAGCGGTGGGCCATGACGCTCTGCTTGACCGGGAGCTCGGAGCGCGGGCGCCTGCTGAATCGCTGGAGACGCGACTGCGGGACCGGGCCACCGCCTGCGGTGTGGCCCATGGACTTCCTGGTCGAGGGACCAAAATTCCACGATCCTCAAGGCCGGCGACCAATCGCAACTGGTGTCGGGGTCGAGCGGCTGGACGCTTTGGATTTCGTGTCCGCCAAGAGGGCCGGAGAGCGGCTCGAGGTCAAGTACGCCGCGAAGTACAGGGCAGTCCCGGGTTGGGGGTTGACTCTCGGGCGTGGCCCGCACGCGCTTTCGCGAAGCGGACGCCAAGTTCTGACGATAGACAACGGACGGAGGTGGCTCATGCTGTGGGAGCGGCGCAAGACCAAAGACCTGCCGCGTCACCTTGAGCTCTGGCTGACCGTCGCCTTCGCGGCTCTGCTCGCATGGAGCGTGTGGCGGGACCGCAGGACGCTCCGCAGGAAGGCGGCATGAGGCCGGCGACTGACCCCTTGCCCCCGCCGCCGCGTGGGGTATACTGCTTACGTGAGCGCCGAACAAACAGAAGCCGAGCGGACAGAGCCCGAGCGTCCCGCCCCCGCCCCTGCGCCCGCGGCGTCGTGGAAGCGGCACCTGCGGTTCAGGTGGTCGCTGCTGATACTCTTCACCATCGTGGTCGGCGCCACTATCGGTATCAGGATGCGGCACGAATGGCGGGTGAAGGCCAGGCGCGAGCTTGATGACGCGGTGGAGAACGGCGATCTTGAGACGGTGAAGTGGTGTCTCGATGTGGACCCGACGCTGGTCAATCACCACTTCGAGTGGGCCACCCCGCTGCACAACGCCTGCGCGGCAGGCGATGCTGACATGATCGGCCTGCTGATCGACCGAGGGGCTGACATCAACGCCGTCGCCAGAATCGGCGTGATGCCGGTTCATTCCGCAGTCATGAATTGCCGTCCTGAGGCGGTGAAGCTGCTGATCGACAGGGGAGCAGACATCAGGGCCGCTATGGGCGCGTCGCGCCGGTATCTCTGGTCGTGCAATGCGGGAATTGTCCGCCTGCTCATCGAGGCAGGAGTAGACGCTGACGCAGCCGATTTGGGAGGCCAGACCTGGCTGCACGACGTCTGCAGTTTCGGCTCGACCCTCGATGGCGTCCCTGCGGCGAAGGCGCTCATCGATGCCGGCGCGAATGTCAACGCCAGGGACGATAGCGGCAGCACGCCATTGCATCTGCTCGCTAACTGCCGATTCAAGCCCAGCAGGCCCGCCGCGTGGACTGAACTTGGCGAGCTTCTGCTGGACAGCGGGGCCGACCCGGTTGCCCGGGACGGGGAGGGAGTCACGCCACTTCAGTACGCGCGAAGGTGGCCGAAGAGCCCGGGGCTCATGTGGCTCTTGGAGGGCGCCATTGCAGAACGCCGCGCCGGCGACTGACCCCTCCCCCCCCCTCCGCCCCCCCGCCCCCGTGCCCGGGATTTTCTTGTTGCTATTGGCGATCCCTGCGATAAGCTATCTTCCGATGGGGGGGAACGGCCGTGCAGGGCCGTGACGGCGTTATCGCTGCAGAGGGCCGGTCCTCAGAGAGGGGCTCGATATGGAAGGCGGAGAGGTCGTAGTGAGCGGCGGCGGCGGCATGATTGCCGGGCTC
>Ga0272441_10008954_pt1 | contig 15635 bp, 10 predicted proteins | sample SSMProp6N_FD_193582 | JGI IMG/M metagenome (GOLD analysis project Ga0272441, IMG submission 193582) | Marine sediment archaeal communities from Little Sippewissett salt marsh, Falmouth, MA, United States - SSM-Prop-6N | ecosystem: Environmental > Aquatic > Marine > Wetlands > Sediment ... | reverse complement strand
GCCGTGCACCTGGCCGGAATGTTCGGAGTGATGCGGCCGAAAGTGGCGGTGCTTGCCGCAGTGGAGATTCTGAACCCGAAGATGCCGGCGACCATCGACGCGGCATCTCTGCTGGCGATGTGCAACAGGCGGCAGTTCTCCGTGAGCTGCACCATCGACGGGCCCTTCGCGCTCGACAACGCGCTTTCGCCGCATGCCGCCAAGGTGAAGAAGATAACCGGCCCGGTCGCCGGACAGGCGGACATCCTCGTCTGCCCTGACATCGAGTCGGGCAACATGCTGGCTAAGTCATTCGTCTACCTCGCCGGCGGGAGGATGGCCGGTGTGCTCGTCGGCGCGAGGGTGCCCGTGGTGCTGACCAGCCGCTCGGACTCCGCTGACGCGAAGCTCTACTCGATCGCATCGGCCGTCCTCATGAGCGGCTTCGAGCGCGATCTCGAGCTCAAGATCGGGAAGGTGCATTTCTAGGCCGTTGCGGCCGGGCTCACATCTGCGGACGGCAAGAAGGCGTCAATTGGCTGCTCCCTCAGGCAATACGGCAACGGGCGCGAGCGCGGCGAGCCTGATGCGGTCTCTCTCGGAGACGGGGGAGTTCACGCGGCTGACATCGGCGCTGTCGGGCGGCAACGCGTCGGCGGGGGGCCTGTGGGGGGCTAGCGCTGGGTTGCTCATAGCCGCGGCGCAGAAGCGGCTCAGCTGTCCCGTTCTCATCATCGCTCCGGGGCCCGAGGAGGCCGACCTGGTCTCCGATGACGTGGCCTTCTTCTCCGGTCGCAGCATCGTCCCGTTTCCCGCCTGGGATGTTCTCCCAACCGAGGCGGAGACACCCGAGTCTGAGCCGACGTCAGCACGCCTCGAGGTCTGCAGGCGGCTCAGCGACTTCGCCGGGGGGATGGGCCTGGCCTCCAGGCCCCCGGTCGTTGGCGCGAGCGTCCAGGCGCTGCTGCAGCCGCTCCCTTCGCCCGCCGCCGTGCAGTCGGCCGAGAGAACACTTTCTGAGGGAGCCGAACTCGGCCGCGAGACCTTCACGCGACGCCTTGCCGAGACCGGTTACGAACGCGTCGCGGCTGTCGAGGTCCGCGGCGAGATGGCCGTCCGGGGCGGCATCGTGGACCTGTTCCCTTTCGTCTCGGGGGAGGCCGGCGAGGGATGGCCGTACAGGATCGAGTTCTTCGGGGACCACATCAGCTCTATTCGCACATTCGATCCGGGGACGCAGAGAACACTCGAGGTGGTCGAGAGCTTCCGCTTCGAGGAGATGGGGTCTGCGGATGTGCGCCGGGGCTTCGAGGGTTCGGACCGCGCCTCGCTCGCGCATCATCTGCCGCCCGGCTCCCTGATCGTGCTGATGGAGCCCGAGGAGGTGCAGGCACGCGCGGCGAGCTACCTTGCCAGCTACGCGAAGCCCATGGGGCTTTACACATGGCCCGAGGCCTGGCAGGGGATATCCGCCGCCAAGCGGCTCGAGATCCGCGAAATCACCGGCGCATCGGGCTCGGGGCTCGATGAGGTGGACTTCGAGGTCCGCTCGGCCGAGCGATTGGCCGTGCTTCCGGAGGGCCCGGGCGAGGCCGCGGGGTTGCCGTCCGCCTTCGACGAGATGAAGGCGCTGATCGATTCAGAGGTCTCAGTTTCGGTCCTGTGTGACAACGAGGCGGAACGGGACCGCCTGCACGGGATACTGAAGGAGGCGGGCGTCGAGGGCGTGACGCTGCTGACCGGGAGGATATCCGCCGGCTTCGAGTTCCCCAAGCTCCGTGCCGCCGTGCTGTCGGACCACGAGATATTCCGCCGCTACCCTCAACGGCGCCATGTCCGCAAGCGCGAACACACACGCGCGCTCTCGGATATCCTGCAACTCGAGCCCGGCGACCTGGTGGTCCACTCGTCGCACGGGGTGGCCCGGTATCTTCACATCAGCACCCTCGAGAAGCGCGGGAGCAAGGAGGACTACCTTTGTCTCATGTTCCGGGACGACGTCAACCTGTACGTCCCGGCGAGCCACATCCACCTGATCCACAAGTACGTGGGCACGAAAGGCTTCCGCCCCAAACTCTCGAAGCTGGGCGGCAAGGCGTGGGTGAAGCGGCGCGAGAAGGTCGAGAAGGCCGTCCGTGATATCGCAGAGGATCTGCTCGCAACGCAGGCCGCCAGGCAGGCCCTGCCGGGAATAGCTTCCGCTCCTGACGACGAGTGGCAGGAACGCTTCGAGGCCGCCTTCATCTACGAGGAGACCGCCGATCAACTCGCCGCCTCCGAGGCGATACGCCGGAGCATGCAGTCGCCCTATCCGATGGACAGATTACTCTGCGGCGATGTTGGCTTTGGCAAGACGGAGGTGGCGATACGCGCTGCGTTCCGAGCGGTGACCTCAGGGCGCCAGGTGGCCGTCCTGGTCCCCACGACAGTGCTGGCGGAGCAGCACTACGCGACCTTCCGCGAACGATTGGCCGACTACCCGGTCCTGATCGAGTCGCTTAGCCGCTTCAGGACCAAGGGCGAGCAGCGAGACGTCATCGAGCGGATGTCCGCTGGCACGGTCGACGTGGTCATAGGCACGCATCGCCTGCTCCAGAAGGACATCGGTTTCCGTGACCTGGGGCTCGTCATCATCGACGAGGAGCAGCGCTTCGGAGTCGAGCACAAGGAGTTCTTGAAGACGCTGCGCAGCAACGTCGATGTGCTGACCCTTACGGCAACGCCGATCCCCAGAACGCTCCACATGGCCCTCGTCGGCATCCGGGACATCTCGTCCCTCTCCATCCCGCCGGAGGACAGACTGTCCATCCGCACAAAGGTATGCCGTCGCGATAACGATCTCATACGTCGGGCCGTGCTGCGGGAGCTCCAGCGCGACGGGCAGATATTCTTCATCCACAACAGGGTCGCCTCCATCGGCCGCATCGCGGAAGAGCTCGAAGCACTCGTTCCCGAAGCGAAGATCGTTTACGCGCACGGCCAGATGCCCGAGCGCTTGCTCGCTGAGAGAATGGGCGCTTTCATAAGGGGGGAAGCCGATGTCCTGTTGGCCACGACGATCATCGAGAACGGCATCGACATTCCGAGAGCCAACACCATGTTCATCGATCGCGCCGACACGTTCGGGCTCTCAGAGCTCCACCAGCTCCGCGGCCGCGTGGGGCGCTACAAGCACCGGGCGTACGCGTACCTGATGGTGCCCAACGACCGCCCGATGACCAGGGAGGGGCGCAAGCGGCTCAAGGCGATCGAGGAGTTCGATGAGCTGGGCGCCGGCTTCCGTCTCGCCATGCGGGACATGGAAATCCGCGGCGCCGGGAACGTTCTCGGCCCCGAGCAGTCGGGCCACATCGCGGAGATCGGTTACGACCTCTACTGCAGGTTGCTCGAGAACGAGGTGAGGCGCCTCCGCGGCCAGCCTGCCCGCGAGGACCTACCTGTCACTCTCTCCTTAGGGGAGGGCGCCTTCGTGCCTGCCGAGTACGTTACCGAGGAGAGCCTGCGCCTCGACGTCTACCGGCGAATAGACGCGGCCGAGACAAGCGCCGACATCGACGACCTGAGAGCGGAGCTCGTGGACCGCTACGGCGAGCCGGCGCGGCCGACAGAGCGCCTGCTGGCCGAGAGTGGTCTAAGGATCCTGTGCCGGGCGGCGAGGGTCCCCTACGCTGGCATCGAGGGCGACCGGCTTGTCCTCAAGTTCCACCGATGGGATCTGGACGCCGCTCGAGACGGCCTTGTGGCAACCTTCAGCGATGTGCGCTTTCTTGACGAAGATACTATATCGCTCCCGCTCGAAGGCCGCGGCTATTCCGAGCGTCTTGGACTGTGTGAAGGGATCTTGAAGAATCTCGGCACGGTGCTAGAATCGGGGCCCGGGGTGAGGAGGGAACCTTCCGCATGAGCCACTACCTGGACGCGAAGAGACAGCCGGTCGCACGGTTGCCCGTTGTGGCCGCGATCGGCGCTATTCTCGCCTCAGCGATCGTCATGCCGGCCCACGCGCAGACGGCGTCCTCGGGCGAGAGGGCCACTGACGGCGTGGCGGCCCGGGTCAACGGCGATCCGGTCACCCGCCATGAGGTGATGGGCCGCATGGCCGGGCCGATGCTCAAGGCGGAAGCCGAGAGGCGTCGCATCGTCTCCGAGGGGAAGTGGAACGAAGAGGAGGAGGAGGCATTCAATAACCTCAAGATGAAGCTGTATCTCCAGGCGCTCGCCATGCTGACGGTCGAGAAGGCGGCCCTGCAGGAGGCCGACAAGCTGCAGGTGGCTGTCGGCGAGGTGCAGGTCGACTCTAGGGTGGATCGCATCATACAGCGTGCCGGCGGCATCAAGGAGTTCACCGAGAAATACAAGATGACTCAGCTTGATCTACGTCGCATGATCCGCCGCAAGCTCAGAATACAACGGGCCCGGACAAAGGACTCGCCCGCCCCGCTCCAGGTGCGCCCAGCCGACGTTCGCCAGTACTACGAGGCGCATGCCGCCGAACTCGCCCGGCCGGAGTCTTTCAGGCTCCGCGTCATCACTATCCACAAAACGCAGATCGATCCCGAGACTAGGACGGAGGTCAAGCGGGAAGGAGCGCGTCAGCTCGCGGAGGAGGTCGCCAAGCAGGCCAAGGCCGCGCCCGCGCTCTTCGAGAAGCTCGCGCGCGAGCATTCCGACGACGAGCGCACGGCCGCGAAGGGCGGCCTCGTCTCCTCTGCCACGGGCGAGTTTGTGGCCCTGGAAGAGATCGCCGAGCCGCTGCGCGACGCGGTGAAGGCCGCATCGGCCGGAGGCGTTTCTGACGTCATCGACTCGACTGGCAGCTTTCACATCCTGAAAGTCGAAGACCGGCGTGAGGCGGGGCTTGCCGCCTTCTCCGAGGTGCAGCGGAGGATCAGCGCCGTTCTCGAAGACAAGCTCCACAGGGACGCCCACCGGCGGTGGATCGAGCGCATCGTCAGGCGGGCTCACATCGTGGACGGGCGGGGCAGGCCCGTCAATGTGGAGATGCTACTCAGAATGGCATTCGAGGAGAGCGATCAGAATGCGCCCTAGCCTTGGTCTCCTTGCTGCCGCTGTGATTGCGGGCGCCCTTGCGGGGTGCGGGCCGCCGACCGACCAGCGCCGCCGGATCGAGTACATCGTGATGCATCCCAACATGCCGGAGGAAGTGAAGAAGGCCATCAGGAAGAAGGCGATCATCAGGGGCATGACGAAGGCGGATGTGCGGATTTGCTGGGGCAGGCCGCACAGGATCGAGAAGGTCGGAGAGAAATCGGAGGCCTGGATATACAGACGCAAGGTCTACGGGGTGGGGTGGCAGGGACACGTTAGGACCTACAGGGTGGTTTTCATAGACGATCGCGTCGCGACCTTCCTCGAGATCGCGCGCTCGCGCCGCTGACTCCCGCCGGCGGGCGCCTGCAGCCACGCTAGAGAATCTTCTGCATCAGGCGCACGTCGAGCAGACGGCCGAACTTCTCCCCGACCTGTCTGAGCGTCCCTGCGGCCTCGAAGCCGGCAGCTCGATGGAGTCCAAGGCTCGCCTCGTTGTCCGTGCTGATCTGAGCGATGACCGCGTGCAGGCCGGCGTCCGCGCCGCGCTCCAGTATGGCGCCCATCAGTGTTGTCCCGACGCCGCGTGAGCGGGCCGCCTCGGCCACGTAGACGGAGACCTCGGCCGTCCGCTCGTAGGCTCGTCTGTCGCTCCAGCTGGTGAGCGCTGCCCAGCCCAATATCGCTCCGTCGAACTCAGCGACAACGACCGGGTGGCGCTTACCGTGACCGGCGTACCATTCACGCTGCTCGTCAGTGGTGCGAGGCCGGATGTCGAAGGTACCCGTGGTCTTCTCGACCGCATCGTTGTAGATGGCCGTCATCGCCTCCAGGTCGCGCGGCTCGGCGGATCTGACCTCGACCATTTGTCCTCAGCGCCTCCTGCATGAAAAGACCGACCCGCCCAAACGATATCAGAAGCACGGCGGTGACTCCAGTGTACATGATTGACTGACCCCGTGTCGAAGGGTAGAATCTGGATACATGAACATCGGAAGTCACAAGGCCATGGTGCTCCTCTCCGGCGGGCTCGACTCGTCGCTGGCCGCCTGCATCGTCCGTGACCTCGGCATCGAGCTCAGCGGCATCCACTTCACGAACGTCTTCAATGGCAACTATGACGGCGGCGCGATGCCCGAATCGATACGCTGCTGCGCCGACGAGATCGGCATCCCCGCCGAGGTTGAGGACGTAAGCGCCGAACTCCTCGAGCTTGTGGCGTCGCCGCCGCACGGTCACGGCGCACACCTGAACCCGTGCATCGATTGCCGCATCATGGCTCTCCGGCGAGCATGGCGCCATGCACAGAGAACAGGGGCGGAATTCCTGGTCACGGGCGAGGTCCTCGGCCAGCGGCCCATGAGCCAGCGCCGGGGGGCCCTCGACATCATCGATCGGGAAACGGGCATAGGCGATCGCATCTTGCGTCCGCTGTCGGCCAAACACCTCAAGCCAACCGAGCCGGAGAGGCTTGGCTGGGTGGACAGATCCAAGCTGCTTGAAATCAAGGGCCGGGGCCGGAAGACTCAGTTGGGCATGGCCGAGAAACTCGGGCTGAAGTCCTATGGCACCCCTGCAGGCGGATGTCTGTTGACAGAGGCGTTCTTCTCGGCGAAGGTCAAGGACTTGATGGAACACGGTGACTTGAACTGCGAGAACATCATGATCCTCCGCGCCGGCCGGAGCTACCGTGGCCCGGGCGGAGAGCTTATAATCGTTGGCCGGAACGAGGAGCAGAACGCGCGCCTCGCCGCGCTGGTACGCCCAGGTGACGAGGTGCTCTCCGCCCGCGAGTCGAGCCCGCTCACCGTGCTGCGTCCGGGCGGGTCGTCCGCAGGCAGGCAGGCGGCTGCCCGGATAACAGCTCGCCACTGCAAGGCGCGCGGCGGGCCCTCCGTCGAGATACTCTACGGCCCCGCTCTCGATGAGTGGGCGGGTTCCGTCGTCGTAGCGCCAGCGGGTGAGGACATGGTCGGCGCAATGCGCACGGGAAGGAGCTGAGGTGAGCGCCCCAGCCAGCGACAGCACGCCGGCCCGCAAGGCTCACATGTCCTTCACGAGTCACCTGATGGAGATGAGGGCGAGGATCGTCCTCTCCCTCATCATAATAGCGGTCGCGACCGCACTGTCGTGGATCTTCTTCGACCAGCTTAACGCGCTCCTGCTCGCGCCGCTGAAGAAGGCGGCCTCCGAGGTGGAGGGCGCTTCCGGGGCATATCCTCCCATCACGCTGGCAGTCCACGAAGCCTTCGTCTACGTGCTGAAGCTGGGGATAGTGATGGGTGTCGTCGCGGCATCCCCTATCATTATCTACGAGATGTGGGCCTTCGTTTCGCCTGGGCTGACCCGAAGCGAGCGCAGGGCCATGGTCCCCATATTCTGGCTGGGGCTGATCTTCTTCCTCACCGGTGCGACCGTCTGCTACCTGTGGGTGCTGCCGACCGCCATCGAGTATCTCATCCAGGTCAACCTGTGGGTGGGGTCGGACCTGAAAGCCAGGCTGCGGGACTACGCCAGCTTCGTAATCGGCCTCGAGGTCGCATTCGGCGTCGCTTTCGAGCTGCCTCTGGTCATGTCGGCCCTCGCTCGCGTCGGGGTCGTCTCTCCGGGCAAGATGCTGGCTCAGTGGCGCTACATGGCGGTGGGGGCCTTCGTTATCGGGGCTCTTCTCACGCCCCCCGACTACGTGACCTGCACCATGATGGCAGGATGCCTCATCGGGCTGTACGCACTGGGGCTCATCTTCGCTTATATGTCCTACCCGTCCGACCTCAAGGCCGGGGACTCAGAGGCCCCCGAAAACAAAAAGGATTGACTTGCCCCCTGCTCGCTGTAGAATCATTCGGGGGTGGGTTTCCGGCTACTCTCCGCAGGATGACCACGGAATGCTCAAGGGCGTCAGAACCAAAGAGGAACTCAAGGCCCTGGGCCTCAGCAACCGCATGATAGCCCGCGTGGGAGCCCTGCTGGCCAGAAAGGTGCAGATTACCTCCGCTGCGCTGGAGGTCGCTGCCTCTGAGGAGGCCGTTGCGAAAGCGCTGCTCTCTAAGGACATCCTCCAGGATGCCGGCGATCTGACGGAGAAACGCTTCGCCGAGATCCTCGCGGCGTCCGGCACTGACGATGAGGCGGCCCTCAGCCTCCAGGTAGAGGGTGAATGGCACACAATCGCTCTTGGGGACGAGATACTCGCGGTCGGTGCCTTCGACGACTCGGCCGCCGAGACCCAGGCGGAGGGTGACGGGACTGCTGACGGCGCGGGGGCCGAGCACGCTCAGCTCGACCGGCCCGTCAAGCCTGAGGGGGGGGTAGAGGAGCTTTTCTCTTCCGAAGAGATCAAACGGCTCGAGATGCTGGTCGCCACCAGCGCGGACGAGAAGATGAAGGTCGAGGCCATGCGCAAGCTCGCTTACTCCCCGCTCTCGGCCAAGGACAGGGGCAAGGTCTTCACACGCGCTCTCTCCGACCAGTCGGCCGAGGTGCGGGTCGCGGCGGCCGAGCTGCTGGTGGGGCTCGGATTGGAGCCCGACCTCGGCGAGGCCATACGCGAGCTCACCTCCGAGAACGAGCGGGAGAAGCTCTACGCGATCGGCAGGATTGGGAAGCTGCTGGAGACCGGCCAGGACCTCGACGTCGGGGCGGGGCTGGTCTCGTTGCTCAGCAGCCTGCGACAGGAGGAGTTCCCGAAGGTCCGGGGCGCGATGCTGAAGGTGCTGAGGGAGACGGCGCCCGTCATCGCGGCATCGCCCGAGCGAATCGCCGAGGTGGTGAGGATCGCGATGAGCCTGCTCGCGGCCGACATCGAGAACCTGGGCCGGCCGGTCAGGCTGCTCCTCCGTGCTCTGGGGCAGGCGGCCCCCGAGGCCGTTGAGGCCGAGCTCTGGGATGAGTACGGCAAGACCTCCGAGGACAAGATCACGGCCCTGCTGCTGGCCGAGGCCGCCTGTCTGCCGCACCGCTCAGATGAGCCGAAGCTTGCCCGCGCCCTCGCCAGCGAGATCGCCCGCCGCCGCGAGGAGGACTCCTTTGATTTCCATCAGCTGGGCGACCGTCTGCTCGCCATGGGCGACCTGGGGGTCAGTTCGCTGATAGAGGCATTCCCAAAGGGTGGGGCCGCGGTCAAGCGCTACATCTTGATACTGCTGAACGACCTCTGCCGCTACAGGGGGGTCTCGAAGGAGTCGTTGGAGGCATCGGCCGGCCTGCTCGTCAGGTGCCTCGAGACGGAGATGCAGGAGGTCCGCGTCTCTGCGCTCTTCAGCCAGATACCGTGGCAGCAGGAGCTCTCGGCCGGGACGCGCGCGAGGCTTGCCGAGGCCTTCCTCGACAACATCCATGTCCTCGCTTTCCCCCCCGACGTCGAGGACGCCGAGTACACGGTCGCCAAAATGGGCCTGCCCGCCACAGACGCTCTGGCGGCGCGCCTTGACGCGTCATACCCGGCTGCCGATCGGATCAGGGCTGCCCGAGTGCTGGGGGACCTGACGATCGTCGCGCGGGACGAAGAGGGCAGGGGTGGGCGCGACGTGGAGCGGATCGCCCGCGACATCCAGCGTTTCAGCTTCGGGGAGTTCCCGGACAAGGGGGCGCTCTTCGTCGCATTGGGGAAGCTGACGACGTCCCGATTCGTGGAGCGCGAACTCGTTCGCATCGTCGAGAGGATGCTCATTGAGAGGCAGAACGAGCCCGGCGTCGGCACGTCGAAGTACGAAGCGCTCGGCTGGCTGGCATCGTCGCAGTACGCTGACAAGAGACGGGTCCGCTCGATCATCACGATGTTCCAGGGCGTCCTTAACACGGAGCCGCCGGAGATCCCAACGGAGTTCACACCCACGGACGACGGAATACTCTTCGACGTCGGGTCCGAGGCCGACTACTACACCGAAGTCATCCCCGAGGCGATCAAGGGGCTGAGGAAGATCGCCCTGGGCGAAGCGACCAAGCGTGACCGCAGGGAGGACATAATCGGCTACCTCATCCACAAGTGGATGGCAATGGTCGCCGGTCAGGCGATGTGGGGTCCCGGCAACGCTGGCGAGATGGTCGAGGCGCTCCGGGAGATCGGCTGCGACGAGCGAACGACCGTCACCACGCGCGAGAAGATCATCAAGGCGCTCGGCAAGCGAGTCTCGCAGATACCCGTCCAGGCCGCGCTCGGCCGGATATTCGCGGCGGACGACGACTCGAGGCGCCTGGCGAAGCTGGCCTCGTCGGCGGCGCTGGCAATGCTGAAGCGCACCGACGAGTTCAAGGAGCTGGACAGTGACGACCGGCAGCACTATTGCACCGTGCTGACGCAGTTGGCGGGCAGGACAGCGCTCGACACATCGGACAAGAGGACACAGGGCCTCCGCATGCGGCTTGCCGATGAGGTATTCGAGGGCCTGCGGGACAGAGTGCCGGGCAGCTATGACCTGCTCGCCGCTCTGCGTGACAAGGAGCGGCTTCCCAAGGAGTTCCGCGAGGAGCTCGAGCGGAAGCTGAAGCCCTACGAGCAGATCGAAGTCTTCACGGAAGGCGGTTAGTTCGAAGCGATGCGTTTCAAACGGTTTATTGTGGCAACGTTGGCTCTGGTCGCGGGGATGCTCCTGGTTGCGGTAACCGTGCTGGCCCTGGCGCAGATGGATGTCACGGTCAAGGGCCGCGGCGTGGTGAAGACCGCGAAGTACACTCTCATCACCCCTGCCGTGGGAGGGCTTGTTCTCAGAAAGCTCAAAAAGTCAGGCGACACGGTGGTGAAGGGGGAGGTACTGGCCGAGCTTGACACCACCGACGTCGAGAACGCGATCAAGGCCGCCCTGGAGGAGATAAGCATGGCCGAGCAGGCCCTCGTCGGTCTCCGGGCTGACATCCGACGCGCCGGTGAGCGCGTCAGGGGGGCCGAGGCCCGCTTGAAAGAGGCGGAGTCGGCCGTGAGCAAGCTCAAGACCATCTCCATTGAGAAGCAGGTGGCCAATGCCGCAGAGACGGTCACGCAGCGGGAGATCAGGCTCGATCAGGCCAAGAAGGAGGTCATCGACGCCAGGGATCTCGCCGCGAAGGGCCTCGTCTCGAAGATGGACCTGGAGAAGGCCAGGGCCCAGGAGTTGATAGCGCAAAGCGAGCTAAAGATAGCCAGGAACAGGCTCGAGATGGTCAAGGACTCGCTCAAGCGCGACCTCGAGGCGGCGGAGGCGACAGTTCAGCGGTGGGCCTCGGAACTGCGGCTGGCCAAGTTGGAGCAAGACCGCGCAACCGAGGAGAAAAGGCTCGCAAGCCAGATAGAGAAGGCTCGCCTGAGGCACCAGGCGCTGAAGCTCAAACTGGCTGAGCACACGTACCGGGCCCCGATGACCGGCGAGCTCGTGGACTTCGACGTCTGGCCCGACCAGCGCGTTGGGTTGGCGTTTGCCGGCGGCGCGTCCGTCGGCAAGGTGATCGACACCACGCGTTTCAAGTTCGAGACGTACGTGCGTCAGATTGACGCCCCGTGGATCAGGCTGGGCAAGAAGGCCTACATCGAACTTGACGCCTACCCCTACCGGAAGTACGACTATTTCCTTGGCAAAGTCTCGAAGGTGGGAAGCGAGGCGAGCTATACTGGGGCGCAGGACGCGTCGGCGCAGGGAGTCGAAATCGAGATTGACATGGACGAACCGCGCTGGCCGATCAGGCCCAAGTACCAGGGCAACGTCGAGATCGTTGTCGGGAGGGCGAGCGTCATGGAGTGGCTGCTCGGGCTCTACGAGCCCGAGGCGGAGGAGCTCAAGACCAGTACCGATGGCGGCGGCTCCGAGCCCACGCCCCCCGGCCCCGGCGACTAGCGGTGCACTGCAAACGCTGCAAGGTGAAGATGCGAGAGACCTCGCGCTCCCATCACAAGAAGCGCAAGTGGATATGTCCGAAGTGCGGCCGCGCACGAATGCAGTCCACCGCTAGGCCCCGCGGGCGGCCCTCCGAGGCCTGAGTGCTCATCCGCCCCTGTAGTCCGAAAGCCTGGGTTTCTCTACCCCTGTGATGCCGAGGAGGATCGCGGTCGGCGTTGGGGCTCCCTTCTCGTAGGCGCGGGAACGGCAGCCCTTCATGCGAATCGAGCGTATTTCGATGTCGGCCCGCGGATTGCGCCACTCGTGGCCGCATACGACCAGCGGCCCGCCGCTGGCAAGCTTGCCGCGGACGAGATGATGAGGCGCGTGGTAGTGCGCGGCATCGAGCGAGGCGTCCCAGGCGTCTATCGTCTCCCTGTCGCGGCACTCAACAGTGTAAACCCGTCCGTCAGCGAAGTCGATCTCGTAGACGGCGACGAGGTCGGAGGACTCGCGCGGGAAGTGCGTCTGGTCGCCAGCGTGGATGAGCTTGCCGCCTTGCTCCGACGTCGCGTGCCAGAAAACAAGGCCCTCGAACCTGTCACGCACCCGTATCACGGCGTCCGTCGGATGCAGCGACTTCGAGTCGTCGGGCCGACGCACAGCAACGCAGGCCCTCTTGCCCGAGCCGAACCGGTACGGCAACCGTCCCGCGCGGCCCTCGGCGCCTGACAGCGCGCTCAGGTCCCATCCGGCGCCCTCGAGCCCGGAGTTGAAGGCGTCGGAGATGTCGAGCGCGCGCAGCCTTTCCCCGGCAGGGGATGACACGGACGGCAGGGCCTCGGCAACGAGACGCGACTTGATGCCCGGCAGGCGCGCCAGGACGTCGAGCTGGATCTCCTCCGGCTCAGGCCATTCCGACGACCAGAGAAGGTTCTGGCCATAGACCGCCGACGCGCAGTGCATTTTGCCGAGCTCGAACTCCTCTGCGGCCGACCAGCTCGATACCCCGGCGCCCAGTATCCAGGGCTTCGCCGAGCGTTCCTTCCACATCGGGTGGAACTTCCGACCGTGGAAGTTCCCGTAGACAACCTTGAACCCGGCCTCGTGGAGCTGCTCGTCCGTCTCGACGCCCATTGACCACGACCAGTTGGTGATGGTGATAGGCCGTGAGCGCGTGGCCTTCGACACCTTCTCGCGAGCACCCTCCGTCGACGGAAAGTCGTACCAGACGGCTCCTTCCTCCTTGGGCGGCTCGAACCAGCGGGCCGTCTCGTTGTGTTTGCTGACGAAGTGATCCCCCCACATCCAGAGGTCGCAGCGCTTGGACTTCAGGTGCTTCCACAGCTTGATGACGTCCTCGGCGAAGAGGTCTCCGCCGTGCCGCTTGCGGCACTTCGGGCAGAGCGGCCCCGTGCGCCACTCGTCGTGACCGATGTGGACGGCCTTGCAGCCGATGACGTCGATGTACTCGTTGATGATGTCGAAGATCAGCTTGTAGCTCTCGGGGTTCGAGGGGCAGTAGGCCTCGGGGAAGAGAGCGTCCGGCAGCTCGGCCACGTCGCGCCTGGGGCACGCGATCTGGTAAACGTGCGAGAGCGACTGCACCTCAGGTATGACGTTGACATTCATCTTGCGCGCGAGCTCGCAGATGGCGGCGAGCTCGTCGGCCTCGATATACTCGCCGTATCCAGTGCCCCGGTGCGTGGTGTCCTGGAAACGCCCCTTGGGGCCGAGCGGGCAGGACTCGCCATATTGCCACACCACCTCGCCGTGCGAGTAGAGCTCCTCGACCGTGCGAGCCCAGCCGGCGGAGATCTCCGGATGCGACTCCATCCGCATGCCGCCGCCGACCTCCAGGATCATCGTGTTGACCTTGTAGCGCAGCAGGAAGCGCTCCATGTAGCGCCTGAAGTATGGCAGTTGCTCCTTGCCGGGGATGAAGACATGTACTGCCCGCACCGGCTTGTACGGCCAGTCGCGCACCCTCGCGCCCTCGAACCAGAAACGCAGGTCCTCCGAGCGCAGAAGCTCGGCCAGCGTGCTGGCGCCATAGAGCGCTCCGGCGTGGTTGGAGCCGATGACGGTGATCTTCCTGGGCGAGACTTCGAGCGCATAGCCCTCGGGCCCGGGGTTCGTCTTCGACACCTTAAGCCGCTTCGACGCCTTGCCGGCCCAGCCCTTGGTCGAGCACCGCGAGATGAGAATGCAGTTGCGGCCACGCGGCGGGTCGCCCTTCACGACTGGCACGCCGATGCGCGTCGCGTCGGCAATGGTGTGCGCGACGCGCTGCGCGAGATAGAGGTCGTCCGCGCGACCGGACGCCGCCACAACAACAGTCTTGCCGTCGATCGAGAACCGCTCGCCGGTCAGCTCGATCTTCTGCGGGATCGGGAAGACGGGGTGTTTGAGACCATCGGCGCTCATATTGTCCTCCGGGAGTGCCCTCGGTAGTGGGCCGGCCGCCGCTCGCCCTGGGCGTCACGCGCCCTCGATAGCGCAACCCCGGAGGGGTTCGCCTCGTGTAGCGATGCGAACGGACTGGCCGGCCCGGGCGAGATTCTCCCCCGGCGACCTGCTGGTGTCAAGTGAACGCTGCGGAGCGGGTACAGCGGCAGGCCACGTCAGGGCGAGGCCGGCTGCCCCAGGAACTCGTCGGAGAGCCCGGCCGTCAACCCCGCCTTGCGGGCCGCCGGGCCCTGTGATACATTTGACAGCAGAGGCCCGCGAACGTAGCCTGGAGGCTGACCATGGAAACGCTCCCGACGATAGACCTCTGCGGTCACGAGGTCACCCGCCTCATCTGCGGCGGCAACCCCTTCAGCGGCGTATCGCACCAGACGGGCGAGCTCAGCCGCGAGATGACCGAGTACTACACCACCGCGAACCTGCTGGCCGCGCTGGACGAGTGCGTCAAGAACGGCATCAACACGATCCAGAACCGCGGGGACCGCCACATCTCGCGCATGTACCTCGAGCATCGCCTGGCGGGCGGCCCGCTCCAGTGGATAGCCCAGACGGCCTCGGAGATGGCGAACCTGCGCGCGAACATCGACCGCATACTCTCCTTCAAAGCGATGGCGATCTACCATCACGGGACGCACGTCGACAACATGTGGCACGAGGGCCGCATCGACGAGATCGCCGACATCATCAAGTACATCAAGGACCAGGGCGTGCCCGCCGGCATGTGCTCGCACATCCCCGAGGTGATCGAGTACGCCGAGGAGAAGGGCTTCGAGACGGACTTCTACATGTGCTGCTTCTACAACCTATCGCGCAAACAGCGGGACTACGTCGTCACCTCGTCGAAGTCGGGCGAGGAGAAGTACCTACCCGAGGACCCTCCGGCCATGGCGAAGGTGATCCGGCAGGTGCCGAAGCCGTGCCTTGCCTTCAAGATACTGGGGGCCGGGCGGAACTGCGCGACGCCCCAGGATGTGAAGCGCGCGTTCCAGTTCGCCTTCGAGAACATCAAGCCCACCGACGCGGTCGTCGTGGGGCACTTTCAGAAGCGCAGGAACGAGATAGCCGAGAACGCCGCGATCGTGCGCGAACTGCTCGGCTCGTGAGGAGGCACTTCCCATGCCCAGGGGAAAGACCTGGCCGTCAGAGTACCGCACCTTCAAGGACCACCTGTCCGGCGCGGAGATCACCCAGCTCACCAACTACAAGGGCCACACGCACCACCTCTACTTCACGAACCCGGGCTGGTACGACGGCGGCAGGCGGATGCTCATCGCCTCCGACAGAGACAACCGGAGCAATCTGTGCTCACTCGAGCTCGCCACGGGCGAGATCACGCAGCTCACCGTCCTCGAG
>Ga0272441_10008953_pt1 | contig 15636 bp, 8 predicted proteins | sample SSMProp6N_FD_193582 | JGI IMG/M metagenome (GOLD analysis project Ga0272441, IMG submission 193582) | Marine sediment archaeal communities from Little Sippewissett salt marsh, Falmouth, MA, United States - SSM-Prop-6N | ecosystem: Environmental > Aquatic > Marine > Wetlands > Sediment ... | reverse complement strand
GAAAGGGTTTAAATTGTTTTTTTTCTGTGGTATGATACTCTCGAATTAATATTTAACGGGAGAATGGTATGACGGCGGATGTGGAAGTAAAAGCGTTTCAGGCCCGACTGGCGGCCCTGGAGAGTGAGATCGCCCGATTAAATGAATCGGCGAATGATGCCCGCGATTATTTTCGGATATTTCTGGAAAAGACTATATCGGTGCTTGGGGTCGGAGGGGGTGTTTGGCGGATTGGTGCATACCACGAATTGCAATGCGTCTGCCACATCAACCTGGGGGCCTCGGAGTTGGAGGAATCCGGGCGGCAGCGTCCATTACTCGATGCCGCCCTGGCCAAGGTGATCGAGACCGGAGGTTCGGTGGTGCTGTCCGCCCGCGACAGCGCCAATCTGTTTGACGGAGGCGTGACGGAAGAAATTGGGGTCAATGAGTCGCCGCATACCCTGTTATTCACCCCCATTTTGGCGGCGGACAAGTTGCATTCGATATTATTGATTATTTCGCCGCCGGATATCGATCCCCGGGCCGTGCGCGGATTCCTGGGATTTTTGCTGGGTATATGCGGATTGGCGAACCGGTTTTTAGAAAGAAACCAGATCGATCACCTTCAGGAGCAGTTGGCGCGTGCCGATCGTCTGCGGCAGTTTGTCAGCGCGCTGCACGGTGATCTGGATCCCAAACGGACTTGTTACACCCTGGCCAACTACGGTCAGGAATTACTGGGGGTTTACCGCTGCATGGCGGGCACGTTTAGCAGTTCCGGCAGGTTTCGCATGGAAGCGGTTTCCGGTTTGGAATCGGTGGCCGTCAAGAGCAGTTTGATTAAGAGTATATCCACGGTAGCCCGACATGTCTGTCGTAACGATAAAGCCCTGTTGGTGGACAATCCCGATGCGGTTCGATCGGGCGACGACTACAGCGACGAAGATGAATTGTTGACGGCGGCGCGTTTGTATATGCTGCAGGCGCGTTCGGTGATTATGGGTGTGTTTCCCCTCAAATCGGAATCAAACGTTGTCGGCGCTTTGATCGTGGAAAAAGCCATTGACGATCCTATTGATCAATCCCAGCGACAACAAATCGAGTTCTTGATTTCCGAAGCCTCCAGTGCGGTGCAAAACAGTCTGTCTCATCGTCAGATTCCGTTTTCGCCTCTGGTACGGGCCGCAGCACGCGTTCGGGACCAGGTGTATCGTACGACGTGGTCCCGACGGATAGTGGCGACAGCCGTTATCGCTCTGATTGTACTGCTGCCATTTTTAATTCGGATGCAGGTAAAAGTATATGGCTCGGCGGAGTTGGCGCCGGTTGCCTCCCGTATCGCTTATGCCTCTGAAGACGGCATTATTGACGAAGTGACCATTCCGGAAAATCGCCTGGTGGAGGCGGGTGCGGTTCTGGCGACGCTGGACACCAAAATAATCGACAGTCAGATCGAACGGGTGACCAATGAACTGAGCGAACTGGAAATTGTCATAAATCAGGAAATCAGCGCCAATCCGAGCGGCGCCACGGTCCGGATGTATCGCAGCCAGGAAAAAGCCAAACAAGCGGAACTGGATCAATACCATGAGCAGAGAAAGCGGTATCAGATTGCGGCGCCGGTGTCCGGCAGAATCATCACCCCGGAAAGCACCCTGGAACAATTACTGTCCCTGCCGGTGTCCCGGGGAGATTTGATCCTGGAAATAGTGCCGGAAAAAACAGACTGGATATTAAAAGTTCACGTCGCCGAAGACGAAGCGGGAGAATTGCTTAAAGCTTACGACGAGCTGCCCGATTATGACATGCTGCCCGAGGAGCAAAAGTTAAAAGCGAAGTTTATCTTAAATGCTTTCCCCAGTCACACCTTCGAGTCGAAAGTTCTTTCGGTGGCCCGCAAGGCATATGTGCTGACGTCCGGTCCGGAAAAATATCGTAATGTGATCGAGGTTCGCTTGGCCCCCCCCGAGGATTTAGCCGAAAACATCGATCCCCGTCAGGGTTTGGAGGGTAAGGCGGCGATTGCCTGCGACCGCCGCAGTCTGTTTTACGCCGTGACCCACGAATTTACCAACTTCATTCGCATTCATTTGTTTTAGAGAGGACTAATCATGATTATCAGATATGCTGTTCTATTACTGGCGTTGTTTGCCGTGGTGATCTTCTGTTGCCCGTCTTTGTCTTCGGCGCCGGCCCAGATTCCGCCGCAACGCCGATACGACCAACAGATCTTTCCCCAAAAGACTGTCTTACTCAGCGCCGAAGCCGGCGGTCTGGTCACGAGTTTGCCTTTTAATCCCCAGGATTTTGTCAAAAAAGATGATTTGCTGGTACAGTTGGATTCCGATTTGGTGGATATTGAAATCGAGCGTTATCAGGCGCAAATTGATATGGACACCGGTATTCAAAAGGCCGAAATCCTGCTAAAATTCCGCCGCGAGAGCCTGACGATAGCCGAAAAACTCTACTCTATCGTACTGGAGAGAACCGACGATCCCAATAATGATATTCGCGTTGGATCCTGGAAGGAATTGCAGGAAGCACAACAGTTGTTTGAGGACGCCGAACTGGAGGACACCCGGGCGCGTCTGGCGTTGAAAGATTTGCACCTTAGTCTTAGGCGGTTCCAGAAAAATAAAGAGCAATTAGACATTCGCGCCCCCTGGGACGGCGTCATTGTGAAGTTCAGCAGTTTGCCGGATATACAAAGCGTGGTTCAATCCCGGCAGGTTGAGGCCGGGGAAATGGTCCAGGCGGGTCAGCCGGTTATTGCCCTGATGAAAGTTGATACGCTAAAGACGGTTATTCAATTACCGGTGGCGCAATTACCCCGAGTCAGTCTGAATCAAAGCGCCCGAGTGACGGTCCAGGGTTTTGACAACGAACCGATGGAAGGCCGGGTGTCTTATATCAATCCCAAGGTGACCGCCGGCGCCACCGTCAATGTCGAAGTGGCGTTCGCCAATCCCCCGGTGTTTAACGATCAGGCGCCTCCGGGTGTCTATCGCTATCGCTTTCGTCCCGGCATGAGTGCGGCGGTGGAGTTGATATTTGGAAATTAGAGGTTAGTTCTTGTTGCGGACAGTCTGTCACCCCCGCGAAAGCGGGGGTCCATTGCCACGAAATCGGCTTTTCCGCTCTAGAGAATGGATTCCCGCTTTCGCGGGAATGACAAAGACAGGTTTCCGCAACAGGAACTAGTTAGTAGTTAGTACTTATGTGAACGATAACGGAAATTTAAGGTGGATTTTTTGTTTTGAATCCTCATCCTCATAACAGCATATCGCCCCCTGATTTGCGGGAGTTGCCGCGGACCCGTTTGGATCTGACGGCCACCGAGCAGATTTATGACGGGCAGCCTTACTGGGTCGTAAAAGACCCGATGTCTTTGCGCTATTTCCGTTTTAACCGGGAAGAATATTTTATCATCGAACAACTCGGCAAGGGTATGACGCTGTCGGAACTGAAAGAAGCTCATTATCAGGAATTTCGCGGGACGCCTCTCACGACCGAAGAAGTCGCTCAATTCATCAGCGCCCTGACCGATCGCAACCTGCTGTATATGCGTCAGCCGGACCGGGACGATATTCTTTACCGCCGCTCCCGCCGCCGCTGGCGCCTGAAATTAAAGGCTCAATTCAGCAATTTTATGTTCTTTAAGGTTCCGTTGTACGATCCGGACGAATTGTTCAATCGCGTCATACCCTATATTCGTTTTTTCTGGAGCCGAACGTTTTTACTGCTTTACCTGGCGCTGATAATATGTGCCTCCGTATTGATTGTGAGGCGCTGGAACGATTTTACCTCCATGTTTCTGGGCAGTTTCTTTACCCTGCGCAATATCCCCTTGCTTTTCATTTCGATTTGGTTTATCAAGGGTCTGCACGAATTCGGACACGGATTGACCTGTAAAAACTACGGGGGCGAAGTCCATGAAATGGGCTGGCTCTTTTTGGTCTTCGCGCCTTTTTTCTACTGCAACGTCACCGACTCCTGGACCTTCACCGGTAAAGCGCAACGAATGCTGGTTACGGCCGGAGGCATCCTGACGGAAATTCTCTTTGCGGCGCTGGCGACGGTCGTCTGGTATTTCACCGCAGCGCCCGGTTTGGTTCACGCCATATCCTTTAATATCATCATTGCCTGCTCGATCTCGACGGTGCTGTTCAACGCCAATCCGCTGCTCAAATACGACGGGTATTATATGCTGATGGACCTGATCGAAATCCCCAATTTGCGGATGCGCTCCTCGAAGTTTATGACCAATCTTTTTGTCAAATATATCCTCGGCGGACAATCGGAGGAAATGCCCGAAGAGCACCGCTTTAGTTTTATCTTTCCTTTGTATTCGACGGCGGCATACTTTTATCGCTGGTTTATTGTGATTGTGATACTTTATTTTGTCTATCAGATGCTGGAGCAGTTGCGCCTGGAATGGCTCGGACGGTTCCTGGTGGTGTTTTCGGCTCTGACCATGCTGATTTTTCCTCTCGCCAAAGGCGGTTCTATGATTATAACAAAACGACACGTCCTCGGAATCTCCCGCGTTCGATTATTGTGCTGGATGGTCTTGATGATCGTCGTCGCCGGCGTTGTTTTATTTTGCCCGCTGCAGCAACATGTCACCCTGCCGTTTATTCTGGAACCGCAACAGGTGCATTGGATACGCAGCGAGGCGCCGGGTCTGCTTAGCTGGGCGTCTTATGTCGAAGAAGGCGCCTGGCTCGAAGCGCAGTCCGAACAGAAGACGGTGGCGCACCTGGAAAATAAGGAAATCAAAAAAGAAAGGGATAAAATCCAGGCTAATTTGGAGCAGATTCAACTCCAGATCGCCCTGCATCAAATGAATCCCGCCGGCTCGCAGCAAGTCGATCAACTGGAGCAAAGACGGGAAACCCTGCTTTACGAACTGAATAGAATTAACGAACAAATCGCCGATTTGGAAGTCGTGGTCCCGTTTTCCGGCGAACTGCTGCTCCCCGACGAACAAATCAGACTGCTCCGGGATAAATTTGTCGAACGCGGTGAAGCCTTGATGTTGTTGGCCGACACCCGACACTATCAAGCCAAGGTGTGGGTGCCGGAAAAAACCTGGGCCCGGATATTCCAACAGCCCGATCAGGTAAATCAGGCGGCCCAAATGATGCTCTACGCCTTTAGTAAAGAAAAATTTACCGGTCACGTTATCGGTTCCAGTTCCCAACGCGAAGGCAGCATGGGTTTTTTAGGGGAAAAAATGGCGCTCAGCAACAAAGTCGGCGGTGAGGTCCTGACCGAGTACGATCCGGTAACCGAACAGGAAAGACCGTTGGAAGCCGTTTATGAGGTGACCATCGCCCTGGACGAACCCGCCTTGTCTATTCCGCTGAGACCTTATATGTCGGGGCGTGTGCGGATCGACTGCGGCAAAAGCACGATGTACCGCTGGTGCCGCGATTCCATCTTACGCTTTATTTCTCCCGAAATCCGTCTCTGATATCCCTGGTTTACCGCCGGCTCAAGTAACCCAAATCCACGCACGCCTGCCAGATACGTCGCCCGATCGGCGCCGCGATGCTGCCGCCGCCGCCGGCGTCTTCCACCACTAACGCCAGCGCCAAATTCGAACCGGTGACATCCTGGGCGAAACCGGCGAACACCGAAAAATCGGTGGAGCCCGTTTTGCCATACAGTTGTATCTGATCCCGCCCGTGGGGCCAGGTTTGAAACGCATGGAATGCCGTACCGCCCGGTTCGTTGATCACCGCCCCCATGCCCGCCTTAACCGTCTCGACATGAATCGGATCGACGATACGATGTCGCGCCGAATCGACCTGGGGTGACAAAATCAAAAACGGCCGAACCAAAACTCCGTCGCGCGCGATCGTGGCCATGCTGTTGGACATTTGCAAAACCGTACCTTCCAAAGGACGCAATCCGACACTGACATAACCTAAATCACGCATGTCGGTCGAGTTTCGCTGGAGATACCCCCGCGCCTCAAAAAACGCCCGGTTCGCCCGCCCCTCGGTGATTCCTTCCGGCCAAATCAGCAAACGCTCGCCAAAACCCGCTTGATCCAGCCAGGCGTAAACCGTCTCGGCGCCCAGACGCCGACTTACTTCCATAAAATATTCGTTGCAGCTTACCTTAATCGCTTCTTTGGCGTCCACCAGTCCATGTCCGTAGCGATAACAAATAGATCGCTTCGTTAGCGAGGCGCTCCCCGAAACACAGTCGATCTGACTGTCCGGTTCAACCACGTGATTAGCTAAAGCCGACATAAGAATCGTTGGTTTAATGGTCGATCCCGGCATGTAAATCTCGCGCAACGCCCGATTGGACTTGCGTTTTTGCGGATCGTTCTCCGAATTGAGCAAGGCGTATTGATCAAAATTGTAATAGGTGGTCAGGTCGAAAGTAGGGACCGAAACCAGCGCTCGTATCGCGCCGGTCGGCACGTCAATGATTACCGCGGCGCCCTGATACCGTATCCCTTGATCGTTTTCCCCTGCAAAAATGTGCTCGATCATGCGATGAAGCTCAATATCGACGGTCAATTTAACATCGCGCCCTAATAAACTTTGATACTCATTTTCAATCTTATTTTCTTTAACATTGAGAAACTGTAAACCGCGGCGCCCGCGCAGTTGCTCCTCGAATAAATACTCCACACCCCATTCCCCGCGCCGATCGCCGGTTTGATAGGCCCTGAGCCGGTCCTCGCTGACATCGGCCGGACTGTCGATGGACGCGGTTGCGTCCGCCTCCGTCGGCATCAATTGACCGATGAGGTGACATCCCGTCTGGCGGTATGGGTAAATTCGCTTTTTGCCCGTGCGGATACTCACCGGCCTCTGTTCCCAACCCGCCTGCGCGGTCGAGCCGACGATGTGCTCTTCCACCAAAAATGCCGCATCTTCAGATATCGTCATTACCCAGTGCGACATATTCATCTCGGCGACGTCCGCCTTCTCATCAAACACCTGCGCCAACGCCAGGTTCTCATCCGACACCTGCTCCAGCAAATCCTGCCAGATCGCCGTACTGTTGGGCATCGGTTTATGTATTAGCTCGTCGTTTTCGTCGTAATAACGCCGACGCGCCTGACTGGTCCGCAAATTAAACACCATATCGTTAATTTTTTTTATCGGACCTTCCAAATGCCCTGTCTCAACCTCGCAAATTTGACCTATATCACGCAAAAGCTCATCCGCCATTTGCTTCCGCCGGATTAAATCGTCTTCTGAGGGAAGCTGACTGTCTGTCCCCTGACGCCGTCGATAACGATGATAGGACCAAAACCGCTCGTCATACAAACAGGTCAATTTATAATGCAAACACAATTCAAAACTGCCTTCATCCACCGCCAACACCCGACCCCGGCAGTCCAATATACTGCCCCGAACCGTATCAATCCACAGCTTAACCGGCGGGGATTCCTTGGTGGTCTCGGCGAGATATTGGTCCCCCTTGATGATCTGTAAATAACCCAGTCGCGTAATCAGCAATCCGACCGCCGCCACCCAGAAAAAGATAAAAATTTTCAAGCGACGCTCAAACATGCCATCAGCCGAATACCGGCCCCCAAGGTAAAATCGGGGGATAATAGGCGTAACCGTCCAAATATTATAGTCATGTTATTTGCATAACAGTGTACTAGTTGCTGCCGGAAGGTTGGGTTTGATTCAACGTGGGCATCTTGTCCCGCGCCCAACGCTTGAACTCGAGATATTGCGGCGGATAGGTCTTCAAGTCACCAGGCCAGGCGAACAACAATTTAGTCTCTTCCATAATTGCAGGAATATATATCTCATCAAAATTCGATAAATCGACAATATTCACCGCGGAATTAAATATGCCCAACGGGTAACGCACGTAACCGGTTTTACCCTCCTCCAAATCGTAACTGATCATCCGAAAATTGCCCATGAGATATCTGATCTTGCGGTCCACGTCACTGGCCCCGGGATTCTTCTTGTCGCCGCCGGGTATGATTTCTACGGTTACTTCGATGAGCACCTCGTCGGCATTGATAGAGATATTGCGACTTTGCTGTGCGTCAACCACTGTGCTTTCAATCAACCTGGCGCTCTTTACCCGCAAAGCAGTGGGCGCCGCCTCGACCCGACTGCCGGATTCCTTGCTGAGCAGCAATCGGTTCATATAAAGCTCCTGCAATAAATCCGGATGAAAACGCCCCAAAGGCGCCGATCCGGCAAAAGTACTGCCGCTGGCTTGTTTGACCAGCGTAAACACCAAACTGTCCCCATAAGGAAATAAACGTTTTTCCGAACCCAATTTGGCGTTGAAATCCGACAAATTCTGATCTACGTTTGACGGCGCTATATTAGGATATTTATCGTAACCCAGAATTTTCGCCGGCAGCGGCAGCATTTGAAATCCTATCGCGATCATACCGGTCATAATTAAACTGCTGAGTAAACTCATTCCCGCTGATCCGATCCGATCGATCAGCATCGTGAATTTCATGTTCCCTTTGATAAATTGATCCGAAAGCAGGCGCAAGATCAAAAGGGTGATGATAAACAATCCTAACAGCGTCGCCGTCTCGGTGGGATACCCGGCCAAACCATATTTCAGCAACAGTTCATGCAAAACTCCATAATAATTAAAAGCAATCATCGCCGCCACCAGCGTCCATACCGCCATGATTGTGGTGCTGAACAATCCCTGCTTAAACACCTGATAAAAAGTCAAAACACCCACCATGACACATAATATTAACGAAGCTATCATTTCATCAATCTCCAGTTCCTTATGGTTGTAAAAGCCGGAACCAATCGATTCGCTAAAGTATTTAAACCGTATCGAATAGCCCTGTCTTCGGCATTCATCCACTCATCCACTCATCCACTCATTTCTACTTGGCCTTGGGCGACTTTTTCGCCGGGGTTTCCGATGTCACCCGCAAAACCTCTTGAATGCTGGTCACCCCCTCGATCACCTTGCGTATCGCATTCTCTTGCAAATAAAGCATCTTTTCTTTACGACTCTGTGCCTTGATCGCGTTGATCGGCGCCTTATCTTTGATTAGTTGGCGAACCGCATCCGATATCATCAACAATTCAAACACCGCCGTGCGACCTACGTATCCGGTCCCCTGGCAGTTCGTACAAAGGAGCGGACGACCACGCTTGTCATATTCTATTTCCCCGGCACGATAAAATTGCTTGATCTTATCCGCCGGCAAATTCAGCTTCTTCAATAAACCAGGATCCGGAACGTATGCCTCACGGCACTCCTTACACAGCTTACGCACCAGTTTCTGATGAATAATCGCCCGCAGCGTTTGGGCCGCCGCCTCTTGATCGTTCACAATCTTGAGCCATAATTGCAGACCATGAAAAGTAGATGGTTCCGCCAGACCAAAATACAACTTCTTGCCTTCCAGTGCGGCTTGGGTCCCATATTGCGCCATCTTGGGATCGTCCAGAAAACCCACCATAATAATATCCGGATCGCCCCGGATAACACTTTGCAATTGCCGGGCGGTGCCTTTGGCGTCTGCCGAAACGTCCACCACGTGTTGACTTATATTATCCAAATCCATTATTATTTTCTTCTCCAGCGTATGAACATGCTTCATAAAAGGATCATGACGCCGCGTCAGACTGTACAGCGTGGTCGTTACCCCGGATCCCTTGGGTCCGGTGACCAAAACCACACCCGCCGGCTCCGCCACTATCTCCTTGAACCGCTCAATCTGATCCGAAGTTAAACCCAAATCATCCAGCTTTAAAGACTGCACCTTTTCCACCCTCTCCAAAACCATATGTTCCCCCCGGGTGCTGCCCGCCGTCTTTATCCTCCATTCAGCCTTGTCTTGCTCACGCAACGCACTAAATTTCCCCTCTTGAGGACGACGCTTCTCGGCGCTGTCCAAACCGCCCACCTCTTTCAAATAACCAATTAAATTGTCACCTTCCATCTTGCTGCGCTCCCCGGCGTTACTAACCACCCCGTCGATCACATAGCGAATGTGATATTGCTCTCCTGTCGGTGTCACTTCCATCGTGCTCACCCGCCGCGTCCAAATATCATTGATCAAACCAACCGACACCACGTAACCGGGATATTCCGGATCCTGACGCGACGGAACCGGTAACTCATTTTTATACGCCGAGATAAATGTCAATTGCTTGACACTCTTCTTTTTAGTGCTGCCCTTGCCCTTGCTTTCAAGCATATAACGGATATGATCCGGCGTTAGTATCTTAAGCTCATCCGGCATACGCGCATTACGATGCATCACATAGATAATGCTGACCGCTAACCAGGTCACCGCAAATATTAAAATGCTGATTAAAAACGGCAGCGGCGCCATAAATATCAGCGCTGTCGCACCCACGCCGCTCCACAAATATACATTATTCCAAAATCCGCGGTTACTCGCCACCTTTTCCACGTCTTTGTCCACCCATTGACCCACCCAGGCCCACCCGCCAAAAAAAACCGCAAAAAGAATAACCTTCCAAATCGCAAAATAAACCCCCACCCCTGTCGTTTGTCCTAAAACTTCAATGATCATGTACCGCTCCAATAACTTCCTGTTACGTCTCTGCTATATCTGTCTTTTATCCGATTAATCCGCCGCCGCCCGAACGAATCCCTTTTAACGCCATCTTCAACTCCTCCGGACTCGGGGCATAGGCATATCCTGTTTTCAAATCAATCAATTCGTTTTCAATCAACAAACGCAGCGACTCCGAATAGTCAACCATCCCCTCCGAATACGACGACTTGATGACCGTGGGTATTTCCACCTCTCGTTCTTCGGCGATCAATTTGCGCGTCATGGTGTTGTTGATCATTATCTCCACCGCCGGCACCCGCGCCGGCTCGGAGCATATCGTCGGCAGCAGTCTCTGCGATATCGTCGCTTTCAAATTGCCCACCAACGCCTGACGCACCAGATATCGCTCCGCCGGCGGCGTCAAATCCAATAACCGCGCCACCGTTTGATACGCATCCGTGCTGTGCAGCGTCGCAAACACCAGGTGACCCGTCTCCGACGCCCGTAAACCCGCCGTCAACGTATCGTAATCCCTGATCTCACCAATAAACACCACATCCGGATCCTCACGCATCAGCGACCGCAAGGCATCTTCATACGTCGTGACGTCCACGCCAATCTCACGCTGACTTATCAGGGCCTTGTCATCCTGAAAAATAAATTCAATCGGATCTTCCACCGTGATGATATGACATGAACGCTTGTGATTGATATAATCCAGCATCGAGGCGATCGTCGTACTTTTGCCGCACCCCGTGATCCCCGTCACCAGCACCAAACCCTGGTTTGCTTCGGCGATCTTATGAATCGTTTCCGGCAAATTCAAACTCTCAAATTCCGGGATCGTACTGGTCACCCGGCGACCCGCCAGGGCAATATGACCCCGACTCCGATACACATTGATCCGAAAGCGATCTGTCCCCCCCATGTCATAGGCAAAATCCAACGCCCCGTTTTCCAGGAAAAACTCCTTCTGTTCCGGCGCCAATATCTCAAATATCAGTTTTTCCAGTTCCTCTTCGGGCAGCACTTTGCCGGTGGTCTGCTTCAAAAAACCGTCCATCCGCACCCGGGGCGGTTGACCGCCTTTCAAATGGATGTCAGACGCCAACATCTTAATCGCCGCCCGAAAATACTTATCAATCTTCGCCGGCTGATCGAGCACTAATTTTTTGCCCAAAGGCTGCTTACTCACTTGTTTACCTTCAAATAATCAAAATCACCGCCATACCTGTTGTTATCATGCCACACGATCTTGCCGATCCCGGCGCACCGTGACGCCTTTCTCAGCTAAATATTGCTTTACCTGATCGACCGTATATTCACCAAAATGAAATATACTCGCCGCCAACGCCGCATCCGCCTTGCCGGCGGTCAAAACCTTCTCTATATCTTCCAGCGTCCCGGCCCCACCGCTGGCCACCACCGGAATAGCCACCTCGGCGCTCACCGCCGCGGTCATCTCCAAATCATATCCCGCTTTGGTGCCGTCGGCGTTCATCACATTCAACACAATCTCGCCCGCCCCGTCAGATTCGCCTTTACGCACCCAATCCATCACCTCGATCCCCGTCCCCGTCCGACCGCCGTTGATATACACTTCCCAAAACCCTCTATTATCCCTTAAAACCCGGTTCGCATCAATAGCCAATACGATACATTGACTGCCAAATCGAAGCGCCGATTGCTTGATCAACTCTTGATCCAATACCGCCGCCGTATTAATGCTTACTTTGTCCGCCCCGCTGTTCAGCATCAAACGGATGTCTTCTGTCGTGCGGATGCCCCCGCCGACCGTTAACGGCATAAATACCCGCTCAGACGCCTCACGCAATATATCCAGGGTCAAATCACGCTCTTCGTGACTGGCCGTTATATCATAAAATACCAACTCGTCCGCTCCCTGTTGCTCATAACGCAGCGCACATTCCGCTACCGAACCGGCGTCACGGTGCTCAAAAAATTGAACTCCCTTAACAACTCGGCCCTTATCAACGTCCAAACAAGGAATGATTCTCTTGGCAAGCATCGTTAAGTAACTATTAATAAATAGTTTACCACATTATACCCCTCCGGCTCGGACTTAGGCGACCCAGCCGTTCGGGCATCTCATCTCCCTTAGGTACTAAACCTTACATTCTATACAATTAGTCAAAATTTACAACCTATTTCTCTCAGCTATTAAATTCAAGAAGCATTACAGGCTGTTTGTTATGTATAAGTATTTATACTACAGTTGTTTATAAAAATTTCACCAAATTTCCGCCAAATGTCCTAAAATCGAGAGAAAAATCGTTTGGGCGGACGGGCAAATTGGGGCGACAGGGGGGCAATTTGACCGCCTGGGGCCCCGAACGATTTTTCTCATCGCTAACACATTGTTGTTTATTATGTTATGATCGTTGCGCTGCAAGTTAAAATGCGCCATAGTTACAGTGTATAGTGATCTATTTTTACGCCCGGATTTGTGCGAGAAACCAAATAAGAAAAAGTAAATGGAAAGTAATCGTGCTTTCCCTTGACACACCGACTATAAACTCCTATTATATCCCACCTTAGACTACGCCGGGACGGACCCGACCAGACAATTGTGATACAACCAAAAAAAAACCAAGATAAACCAGGAGATTTTGATGACCAAAAAAATGGTATATTTCTTCGGCAACGGCAAAGCCGATGGTGCTGCAAAAATGAGACCCGCTCTCGGCGGTAAAGGCGCCAATCTCGCCGAAATGACCAATCTCGGTATTCCGGTGCCACCCGGTTTCACCATAACTACCGATTCTTGCGACGCCTACTACCAAGCGGGCGGAAAATGGCCCGAAGATCTGGCAAAACAGGTCAATGCCAATGTCGCCAAACTCGAAAAAACCATGAACGCCAAATTCGGCGATCCAAATAATCCCCTCATGGTCTCGGTCCGCAGTGGCGCCGCTGTCTCCATGCCCGGCATGATGGATACCGTCCTCAACCTCGGACTAAACGACCAGGTCGTCGAAGGCATCATCGAAAAAACCGGAAATCCCCGCTTTGTTTACGACTCCTACCGCCGCTTCATCGATATGTTCGGCGACGTCGTCATGGGCTGCCCGCACGAAAAATTCGAACAAGCCATCCATTCCCTAAAATTAAAGGTCGGTGCCGTGCTCGATACCGATATGAACGCCGACGACCTAAAGGAATTGGTCAAACTCTACAAAACCGTCTATAAAAAGCACATCGGCAAACTCTTCCCTCAGAACCCCCGCAAACAACTCGAATTGGCCATCAACGCCGTTTTCGGCTCCTGGAACACACCGCGCGCCATCAAATACCGAAACTTAAATAAAATCACCGGATTAAAAGGCACCGCCGTCAACGTCCAGACCATGGTCTTCGGAAATATGGGCGACGATTGCGGCACCGGTGTCTGCTTCACCCGCAATCCCAGCACCGGAAAAAAAGAACAATATGGCGAATTCCTTATGAATGCCCAGGGCGAAGACGTCGTCGCCGGCATCCGCACTCCTCTGCCCATGACCCAACTCAAAAAAGTAAATCCAAAGGTCTATCAGCAGCTTACCAGGCTTATGAACCAACTCGAAAAACACTATCACGATATGCAGGACATGGAATTTACCATTCAGCAAAACCAACTCTTTGTCCTGCAGACCAGAACCGGCGCTCGAACCGCCGAAGCCGCCGTCCGCATCGCCGTCGATATGGTTAAAGAAAAACTCATCGATAAAAAAACCGCCGTCGCACGCATCAAACCAGAACAGATCGATCGCCTCTTGCATCCCAGTTTCGATGACCGGGCCAAAAGGGAAATCATCACCAAAGGCCTCCCCGCCTCGCCTGGCGCCGCCGTCGGACAGGTCGTTTTCGATGCCGATACCGCCGAAACCTGGAAAAAACACGGAAAAACCGTCATCCTCACCCGAATCGAAACCAGCCCCGAAGACATCGGCGGAATGGACGCCGCCATGGGCATTCTAACCCAGCGGGGCGGTATGACCTCTCACGCCGCCGTTGTTGCCCGCGGGATGGGACGCTGCTGCGTCGCCGGCGTCTCCGATCTGGAAATCAATTACGCCAAAAAAATCATGAAAGTCAACGACCTCACCATTAAACAAGGTGATTGGATCAGCCTCGATGGCAGCAAAGGCGAGGTCCTCAAAGGTAAACTGCCTCTCGTCGAACCAAAATTAAGCGGCAATTTCGGTACCCTCATGAAATGGGCCGATGATTTCCGCCGCCTGGGCGTCCGCACCAACGCCGATACCCCCGAAGATTCCGCCCGCGCCCGACAATTCGGCGCCCAGGGCATCGGACTCTGTCGCACCGAACACATGTTCTTCGAAGGCGATCGCATCTGGGCCGTGCGACAACTTATCCTGTCCGCAGAAAATTACGCGGTCCTCCGCGATAAAATCCAGGCCCTCGAAGCCGACTCGACCAAAGGACAGGTCCGCGAATTGCAGGCCCTCAAAAAAGAATTCAAAACGCCTGCTAAAGAATTCCACGCCGCCCTCAAAAAACTCTTACCCTATCAAAGAAAAGATTTCGTCGGCATATTCACCGCTATGGCCGGATTGCCTGTCACCGTGCGCCTTCTCGATCCCCCCCTACATGAATTCTTGCCCCAGGATGACAAAACCCAAAAGGAAATGGCCCGACGGCTGAACGTCAAGCCCGCCGTCGTCAAAGCTAAAGTCGAAGAACTCCACGAATTCAATCCCATGCTCGGACACCGCGGCGTCCGACTCGCCGTCAGCTACCCCGAAATCTACCGCATGCAGGCCCGCGCCATCATCGAAGCCGCTCTCATCGTCACCAAAAACAAAAAGAAAGTCCTCCCCGAAATCATGATCCCCCTGGTCGGCACCAAATACGAACTCACCTTCGTCAAAAAGCATATCATCGATGAAATCAACCAGGTCTTCCAAGAGAAAAAAACTAAAATCAAATATCTCCTCGGCACCATGATCGAAATCCCCCGCGCCGCCGTCACCGCCGATAAAATCGCACAAGAAGCCGAATTCTTCTCCTTCGGCACCAACGACCTCACCCAAATGGGCATGGGCTTCAGCCGTGACGACGCCGGCAAATTCCTCGGCGAATACACCAGACTCGGCATCTATGAAAAAGACCCCTTC
>Ga0272441_10008952_pt1 | contig 15641 bp, 16 predicted proteins | sample SSMProp6N_FD_193582 | JGI IMG/M metagenome (GOLD analysis project Ga0272441, IMG submission 193582) | Marine sediment archaeal communities from Little Sippewissett salt marsh, Falmouth, MA, United States - SSM-Prop-6N | ecosystem: Environmental > Aquatic > Marine > Wetlands > Sediment ... | reverse complement strand
GGGTTATCCTCTCAAGGTTCATGGGGTTGGAAAAAAATTCCCATACGGTGTCGATACCTGCAGCAATCTGCTGCGTATATAGTAAATGCTGTTTGCTCATAATGATCAGGACTTACGTTTCTGTTATTACACCTATAACACCAAAAACGGACAAAACATATCCCAAATCCCAGGAAAAGGCTTCTATTTGTAGTGCGGCTCTTTTTTTCGGATATTTCGGCTGTTCGCCTTTATAGAACTCCTCATGGAAACCATGACAAAAGCAACAGTAGCCGCCATCATCTCTCCTTCAGCCAGAGAACGCCGGACCGTTCTGCTCACCAAAAGAACAATAGCTCCTTTCAAGGGATACTGGTGCCTGCCGGGCGGTCATATCGACCCGCTCGAAACTGCGGAAAAAGCCGTTGTTCGGGAAGTTGCTGAAGAAACCGGGCTCACGATGCATGCACCAGAATTCATAGGCTACTCTGACGAGATCTTTCCTGAACACAACTTTCACGCTGAAGCGCTCATCTTCTGTGGAACTGCTACCGGAGAGCTCGCTGCCCAGAGAGATGAAGTCTCCGATATCAGATGGTTCTCTCTTGAAGACGCGCTATCGCAAAAACTTGCATTTCGCCATAACGACATTCTCCAACGATATGAATCCCGCACCTTCGGCCCCTGAACGCCTCTTGAGGTCACTGCTTCTTCTCTTTGTCCTGGCACATGCCGGATGCACCAACAACAGCGACCAGAACAGATCAGCTGCAGACGCAAAACCTTCAATTGTCAGTCTGGCTCCGAGTATCACGGAGATGGTCTACGCCATCGGAGCTGGAGATCAGCTTATAGGAAGAACCAGTGCGTGCGACTACCCCGCCAGTGCCCTTGAGGTTCAGATTGTCGGTGCATTCGGCAGACCATCGCTTGAAATGCTGACCAGTCTGGAGCCGGATATTGTACTCGATGCCGACCTTTCCGATGAACAGATGGGCAACAGGATTGAAAAACAGGGCATCAGGCGCCAACGACTTACCATCAATACACCCGACGACATCCCGGACGCATTGCGCACCATAGGGCGTGTCACCGGCAACACAGAACGAGCTGACAGCCTGGCATCAGCCATTGAAAACGGCCTTCAGGTTTTCCGTGCCAAGACAGCTGAAAAAGCATCAAGACCAAAGGTATATCTGGAAATATGGGACGATCCGCTCTGGACCGGTGGCTCGCAAAGCTATACCTCGGCACTCATCGGGTATGCAGGAGGCTTCAATATCGGAGACAGCGTCCCGAAAGAGTATTTTGAAATCTCTCCAGAGTGGGTCATCACTGAAAATCCGGATATCATTGCATGCATGTACATGTCAAGAAGCATTTCAGCAAGGCAAAAGGTCATGGCAAGACCTGGGTGGGAACATATCAATGCTGTCAGAAACGAAAAAGTATACGACCACTTCGACAACAGTGTCTTTCTTCGGCCGGGCCCCAGAGTCCTCGAAGGCATCGCAAAGCTTCAGGAAATAATCACAACCCCCTGAACACCAGCCGCGTCTCTCCAAGGTTTTTTTTCTGCATGTAACAAAAAAAGAGCGGTATTTTTTATCTTCAAGGCTTTAGTCATAAGATAACGGCGGTGCCTGCATGAAGAAGTCCCCTTTGGTCATATTGTTTTTAACGGTCCTGCTCGACCTGATCGGGTTCGGCATCGTCCTGCCGCTACTTCCGACCTATGCCAAAGATCTTGGCGCCTCACCGTTGATGATCGGCTTTATAGCCGCTGTCTACTCGAGCATGCAATTTATTTTTTCCCCTCTATGGGGCAAGCTCAGTGACGTTATCGGCCGCAGACCGGTCATGCTGGGCAGCATATTGCTCGCGTCCATCTCCTATGTCTTTTTCTCCCAGGCGACAACCATTCCGCTGCTTATTCTGGCAAGAGGCATGTCAGGAATGGGCTCTGCCAATATCGCTGCCGCTCAGGCCTACATCACCGACGTGACCGACAGTCAGGGCCGGTCGAAAGCCATGGGAATGCTCGGTGCCGCCTTCGGGATCGGCTTTATCATCGGTCCGCTGATCGGAGGGTTTCTGAAAACCAATTTCGGCATTGAAATGGTCGGTCTTGTTGCTGCTGCGCTGATCGGTATCGATTTCATTCTGGCTATTTTTTTCCTGCCGGAGTCCAACAAGGAAGCAATAAAAATCTCTCAGCTCTTCACCCAAAAAGCCATATCCGGACCTCGTCAGTCCGTTGTCGCGCTTGTCTCGTCAAAAGTATCAGACTATACGCAGAGCGTCAACGACGCCTTCAGTTCCAGACCGATTGCCATGCTGATGACCACCAATTTCATTTTCACCTTCGGCATCGTCAACATGCAGATTGCCTCTATCCTGCTCTGGAAAGAGTTCTACCTTACCTCAGACCAGCAGATCGGGTACCTCTTTGCATATGTAGGATTTCTCTCGGTGATCGTTCAGGGGGGACTTATAGGAAAACTCAACAAAATACTGGGTGAACATAAACTGTTTACCTGGGGACACATTTTATCATTTATCGGTGTTTTTTTCATCCCCTTTGTTCCTCAGAGTAATCTTTTCAGTATCGGGCTGTTCATACTGTTTTTTTTTGCAATGGGAACCAGTCTGGTCAATCCGATCAATATTTCGATGACCTCGCTCTACAGCTACAACAAGAAACAGGGGCAAATCATGGGGCTGGCCCAATCGGTCAACTCATTTGCCAGGATTCTCGGTCCTTTCAGCGGAAGTATTCTTTACGGCATCAATCATAAAACACCATTTATTGTTGCAGGGATCCTCATGATCATCGGAACCGTTATTTCTCTCGGCCTGTTCAAATACGACATAGAAGCACTCGAACCCGCCGCTGAGTCCGTCAACGCGTAAAAAAATGACAGACACCTGAACCAATACCGGAAACGATAGAATTAACGGTCCATATCCGCAGAGGAGAGGACGAGGAGATGATGAATCAAGATATGGCATTGAAGGAACAACGATTACACGACAGTTTACCCGAAGTCCTCTATCGCATAGGCGATATAGCTGACCAGCAGAACATCGAATGCTACCTTGTCGGTGGCTACATCCGCGATGTGCTGCTTGAAAGACCGAGTCAGGATATTGATATTATGATTATCGGTGATCCGATAGCATTCGCCAGGGAGGTCCAAAAGCAGCTCAAAGGCAGAAATTTTGTAGTTTTCGAAAGATTCAGAACAGCCCGACTGGAACTCGATGACGCTGTTGAAGGACCGGTACTGCTTGAAATCGTCGGGGCACGCAAAGAGAGCTACAACCCCGATTCACGAAAACCCATCACCGAAATCGGTTCTCTCGAAGATGACCTTTCAAGACGCGATTTCACCGTCAACGCACTGGCGCTCGAACTGAATGCCTTGAACAGGAACCGGATTGTCGATCTCTATGGAGGCATAGAAGCACTGCACTCAGGCATTCTGAAAACACCTCTCGAACCGGAAAAAACCTTCTCGGACGATCCGCTTCGCATGATGAGAGCCGCAAGGTTTTCCAGTCAGCTTGAGTTTTCTCTGACAGATGAAACGCTCGATGCGATAAAAGCCATGCACACTCGCATATCGATCGTCTCGAGGGAACGGGTCAGCCATGAATTTCTCAAAATCATGCAGAGTCCCAAGCCCTCGATCGGTCTTAAAATACTCTTCGAGACAGGCTTGCTGAAAGAGATCTTCCCCGAACTGACTGCAATGGCCGGCATAGAACAGGTTGACGGGCTCGGTCATAAAGACACGCTGCTGCATACCTTTCAGGTTGTCGATAAACTCGCTGAAAAAAGCGATCATCTCTGGCTTCGTGTTGCCGCACTCCTCCACGATATCGCCAAACCGCTCACCAAGCGGTTCAGCAGACATACTGGCTGGACATTTCACGGCCATGAGGTAGTCGGAACACGGCTTGCAGCAAAGATCTTCCGTTCGATGCGCTGGCCGCTCGAACCCCTTGAATATGTCCAGAAAATGATCCGCCTGCACCACCGCCCTATTCCGCTCTCCAAAGAAGAGATTTCTGATTCGGCAGTCAGGCGCCTGATGTTTGAGGCCGGTGAAGAACTCAATGACCTGATGACACTCTGCCGCGCAGATGTCACGAGTAAAAACCCGCGCAAGGTGCGCCAGATCATGCAGAATTTCAACCGTGTCGAGGAAAAAATCGACGAAGTGGCAGAAAAAGACCTTCTGGCCAAATGGCGCCCACCGGTCAACGGCATTGAAATCATGGAGATTCTGGGCCTCAATGAAGGACGAATGGTCGGAGTAATCAAGAAAAAAATGGAATCCGCCATTATTGACGGTGAGATTCCCTATGATCGCGACGCAGCGCTCGCCTATATCAGAAAAGTATGGGATGAGATGCAGGCTGCAAGCCCGCCACAAAAAAGCGACTCGGTATGAGAGTGTTATATTGAAAATATTTACGACTCATAATCTTCCAGCAATACTTAAAATCAGGAAACATTGATACCACGTTACTCACCTAAGGACATGGCTGCCATCTGGACTGACGAAGCCAAATTCCAGCGCTGGCTCGACATTGAAATCGCCGCTGTAGAAGCGAGGGTTGAAGCCGGGTTTGTGCCGGAAGAAGCGCTTGCTGTTATCAAAGAAAAGGCCGCGTTCAACGTCGACGAAATCCTTGAGATCGAAAAAGAGACCAAACACGACGTCATCGCATTTCTCACCAACGTCAACCGTAATGTTGGACCACAGTCCCGCTACATTCACGAAGGTCTGACATCATCGGACGTCGGCGATACCTGCCTTGCCATGCAGATGCGCGATGCAGGAAAATTGCTCATCAAGGATATCGAATCACTGGTCGACGTCCTGGCCAAACGCGCAAAAGAGTTCAAATATACTCTTGAAATGGGCCGGACCCACGGCATCCACGCAGAGCCGCTCACCTTCGGCCTGAAGCTCCTGCTCTGGCATCAGGAGATGCTGCGCAACCTCGACCGCATGAAAAGAGCCGTCGAGAACGTTTCTTTCGGTAAAATTTCCGGTGCTGTCGGCACCTACCAGCACCTCTCTCCCGACATTGAAGAGGCTGTCTGTCTGAAACTCGGTCTCAAACCCGCTCCGATCTCAACACAGGTTCTGCAGCGTGACCGCCATGCAGAATTCCAGACGACGATGGCTATCGCTGCTGCCTCCATCGAGAAATTCTCGGTCGAACTGCGCCATCTGCAGCGCACTGAAGTGCGTGAAGCAGAAGAGTTCTTCAGCAAGGGGCAGAAAGGCAGTTCAGCCATGCCGCACAAGCGAAACCCGATCACCTTCGAACGACTCACCGGTCTGGCAAGGATTGTGCGTTCCAATTCGATCGCAGCAATGGAAAACGTAGCCCTCTGGCATGAACGCGATATTTCACACTCCTCGGTCGAACGCGTGATCATGCCCGATTCCACCATCGCCCTCTGCTATATGCTGCGTACATTCCGCAACACCATACAAGACCTCCTTGTCTACCCGGAAAGAATGCAGGAAAACTTCAATACATCCTACGGCCTGACCCTTTCGCAGACGCTTCTCCTCGCGCTTACCGGCAAAGGTCTCACCAGAGAAGAAGCCTACAAACTTGTGCAGCGCAATGCCATGCAGAGCTGGGAAAACAAGGTACAGCTCAAAGAACTGGTCCAGCAGGATGAAGATATTCTCAAGCACGTCACAGCAGAAGAGATCGAACAGCTCTTCTCGTCAGAAAATATTCTCGGCAAGCTGAAAAAAAGCGTCGATATCATCTTTGCCCGCAACGGCTTGGACAACTGAACCGGCCATCAGCCACCGTTACCCGGGCATAACGCCCGGGTATTTGTTAATATTTACGAATATTACTAAATTGATCTCCGTTTTGTCTCCGGGTCAAGCCCACCAGCATTGGCCATAAACCGGGGCAGAGCTTTACTCTCGTTTCCAGGCTACCAGCAATCGAACATAATTTCTGTTCTACTGTCAGTTATTACTTCCGTTAATAACATAGGGGGATTTTGCGCCATATGTATGCTAAAGTCATAAAAACGTATGCTGAAAAGGCTGATATACAGTTTATCTGCAGTGACTCTTCGTCCGAAAGTGTTCATTGCGGAGCCTGTAGTATGGGGCAAACGCCGTCACAGAACCCTGAAACCGTGCTAGCCGAAAATCCGGTAGGGGCAAAAACAGGAGACATTGTTGAATACGGGCTGAAGGAGCACGGAGAGGTTAAAGCTGCAACCCTGCTCTTCATCGTACCGCTCGTAACATTTATGATCGCGCTCGGTATTACAGGATCGATGGGTTTCGAAATCTGGCAGTCATTTCTTTTCGGGCTTCTGGTCCTTGGAGGAACACTGCTCGGATTGCAGCTGCTGCTGAAAAACAAAACGTATTATTACATCGCAGGAATTAAATAACAGCACATGATTAGTGAAGCATTTATACCGGCCGTCTCAAGTCTCGGAGCCGTCGCACTGACACTTGGCGTCATCATCCATTACGTCTCAAAGAAGTTCCACGTCGAAGAAGACCCGATGGTCACTATCGTCAATGACATCCTGCCCGGTGTCAACTGCGGTGCCTGCGGGTATCCGAGCTGCGGTCAGTTTGCAGAAGTCCTGGTCGACACAAAAGATTCCAGTATGACATGTCCGGTTGGCGGATCCGATCTTGCTGCGAAGCTCGGCGAAACGCTCGGCATCACCATGGCCGAACCCAAACCGCAGATCGCTGTGCTGCTCTGCCAGGGCGACAATGATACGGCAAAAGAAACCGCTGAGTATCTGGGCATCCAGGACTGCTGGGCGGCCACTCAGGCTTTCGTTGGCCCGAAACAGTGCCGCTACTCCTGTGTGGGACTCGGATCCTGTATCGCCTATTGCGATTTTAACGCCATGAGCCTCGAAAACGGCCTTGTCGTTATCGACAAAGACCTCTGCACCGGATGTGAAGCCTGTATTTCGGCCTGTCCTACCGGTGTGCTTGTCATGCAGGAAAAGAAAGCCGAGCGCTACTTCATCGCCTGCAACTCGCACGACAAGGGCGCGGCCACAAAAAAAGCCTGTGAGGCGGGATGTATCGCCTGCCAGAAATGCGTCAAGGTGTGTGAAGACAACGCCATTGTCATTGAGAATTTCCTTGCCCGGATCGTTCAGGAAAAATGCACGGCATGCGGTAAATGTATCGATGTCTGCCCGACGAAAGTCAACTGCATCAGACTTGAAAACGATCTTAAAGCTGTGAAACAAAAAAAAGCCTCATAAATGAAGACATTCAAAATCGGGGGCGTTCATCCTCCTGAAAACAAGTTAACGGAACATATCGCGATTGAGGTCATGCCCGTTCCCGCAGAACTGGCAATATCCTTAAACCAGCATCTCGGCAAACCGGCAAAACCGCTGGTCAAGATGGGTGATGAAGTCCGCAAAGGTCAGCTCATCGGACAGGCTGACGGGTTCATTTCGGCAAACGTGCACGCAAGCACAAGCGGAAAGGTAAAAGCTGTCAAACCTCATCCCCATCCCGGTGGACAGTATGCAATGACGGTCTTCATCACGCCTGACGGCAAAGACGAATGGGCTGAAGGCATGAACACCGAACCGGTCGACTGGAAAAAGTTTTCCAGGGAAGAGATCATTCAGAAAATCAAGGACGCAGGAATCGTCGGCATGGGCGGCGCTGGCTTTCCCACCAACGTCAAGCTCTCTCCCCCTCCGGACAAGTCCATCGACACGATCATACTCAATGGAGCGGAATGTGAACCATTTCTTACCGCCGATCACCGTCTGATGGTTGAGTACCCGAAAGAGGTCATCGCCGGCCTTGACATCATCGCATCGCTCTTCAGAGGAGAAGCAAAGTCGTTCATCGGGATCGAATCGAACAAACAGGATGCCATCGATACATTGAAAAAACATGCCGCAGCATCAGGTATTGAAGTCGTTTCGTTAAAAACAAAGTATCCTCAGGGCGCAGAAAAACAGCTTATCAATGCCATCACCGGCCGGACCATCGAAGAAGGTGAACTGCCGTTCGACAAAGGCTGCCTGGTTCAGAACATCGGTACAGCCGTAGCGATCTACGAAGCTGTCTGTATGAACAAACCGCTCATCGAACGAGTACTGACCGTCTCGGGTATGGAAATTGGTCAGCGAAAGAACATCATGGCCCGCGTCGGAACCACCTTCAAAGATCTCATTGCCTTCTGCGACAACATGTCGGCAAAAACAAACCAGATCATCTCCGGTGGACCGATGATGGGAAAAGCGATTTTCTCGCTTGATGTCCCTGTCGTTAAAACCACTTCAGGAATTCTGTTTCTCAATAATACTGCTCTTGAAAAGTCAAAAGAACGAACCTGCATCCGCTGCGGAAAATGCGTCGACGTCTGCCCTCAGGGACTTGGCCCATGGCTCCTTGCCAATGTCGCTCAGATGAGAGAGTTCGACGATATTCAGCTGTACGGTCTTGCCAACTGCACAGAGTGCGGCAGCTGCACCTTCGTCTGCCCCTCAAAGCGCGAGCTCGTTCACTGGATCAAATACGCCAAGGCACTCGTCAATAATCGCCAAAAACGCAAATCAGCTTAACAGATCAGTTTTCGTTATGGAATCAGTAAACCTCAAAATTTCATATGCACCATTTGTTCGATCAAAGGACTCGATCGAAGCAGTGATGTATAATGTTGCCCTGGCTCTCGCTCCGGCAACCGTCATGTCAGTCTACCTGTTCGGCATGAACGCCCTCATCGTCAACCTGGTCTGTATCCTGAGCTGCATCGCTTTCGAGTGGCTGATGGATACCATCAGAAAAAAACCGGCATCATGCCTTGACGGCAGCGCCCTGGTAACAGGCCTGCTGCTTGCTTTGAACGTTCCGTCCAATCTTCCCGTCTGGATGCTTGTTGTCGGTTCATTCATCGCTATTGCCGCAGCAAAACATGTCTTCGGAGGACTTGGACACAATGTGTTCAACCCCGCACTGGTTGCCAGGGTATTTCTCCTGGTCTCCTTCCCGGCCGCAATGACAAGCTGGCCGGTTCCGGCGCCATTCTCGTTTGACATGAACGTCGATATGCCGACTGCTGCATCGCCGCTCGGCATCCTGAAAACCGATGGACTTCAGGCATTGGGCTCGTTCAATATTATGGACGGCTTTTACGGAACCATGAACGGCAGCATGGGCGAAACATCCGCGATTGCGTTACTGGTCGGTGCCGCATGGCTCTTCTACAAACGCTATATCACGATCTACATTCCGCTCACCATGATAGGCTCGGTGTTTATCTTTACCGGTATTTTCTACCTGATCGACCCGACATCCTATGCATCGCCTCTCTTCCACATGGTAACCGGCGGTCTGATTCTCGGAGCGTTTTTCATGGCAACCGACATGGTGACCTCTCCACTGTCAGTCCGGGGCCAGATTCTGTTCGGCCTGGGATGCGGTCTCCTCACGGCGATCATCCGCCTCTGGGGAGGATACCCCGAGGGCGTCTCATTTGCCATCCTGATCATGAACGGTTTTGTTCCGCTGCTTGACGGCTGGGACCTTGCCGACAGAAAAGCAAAACATCAAAAGAAGTCTGAAACAAAATGAGACCTATCATTATCCTTACTTTAGTCGGTTTACTCTCAGCCTCGCTTCTTGCTGTCGTCGATGATCTCACTCGCGAACCGATCGCACAGGCAAAGGCTGAAATGAAACGAAAAGCAATCGAAGAGATTTTTCCATTTAACATAGACAGCCTGAAAACCGTCAAGACCGATAGCACGACATTTTATGAGGCTCTGGACAAAGAGCTCAATGTGAAAGGAATTGCCGCAGAAGCTTGGACAACGCTCGGTTACAGCGGTCGGATAGAGATTCTGCTGGGTGTTTCGCCAGAACACCGGATCTTTGATTACAAGGTTGTCTCCCACCTTGAAACGCCTGGACTCGGCGACAAAATCGACAAACCGAAGTTCAAAGCCCAGTTCAAAGACCGGACGCTTGGAGATACCAACTGGAAAGTCAAAAAAGACGGTGGCGATATCGACGAACTCACAGCAGCGACCATCTCGTCGCGAGCCATTTCCGACGCCGTCGTTCGCGGTCTTGAATTTATCAATGCGCAATACCCTAAAACGACAGAAGAATGAATGAAGCTGTAAATATTCTCACGAGAGGGTTCGTAAGGGAAAACCCTGTCACCAAAATGCTGCTGGGCCTCTGTCCCGTCCTTGCCGTCACCACGTCAGCCTACAACGGGCTCGGCATGGGCCTTGCGACGACATTCGTGCTCCTTGGCTCAAACGTCGTCATTTCGTTAGCGGCAAAAGCAATTCCCAACACGGTCAGGATTCCGTCATTTATTCTGGTTATCGCAACCTTTGTCACCATTGTCGACCTCCTGATCAAAGCATACTCGCCGGAACTCAATCAGGCTCTTGGAATCTTCATTCCGCTGATTGTGGTCAACTGTATGATCCTTGGACGCGCAGAAGCGTTCGCAAGTCGCAGCGGTGTCTGGTATTCAGTCATCGATGCCATCGGTATGGGGCTTGGCTTTACGTTTGCCCTGCTCCTCCTTTCTGTTTTCCGTGAAGTTCTCGGATCAGGTACCATCTTCAATATTCCGCTTGTCGGTGAAGACGCCAGCACCATGCTCGTCTTCGCACTGCCTCCCGGTGCATTTGCCGGTCTCGGGCTGATTATCGCAGGCCTTAACGCTCTTGAAAAGAAAAAGGGGAATAAATAATGGCTGAAATTCTGCTTGTTATTGTCAGTGCGATATTCGTTAACAACGTTGTCTTCGCACGCTTTCTTGGCATCTGTCCCTATCTCGGTGTTTCCAGAAACATTGAAACCGCTCTCGGTATGGGCTTTGCTGTCACCTTTGTGATGACCATCGCAACAGCTCTCGGTTACGTCCTCCAGAAAGCGGTTCTGATTCCGTTTCACATTGAGTTCATGCAGACCGTGATGTTCATTCTGGTCATCGCCTCGCTGGTACAGCTTGTCGAGATCATTCTGAAAAAAGTCAGCAAATCGCTCTACAGATCCCTGGGGATCTTTCTCCCCCTGATCACGACCAACTGCGCTATTCTCGGTGTCGCCCTTATCTCTATTCAGGAAGACTACGACCTGCTCACCTCAGTTGTCTTCGCATTCTTCTCCGCGATGGGCTTCATTCTTGCCATTCTGATGTTTGCAGGGATCAGGGTAAAACTCGAAGAAGCCGACGTCCCGGCGGTGTTTAAAAACGTTCCGATCGGGTTTATTTCCGCAGCAATTCTCTCGCTTGCCTTCATGGGCTTCTCCGGACTCGTGAAGTAACGAAGAGCGGTTCGTCACAAAACCGAAAAAAGCCGTCTTGCGTAAAAACAAGGCGGCTTTTTCATTGCACATAAACGGAAAGAACGTCGCTCATTTTTTTCCAGCATCGTAGGAACGCCCGAGAAAATGGCCCCGTGCGGTTTTTCCGTAGATCCATTCAAAGAGAACCGACACAACGATAAAGACAAGAAAAACGACAATAGCACTGAAATCGCTCAGAACAGCGTGAACGAGAAGAACAGAGAGCGACACGCCACAACAGACAGCACCGAGAACATGGATCCAGCGACGCCCATTGATCTCCTTTGTCAGTGCAGCTGCACTCGCATTGACGAGGGCGAAAACAAGCAGAAAACTTGCGCTTGCAATAACAGCGATAGAAGAAATATCAAGCGTGTTAGCGATAAGAAGGCTTATGCATGCAGTAACCAGCACTCCTGTCACCGGTTCATTCCAGAGCTGCCTGTCGAATACCTTCGGCAGTTCGCCGTCCCTCGCAAGAAAATATCCGAGCCGTGCATTACCGTAGATCGTTGCATTGATTGCTGAAAACGTCGCCAGCAACGCAGCAATCGCAACAATCGTAAAACCTGTCTCGCCGAGAGAGGGCCTGGCCGCAACCGCCAGAGCGTAATCCTTTGCGCGCAACAACTCCTGCTCCGGCACAGCACCGACGGTAACGTAACCGATAATCACATAGAGCATGATGACAATCACCACTGAAGAAAAGAAAGCAGCGGGCAGCGTGTTTCCCGGATTGCGAACGTCATCCGAAGCATTGGCTATCAGCTCGAAGCCCTCATAGGCCACAAAAATCACCATTCCTGCAGTAGCAATAGAGGGCAGAAGAGTCAACTCCGTCGGCAGAACAGCGACAACGCCGACTGCAGGAAGGCTGAAACCGATAATAACGATGAGCAGAAGCAGTTTGAACAGGACAATGACCGTTTCGGATCGGCTGACAAATGAAGCGTTCGTCAGATTGATAAACGTGGGCAGAAGAATTGCTGCGCTGATCAGAAGGTGACGCAAAAACGGTGAACCACCGCCACCGTGAAAGAATGTCTCAGCATAGGAAGCAAACGCATTGGCATAAAGAGCAATAGTAACAAGATAACTCAGCCAGAGCATCAGGTTCACACTACCTGAAGCAAGGTTGTTTCCAAATGCCCTGTCAATAAAAAGAACCGTTCCTCCCCTTCCGGGAAAAGCAACCGAAAGCCTTGCGTATGCGAATGCCGTCACAATGGCAACACTTCCGGCAATAATGAACGCAAGAGAGGTTGAGCCATGCGCCAGAGAGACAGCTTCACCGAGAACGGCAAAAATTCCTCCACCGACCATACCGCCGATACCAATGGCAACAGCACCGAAAAACCCGATAGTGGCCTTCCCCTCTTTTCCAGCACTCTTCATGACAAAAAATTAAGAAGCCTGATTGAGATCATGGCAATACGATCGATCGACAGATAAAAGAAGAAAACGCCAATGCGACAAAGGTCGCTTCATCGGCTTTTAGGCCCAAACAAAAACCATACAATCAGCCCGAGCACAGGCAGCAAGAGAACAAGCACCACCCAGAGCACCTTGTTCACAGTTTCGGCAGAACTCTGAATAATACTGATAAGAGCCCAGACATCCAGCACAAGCACAACCAGTCCGAACAACCCGCCTACAGAAAGTCCCATCATGATATTTCCTTTTTAAGTAAACCTTTCAATACTCCTGTACTGCTTACTCAAAGCTATACAAAAAAAACCACAGCAACGAACCATAAGGGTAACAGCACCAGTCATCCCCTAACAAAACCGCACTGTCAAAAGTAGGGGACGTCGTTGAATAGCAGCAAAAACAACCAAATCAACGAACCATATGACTAACCGCACCCGTTGTCACCCACAACTGCCTTGCCGTTTCTGCAAGAGACAATCCATATTCATTCACAAACCTCTCAGCCAGTTCCTTTCGTATTTTAGACAATCCTCCTCTTCTGCTGCCCGAACGCAAAACAGCAAGACTGATCCCCTCTCTCCGACATACCTTCTCGATCTCACGGGCAATCTGTTGTGCCCGCTCATCTGCAGACAACAACTGTTCCCCCTGTTCTTCAGCATCCTGAAGCACCTCCCGGACAAACGCATCACCACCAAGTATCCGATCATCACTGAGCGCCTTTACACCCTGCTTGCGCATCGACAGCACGTTAGACCAGCCCCCATGAGATCGAAGCAGACCTCCGCCTGAAAGCTCTTTCTCCCGGTCGACTCCTGCCTCTTCCTCCAGATACTCCAGGTAAACCTTTCGAGCATCACCCTCTTTATCGCCGAAAAATTGCAGGACGTACTCACGATCCACCCATGCATAGTGAAGCGTTTTCATCAAAATCGCATGACTGCACCATGGATACGAAGCCAGTTCTTCAAAAGAACTGACAAGTCGTGCTCGCAATGGATTGAGATGAATGTATGCTACCAGTTTATCGAAATACGCCTCCTCTTCACAGATGATCGATTTATATCTATTCTGAAAAAGATGCCCCACTCGCCGGTGACGCCGATTGAAATATTGCGCATACCCGGAAAGCAAACGACGCATGAACGTCGATAAGCCCTGTTCCCCGCTTTTCAGCAGGATATGGGCATGGTTCGTCATCAGTGCGAATGCATAGATGCTGGTTCCCGTCCCTTGAGCCAATTCACCCATGCGACGAAGAAACTCTTTTCTGTCATCCTCGTCCCGAACAATATCTCCCTTTTCGATTCCCCGAATAATCACATGATGCAACGTCCCCGGCGCATCCAGCCTTGCTCCTCGTGGCATGCTCTTATTTCCCTTTTATTGAAAGAAGTCGGTTTTTCCTGTTTTCAATATACAAAGTTTATACAGCAATTCAAGCTAATAAACAACGTCCCGCATTTTGTTGTTATCATGGTCAAGACCTATTGCATAAGCAACAGGCTAAGGGCCATGACCACCATACCTCCTGCAAGTCCAAAGAGACTGTCATGACCTTTGCCGTATGCCCTGCTGGTCGGAAGCAACTCGTCCAGGCTGATATAGACCATAATGCCCGCAACACCGCCAAAAAGGATGCCCATGACCTCCTGAGGAATAACCCCCGTCTCGCCGCCAAGGAAAAACAGGATCGCGCCATATGCGATAACGGCTCCGATCGGTTCAGCCAATCCGCTGAGGGAGGAATAGATAAAGGCCTTCTTGCGGCTCCCTGTAGCATAATAAATCGGAACGGATACACTCACCCCTTCGGGTATGTTATGCAGGGCAATGGCAATTGCGATAGCGACACCCAGAGCGGGGTCCTGGAGAGCAGCGAGAAAGGTTGCCAATCCCTCTGGGAAATTGTGAATTCCGATAGCCAAAGCGGTAAACATCCCCATCCGCAGAAGCTTATGGTGTGCGCCGTGATCGTGGACCCCCTCTTGTTTCTTCTGCGCCCCTGACAATCTATCGAAATCAGGCTCCTTCGCAGAAGGATCGTGCAACGGAAGCATCTCGGCTTCGGAGTGGATCTCATGAGGGTTCTCCGCAGCAGGAACAAGGAAATCAATCAACCCGATCAAGAGCATCCCGCCAAAAAAAGAAAGCGCATTAACCCAATGAGCTCCGGCTTCGCCAAAAGGCTCAACCAGTGCATCGACACCTTTAGGAAAAATTTCCACAAAAGAAACATACAGCATAACGCCAGCCGAAAAGCCTGTCGTCACCGACAGAAAGCGATAGTTTGTTCTCTTGGCGGCAAAGGCGATGATGCTACCAATAGCAGTCGCCATTCCCGCAAAAAGGGTCAATCCAAATGCAATCCACACATCTCTCATACGCCTATTATTCTCCGGAAAAGGGGCAATCCGGCAAGCAAACGATCAAGCACATTAGCATTGCTTTCCACATACGGCCCATTGTTAATCGACCTGGTGTATTACCCTTACTGTTTCTTGCTTCCCGTTTCTTGAACGAAGAAGGTTTTTCCTCTTTTCAAAATACGAAGCCAAACCAACTATTCAATCTCATGCACAACGTTCCCTATCTCTACTCCACCGGCAATACCAGCCGGAATCCCCGGAAATCGTTGACCGCTTTCGGTACCACAAATGACCGCTGCGATGCGCGGAATGCAAACTTATCGGGATAGCGCCAGCAGCCACCCCGTTCCTGGCATAGAGCGTCTTCTCCGGATGAAGCGTTCCCGGAATCGTCCTCCCCTTCCCAGATCGAGCACCACTCCATAATGTTACCGCTCTGGTTCCAGGTACCGTAGCCCGAGACGCCTTCGGGATAGGCGTACAC